>ERZ1673962.886-NODE-886-length-17148-cov-44.060668_pt1 | contig 17148 bp, 14 predicted proteins | sample MGYA00580188_ERZ1673962 | MGnify/ENA primary metagenome ERZ1673962 (study PRJEB41334, sample SAMN05608104) | rock metagenome | biome: terrestrial subsurface; feature: shale formation; material: shale | place: USA: Pennsylvania ... | reverse complement strand
AACTGATCGAGGGTACGGTTGCTTCCGTTCCTCCTCAGGGTGGACGCAAGCATCCGCAGCAGGAATTCCTGCAGGTGGATACGTCCAATATCCTGTTCATCTGTGGCGGTGCGTTCGCCGGTCTGGAAAAAATCATCCGTGATCGAAGTGAACGCAGCTCCATCGGCTTCAGTGCCGTGGTGAAGAGCAAGGATGACAGCCGTCTGAGCGAAGCACTGCACGATGTCGAGGCGGAAGATCTGGTCAAGTTTGGTCTGATTCCCGAGTTTGTGGGTCGTCTGCCGATGATTGCCACGCTGTCCGAGCTGGATGAAGAGGCACTGATTCAGATTCTCACCGAGCCCAAGAACAGTCTGGTCAAGCAGTATCAGGCCCTGTTCGAGATGGAAGGGGTCGATGTGGACTTCCGTGAAGACGCATTGAAAGCGGTCGCCGAAAAGGCGCTGGAGCGTCGGACCGGGGCCCGTGGTCTGCGTTCCATTCTGGAGGCGACTCTGCTGGATATCATGTATCAGCTGCCGTCGATGGATAATGTTGCCAAGGTAGTGATCGACGAAGGTGTGATCACCGGCACCTCCGAACCGATCCTGATCTACGAAAATCAGGAACCAGCCAAAGCCTCGGCTGACAGCTGATCCTGTGTTGCGTTATCGCTAAATCCCCGCCCTGTGCGGGGATTTTCGTTTGTGGGTAGGGTAGTGGGTGTAATTGTTTTGCGTCGCTGTCGACAAGCCTTTTATAATTGGTTGGAGCAAGCGGTCGGGATAATGCCGCTGCCATACAACAACAGATAAAAAAGGAAGACATGATGCTGAAACGTCGCACATTCATGGCCGCTGCAGCCGCTACACTGCTGTTCAGCTCTGTTGCCAGTGCCGAATACAAGGCTGAGTATACCGTCTCTACCGTTCTGCCTTCCGCCTTTCCCTGGGGACAGGCTGCCGACAAATGGGTCGAGCTGGTAAAAGAACGGTCTGAAGGCCGCATCAACATGAAAATCTACAGCAACTCCCAGCTGGTCTCCGGTGACCAGACCAAGGAGTTCTCAGCCATGCGATCCGGCCTGATTGATATGGCGGTTGGCTCGACCATCAACTGGTCACCGCAGGTGCCTGAACTGAACCTGTTCTCACTGCCGTTCCTGATGCCGGACTACGCTGCCATCGACGCAATCACTCAGGGTGAAGCGGGCAAAGCGGTGTTTGCAGCGATCGAAAAGCGCGGTGTTACTCCGCTGGCCTGGGGTGAAAACGGCTTCCGTGAACTGTCCAACTCCAAGCATGAAGTCAAGCAGCCGTCTGACCTGGAAGGGCTGAAGGTCCGTGTTGTGGGTTCACCGCTGTTCCAGGATACCTTTACGGCGCTGGGTGCCAACCCGACTCAGATGAGCTGGGCGGACGCCAAGCCTGCGCTGACAACGGGTGCGGTTGATGGACAGGAAAACCCGCTGTCCGTATTTGATGTGGCGCGTATTGATCAGGTGGGCCAGACCTACCTGACTCAGTGGCACTACATGGCTGACCCGCTGGTATTTGCCGTCAGCAACCGTGTGTGGAGCCAGTTCAGCCCGGAAGATCAGGCCCTGCTGAAGCAGGCTGCCATTGATGCCGGCAAATGGGAGATCGAAAAATCCCGTGCTGAACTGGATGAGACGCTGGCCAAAATCAAGGAGCGTGGCGTTCAGGTGACCGACCTGACCCCTGAACAGCACGCAGCCTTTGTCGAAGCCACTCAGTCCGTATACGAAAAGTGGACGCCGCGTATCGGCGAAGAGCTGGTCAAGCAGGCGCAGGAAGCCATTGCCAACCGTCCGCAGTAATAGGGCACCTGCATGAGGACGCCCGCCACCCCGGCGGGCGTTGTTGTCTGAAGTGGAGTGATAATGTCTACCCGACCCCCCAAGTTCAGGCCGGAGGCCTGGCTGGCGTCCCTGTCATTGATCGCGATCTGTCTGATCAGTCTGGGCAATGTAATCGTGCGTTATGCGACCGATGCCTCTTTTGCCTTCACGGAAGAGTTTTCGGTCTTTTTGCTGGTACTGCTCACCTTTGCTGGAGCAGCGGTAGCGGCACGTCATAATCAGCACATTCGCATTGAACTGATCGAACATCACCTGCCCAAACCTGCGCTCAAGGTTGTGTATGTGCTGCAGTGGCTGGCAGGCGTGATCGTACTGGGCGTTACCTGCTGGTACGGTGCCAAGCTGGCGCTGGAAGAGTATCAATGGGAATCACTGTCCCCGGGGCTCGGGCTGCCCAACTGGATTTATGTGGCTTGGCTGCCGTTGCTGGCAGCAGCCATCGTTGTGCGCACGACGCAGAATCTCATCGATCGCCTGCGTGGCAATGAACCACAGGAGGTGATCCATGAGCCCTGATCTACTGCTGATCGGCAGTTTCCTGCTGGCGCTGCTTCTGGGTGTGCCAGTGGCCATTGCGTTGGGCTTGGGAGGCATCGTCGGTATTCTGGCCGGGCTGTCGCCAGACATGCTGGCGACTCTGGGAACCAATACCTACAACAGTGTGGCCAAATATCCCCTGATTGCCATTCCACTGTTTATCCTCACGGGCCTTATTTTTGAGCGGGCAGGGGTCGCAGCCAGCCTGGTTCGTTTTGCCCAGTCGGTGATCGGGCCTCGCCATGGCGGGCTTGCCGTTGTCGCAGTACTGGTCTGTCTGATTATGGGCGGGATGAGTGGCTCAGGCCCCGCCGATGCCGCTGCCGTGGCGATGGTGATGCTGCCCAGCATGCGCAAGGCAGGTTATCCTCAGGCCTTCTCAGCGTCGCTGATAGCGGCATCTTCATCTACCGCGATTCTGATCCCGCCCTCGATCGCTTTGATTTTGTACTCCATCGTGGTGCCTGGCGTCGATCTGCGTGCACTGTTTGCTGCTGGTTTGTTTCCCGGCATTCTGGCTGGGCTCTCCCTTCTCGTGCCAGCACTGCTGTTGGCCCGCAAGTATGGCTGGGAAGACCCGGAAAAGTCCGAGCGCCCACCATTCTGGCCCAGCCTCAAGGCGGCCTTGCCGGCACTGTTTGCACCGGTAATCATTCTCGGTGGTTTGCGTTCAGGTCTGTTCACACCGACCGAGGCGGCTGTGGTTGCGGTCACCTATGGTGTTATCGTTGGCTGTTTGGTTTACCGCAATCTGGGGATTCGCCAGTTGTTTGATCTGATGACGGAAGCGGCGGTGACCTCGGGTGTGGTGATGCTGATCATAGCGTTGGCGGGTATCTTTGCCTGGGCCGGCACTACGCTTGGCACATTCCAGCACTTGGCCAATGGTCTGCTGGCGCTGTCGGAAAGTGGCTGGGTCCTGCTGGTGTTGGTCATGCTGCTGGTGTTGATTGCGGGTATGCTGTTGGATGCGGTGTCGATCTACCTTATCCTGATCCCGATCGTACTGCCGCTGATGAACCATTTTGGCTGGAACCCGGTCTGGTTCGGCATCCTGTTGGCGATGAATATCGCCATTGGCCAGTTTACACCGCCCGTCGCGGTCAACCTGATGGTCACCACGCGGATCGCCAATATCCGTCTGGAGCATACCATTGGCTGGACGTTGATATTTATTGCAGCCATGGCCTGCAGTCTGTTGCTGGTGATGCTGGTGCCCGGTATTGCCCTGTGGCTGCCGGACAAGCTGGGTTACGTCGTCGGCCCCTGGTAGCCATCCGATCCGATCTGACCGGTCATGACATGGCCGGTCAGATCAGGTGTATCCCGAAGCCACTCTGATTCATTATAATGTGGGCCTTGAGTCACCCGTCTTTCCAGTTTTTTACATCCGGATACCCTTTGCATCATGTTTCGATACTGTATAGCTCTGTTGCTTTTGCTGCCTGCCACCTTCGCCCAGGCCGATATATTTGCGCCGTTCCGAGATGAGGATGGCAATACCAAGTGGCAATATGTTGCCAACTTTTCCAGCGGTGTGCTGATCATCCTGCTGACGCTGGCGGCACTCGTGCTGTTTATCGTCTGGCGGCGGGCGCGTGGTTACAACCACGAGCTGGAAGAGATCAAGGCCAACCTCGAAAAACGAGTGAAAGAGCGTACCGCACGGTTGGAACAGGAAGTGTCAGAGCATGTGGTGACGACTGGGCGCCTTCAGGCGTCAGAGGCCTATATTCAGAATATTCTCAGCTCCATGCCGCTGGTGTTGGTCGGTCTTGACCGGGAAGGCACGATTACACAGTGGAACCCGCGTGCCGAGAAGCTTTCCGGTATCAAGGCGATCAACGCGATCGGGCGCAACCTCTGGGCTATCTATCCGGACATCACCTTGAAACCGAGCCACATTGAAGAGGCGCTGCAGAAGAACGAAACCCTGACGCTGCGCTACAGCCAGCCGGGCAGTTACTACATGGATATCACCGTCTATCCGCTTGAAAACTACAGCGAGCCGGGTGTGGTGATTATGGTGGATGATGTTACCCGCCGTGTGATTGCCGAAAACATGCTGATTCAGCACGATCGACTGGCGTCGATGGGCGAGCTTGCCACCACCATGGCCAGCGATATAAACAAGCCATTGCAGGCGATACTGTTTGATCTGCGCAGCTTCCACAGTCTGCTGGAATCCGCCAGCTTCCTGCAGGAAGGCGGCAAACAGAAAGAGGAGGTCGCACGCCTTCACCGCTTGCTGCAGAACGCAGCCGAAAACGGGCGAGAAGTCGAGTCAGTGATTCAGAATCTGCTCGAATTTGCGCGTGGACGCACAACTGCACCAGCCAGTGCCAATGTCATCGACATCATTGAACACTCGGTTGATCTGGCGGGTGAAGTGCTGGCGCTCCCCAATGCGATCCCGTTCAGTGATGTCAAAATCGAGCGTCACTTCGAGACCGATCTGCCGAAAGTCCCCTGTTACATAACCGAGCTTCAGCAGGCCTTGCTGAGCATTCTGCGTTACTCGTTGGCGGCCCTGAGTGATAAAGTTGCACAGAACAGGGAAGGATTTGTACCGAAGCTGAAACTCTATGCTTCACGCAGCTATGATTCGCTGTCACTGCGCATTCAACACAATGGTGTGGGCCTCAGCAGTGAAGAGCAGATGTGCCTGTTCGAGCCCTATCCACACCATGCCGAGAATGAAATGGCATCTGCATCCGGGCCCGAAAAGCGCTTGTCCTTTGCCTTCTATGTCATCACTCAGCAGCACCGGGGCCACATGGCTGTCACCTCTGATCCAGAAGTGGGCACCACGTTCCATATCCAGCTGGAGCTGAACTAATCTGACAATTAATCGGCCTGTCTAGTACCAAAGGCTCATATTCTCACTGCCAAGGCACTATACTCGAAGATCAGTAGCGTTCGCTAATATTGAAAGCGTCAATCGTTACTGCTCTTCGAGCGTGATGCGAATAACAACAAGAGGCTAAGAATATGATCTACGCACAGCCAGGACAGGCAGATTCCATCGTCACTCTGCAGCCGCGCTACGGCAACTTCATCGGCGGTGAATGGAAAGCCCCGGTGAAAGGTGAATACTTCAAAAACGTTTCACCGGTAACCGGCGAAGCCTTCTGTGAAATCCCCCGTTCAACCGCTGAAGATATCGAACTGGCACTGGACGCTGCCCACGCAGCCAAGGATGCCTGGGCTCGTACCTCCGTACAGGAACGTTCCAACACCCTGCTCAAGATTGCTGACCGTCTGGAAGCAAATCTGGAACAGATCGCCGTGGCCGAAACCTGGGACAATGGTAAGGCTGTGCGTGAAACCCTGGCCGCTGACGTACCTCTGGCCATCGACCACTTCCGTTACTTTGCCGGCTGTATCCGTGCGCAGGAAGGCTCCATCGGCGAGATCGACGAAAACACCGTGGCCTACCACTTCCATGAGCCGCTGGGTGTTGTCGGCCAGATCATTCCCTGGAACTTCCCGCTGCTGATGGCGGCGTGGAAAATTGCTCCGGCACTGGCGGCAGGCAACTGCATCATACTGAAGCCTGCCGAGCAGACACCCTGGTCCATTCTGAAGCTGATGGAAACCATTCAGGACCTGCTGCCGCCGGGCGTGCTGAATATCGTTAACGGTTTTGGTGCCGAAGCCGGTCAGGCGCTGGCCACCAGCAAGCGCATTGCCAAAATCGCCTTCACAGGCTCAACCCCGGTGGGTTCGCACATTCTGAAATGTGCTGCCGAGAACATTATTCCGTCGACTGTAGAGCTGGGCGGCAAGTCACCCAACATCTACTTTGAAGACGTCATGAACCATGAAGACGAATTCATCGACAAGTGTGTGGAAGGTACCGTACTGGCGTTCTTCAACCAGGGCGAAGTCTGCACCTGTCCGTCGCGTCTGCTGGTGCAGGAAAGCATCTACGATGATTTCATCGCACGCGTGATTGATCGCATCAAGAAGATCAAGCGTGGCAACCCGCTCGATACCGAAACCATGGTCGGTGCTCAGGCTTCTCAGGAGCAATTCGACAAGATCATGAGCTACTTCGACATCGGCCGTGCCGAAGGTGCTGAAGTGCTGATCGGTGGTGACAAGGAGCAGCTGGGCGATGACCTGGGCCGCGGCTACTACATCCAGCCGACCCTCCTCAAGGGCAACAACAGCATGCGCGTGTTCCAGGAAGAGATCTTTGGACCGGTCGTATCCGTTACCACCTTCAAGGATGAGGCTGAAGCCCTCGCCATCGCCAATGACACCGAGTTTGGTCTGGGTGCCGGTGTATGGAGCCGCGACATGAACCGCGCCTACCGCATGGGCCGTGGCATTCAGGCCGGTCGTGTCTGGACCAACTGCTACCACCAGTACCCGGCACATGCTGCCTTTGGTGGTTACAAGAAGTCCGGCGTGGGTCGCGAAACGCACAAGATGATGCTCGATCACTACCAGCAGACCAAGAACATGCTGGTCAGCTACGACATCAACCCGCTGGGATTCTTCTAAGGCACGGGCCTTTACAGGCTCTGTTATCTCCGAAGCTCTGCACAGGGACGTGCAAATCACGGCTGCTTCACCCTGGCAGTCTATTGCTCTGCAGCAATCCATTTAACGGCCTTCGGGCCGTTTTTTTATGGGCAGACGGGTATGGTCATAGGGCCTGATATCGATGCCGAAGCAGGCAAAATGCTGACCATCCATCAGGCCTTCATACCAAGTCAGCCCTCAATTCGTTCCAAAGTACCATATTGTAAGGCGTGCCCGGTTGCCTACTATCGAAGGGTCACCAAGACATATCGATAACAAAAACGAGGAACGCATTATGTGGACCAAACCTGCCTACACTGATCTGCGCATCGGCTTCGAAGTCACCATGTACTTCGCCAACCGCTGAGCACCCTGCGGCCCTTCGGGGCCGCTTTTGCTTACCGATCCTTTTTACCCCAGCGGACACACACAATAATGAAAATACAGATACTGGGCTCCGCCGCCGGGGGCGGCTTTCCGCAATGGAACTGCAACTGCGACAACTGCAAAGGCCTGCGCAACGGTACTCTGAATGCCAGGGCCCGTACCCAATCCTCCATCGCGGCCAGCCTCAACGGACGTGACTGGATCCTGTTTAACGCCTCACCGGATATCCGCGCTCAGCTGGAAAGCTTCGAGCCCCTGCAACCCAAGCAGGGCAAACGCGATACCGGTATCGCGGCGGTCGTGCTGATGGACAGCCAGATCGACCACACCACCGGCCTTTTGATGCTGCGCGAAGGCTGTCCGCATCAGGTGTACTGCACCGACATGGTCAAGCAGGACCTGAGCACCGGCTTCCCCGTATTTAACATGCTGGAGCACTGGAACGGTGGCCTCAAGTGGAACCAGATCCCCAGCACCGACACCTACAACGAATTCACCATCCCGGAAGTGCCGGGCATTACCCTGACCGCCGTGCCACTGCGCTCCAGTGCGCCGCCGTACTCGCCGCACCGTAACGATCCCCACCCGGGCGACAACATCGGCATGCTGCTGAAGGACGACGCCACCGGCCGTTCCCTGTTCTACGCGCCGGGCTTGGGTCAGATCGAAGAGCACCTGCGTCCGATCATGGAACAGGCCGACTGCCTGCTGGTGGACGGCACCCTCTGGCGCGAAGACGAAATGATCCACGCGGGTGTGGGTGACAAGCTGGGCGTGCACATGGGACACCTGCCCCAATCTGGGGAAGAGGGCATGATCGCCTACCTGGATACGCTGGATAAACCGCGCAAGGTGCTCATCCACATTAACAACACCAACCCGATCCTGATCGAAGACTCCCCCGAGCGGGGCGTGCTGAACGAACACGGCATCGAGGTCGCCTTTGACGGCATGAGCATTGAACTCTGAGGAGATCCGACATGAGCAACCGTGAACCGATGAGCCGCAGCGAATTCGAACAGGCCCTGCGCGCCAAAGGCGATCTGTACCACATTCACCACCCCTACCATGTGGCCATGTATGCCGGTCACTCCACTCCGGAGCAGATCCGCGGCTGGGTCGCCAACCGTTTCTACTATCAGGTCAACATCCCGCTCAAGGACGCCGCCATTCTGGCCAACTGCCCGCACCGCGACGTACGCCGCCAATGGCTACAGCGCATCATGGACCACGACGGATACGATGGCGCCGTCGGTGGCATCGAAGCCTGGCTGCAGCTGGGTGAAGCCGTGGGTCTCACACGCGACGAGATCTTGTCCCATGAGCATGTGCTGCCGGGTGTACGCTTTGCCGTGGATGCCTATGTGAACTTTGCCCGCCGTGCTACCTGGCAGGAAGCGGCCAGCTCCTCGCTGACCGAACTCTTTGCCCCGCACATCCACCAGTCCCGACTGGATACCTGGCCCACGCACTATCCCTGGATCAAGTCAGAGGGCTACCAGTACTTCCGTAACCGGCTGACAGAGGCCCGCCGCGACGTGGAACACGGCCTGCAGATCACCCTGGATCACTACACCACCCGCGAGCAGCAGGAGCGGATGCTGGAGGTCCTGCAGTTCAAGCTGGATGTGCTTTGGAGTATGCTCGATGCCATGACCATGGCGTACGAACTGGAACGCCCGCCGTTCCATACCGTGACGCAGAAAAGGGTGTACCACCGAGGACTGTTCAATGACTAAACCGGCGCTGGACCAAATCCCGAAGCTGAACGCCATGTTCCGCTTCCAGTGGGAAGAGGCGCAGAACTGCCATGTGTTGCTGTATCCCGAAGGGATGATCAAGCTGAACGACAGTGCCGGCGCCATCCTCAGTGAAGTGAATGGCGAGCAGGACTGTGCCGCCATCATTCAGGCCCTGGAAACCCGGTTCCCCGACGCCGGTGAACTGGGGCCGGATGTGCTGGAGTTCCTGGCCATCGCCCATGAGCAGAACTGGATCGGTTATGTCTGAACATAAGTCTGACCAGCCGTCCCCACAACAGCAGAAGCCCCAGCACCAGAGCCAACCGCTTTGGCTGCTGGCGGAGCTAACCTACAAGTGTCCGCTGCAGTGCCCGTACTGCAGCAACCCGCTGGACTTTGCCGAGCACGGCGACGAGCTGAGCACCGACCAGTGGATCGAGGTGTTCCGTCAGGCGCGCAAGATGGGGGCCGCGCAGCTCGGCTTCTCCGGTGGCGAACCGCTGGTACGACGCGATCTGGAACAGCTGATCGCCGAGGCACGTTCGCTGGGCTACTACACCAACCTGATCACCTCCGGCATCGGCCTCAACGCGGACCGCATCGCCGCCTTCCGTGAAGCGGGGCTGGACCATATCCAGATCAGCTTTCAGGCCTCGGACGAGACGGTCAACAACATGCTGGCCGGCTCCAGCAAGGCGTTCGAGCAGAAACTGAAAATGGCCCGCGAAGTGAAGGCCCAGGGCTATCCCATGGTGCTCAACTTCGTCACCCACAAGCACAACATCGACCGGATCGACCGCATCATCGAGCTGTGTGTGGAACTGGAAGCGGACTTTGTCGAACTGGCCACCTGCCAGTACTATGGCTGGGCCTACGAGAACAAGGAAGCTCTGCTGCCTACAAAAGCGCAGCTGGAGCGGGCCGAGCGCATCACCAACGAATACCGTGAAAAACTCGCCGCCGAGGGCAACCCGATCAAACTGATCTTCGTCACGCCCGACTATTACGAAGAGCGCCCGAAAAAATGCATGAACGGCTGGGGCGAGATCTTCCTCACCGTGACACCGGATGGCACCGCCTTGCCGTGTCACAGTGCCCGCATGCTGCCGATCGAGTTCCCCAATGTGAAGGACAATACCCTGCAGCATATCTGGCACGAGTCGTTCGGCTTCAACCACTTCCGGGGCGACGACTGGATGCAGGAGCCCTGTCGCTCCTGTGACGAAAAGGAAAACGATCTGGGCGGCTGTCGCTGTCAGGCCTATATGCTGGCCGGTGACATGAACGCGGCGGACCCGGTGTGCAGCAAATCGCCGCATCATCAGAAAATTTTGGATGCCCGTGCCGCTGCCGAGCACAGCGGCGAGGATACGCCGATCACCTTCCGCAACGAGCGCAACTCACGGGTGTTTGCGCGTGGGTGAAGGCGTGCTCAGTGCACGGGAGGCGGTGCAGTCGATCCATGACTACGCCACCTTGCGGTTTCATCAGGGGCATCTGTATGGGGTGAGCTTCGATGCCACTACGGGGCGTAATCGGCTGTGCCGGTTTGGGGCAGGCGAGGCGATCAGCCTGCTGCCCGATCATCTCAGCGTGCGCAGCCGCGTACATGAGTACGGCGGCGGCGCCTGGTGTCTGGCGGATGAGCGGTTCTGCTTCGTCAACGACAGCGACCAACAGATCTGGTGCCAGCCGCTGGACGCGGCTTCCCCGGCCTATCCTCTGACGACGATGCCCGATACTCGCTTTGCCGATCTGCAGTACGACGCCTGCCATCAGCGTCTGCTGGCGATCAGCGAACAGCACACCGAAACGGCGCCGGAGCCGATCAACCGACTGGTGACAGTCGAGTTGGACACCGGCAGCGTCGAAACACTGGCAACAGGCGCCGACTTTTACAGCTCACCGGCATTGAGCCCGACAGGTGATCGGCTGGCGTGGGTTGAGTGGAATCACCCGCAACAGCCCTGGCGCTGTACCCGCCTGATGCTGGCGGATCTGAACGGGGCAGGGCAGATTGCTCAGGCCTGTCAGGTATCCGACACGCAAGACGCCGCCTGGCTGCAGCCGCGCTTTTCACCCGAAGGGCAACTGCATGCCGTGGTTGACCGTGACAACTGGTGGCGCATTGAAGCGCTGACCCCGTCCGGGTTTCAGCCACTGCACACAGCCGACAGCCCAGTGCCGGAGCGCACCGAGTTTACCACCGCGCCCTGGCAGTTTGGTCTGAGTACCTACGGCTGGACCGCATCGGGTGATCTTGTCGCGCTGGGTCAATGCGATGGCTATACCCGCCTGTGGCGTTTTATGCAGGGCTCAAAGGTGGCACAGGGCTGGCAGCCGCTGGAGCTGAGCCTGATGCCTACACGCCTGCACGCACTTTGTGTTGCGGGGACATGGATCGGGTGTGTTGCCGAGTTTGCCGATCGTGAGCCGGCAATTGTGAAGATCGATACCGAGCTGGATGCCGACGATCCTGACCAGTGTACAGTGCTGGCCGGAGGGCATACCCCGACCTATGCACCCAGTCTGCCGGTGTGTGAATGGGTCGATTCTGTCCCGTACTTTCTGTATCGACCGGCCAATGTGCCGCACGATCAGCCGCTGCCGCTGGTGATCTGGACCCACGGAGGCCCCACGGCCAGCACGTCCCCGGTGCTCAAGCCGGCCATCCAGTACTGGACACAGCGCGGCTTCATGATCGCGGATGTGAACTACCGCGGCAGCACCGGGTATGGACGAGACTACCGCCTGCAACTGGCAGGGCAGTGGGGCATCACCGATGTGGAAGACGTGGACGCCATTGCCTGCCGCCTGATCGAACAGGGGCGGGCACAGCCCGATGCCGTCTTCATTCGCGGTAACAGTGCCGGTGGCTATACCACTCTGAGTACACTGTGCCGTTCCAGGCGCTTCAGTGGCGGGGCCAGCCTGTATGGCGTGAGCGACCCTGCACGGCTGAACCGGCTCACGCACAAGTTTGAATCCCGTTATCTGCACTGGCTGATCGGGGACCCCACAACCGAGCCCGAGCGCTATACGTCACGCTCGCCTTTGATGCAGGTCCACCGCGTCAGCGTCCCGGTGATCTTCTTTCAGGGCGAACAGGACAAAGTCGTGCTGCCGGAGCAAACACGCCGGATGGCACAGAGCCTGAGCGAAAACGGCATTCGCGTTGAAACCCATTACTTCCCCGACGAAGCTCACGGCTTTCGCCAGCCCGAGAACCAGGCACAGGTGCTGGAACGGGAGCTGGCGTTCTACCGCAGTATTATGGGGCAGTAATGGTGTGATCAAAATTATAGTCGGTAACTGCTCAATAAAATTGATGACCACGTATTGTATAGTTCACCTGATTGTATAGCGTAACGATACGGGATACATTACCACTAAAAGGAGAAACCGTCATGATGATGAACCCTCCACACCCCGGCGAGCTGTTGAAAGAGGACGTCATTACTGCCCTTGGACTCAGCGTTACAGAAACCGCTGATCGGTTGGGTATGTCCCGTGTTGCTTTGTCTCGCGTTTTGAATGGTCGTGCTGCGATCAGTCCTGATCTGGCGTTGCGCTTGGAAATGGCTGGTGTCAGCACTGCCAGGGCATGGTTGGCCATGCAGGTGAATTATGATTTGGCTCAAGCCAAGCTGCATCCTCAGCCGCCGGTTCGCTCCTTACAAGCAGAACAAGTCGGCCAATAAGCTACCAACTTTATTTTGATTCGCCAGTAATGGCGGCTGCTTGAAGGCCAAATACTACTGGCTGCCGATACAAAAATCCGGCTGCAGAAGGCCCAACTTGAGTATCATATAAACGCAACTCGAGTACGCTGGCTCGCTGATCAGTCATCGTCTTCTCCCAGCAAACCTTGCCAGGGATCAGCGGCAACAGGGTTGTCCTGATCTGACATGGAGGCCCCCTGTACGTCGACCAGCTGTACCCGACCTGCCAGATAGTCCTGAACGACGCCTAGTTTGTCTTCGGGAATAAGCATGAGCTGCATGTTCAGTCCTTTGGCGACAAGCTCAAGCGTGTCGAGCCGGGGGTTGCCACCTGATTCCAGACGCTGGTATTGCTGGCGCGGCATGCCAATACGCATTTCCATGTCCTGCTGTCGCAGTCCCAGCGCTGCCCGGCGTAGCTTCAATTGCTGATGTATATGGCCCATGAATATCCTGAAGAAACTTATATGTTTCAAATTACCTTTAAAGAAACATTTTAGTTTCTTTTGGATGAGTTGCAACATATGTGTTTCATGAACGCTTCCTTGCTGTCCATACAAATGTCGAGATTCAAATCCCTCGCGTTAAAAAGGTGGTCTGCTTGCTGGCTGATCCGGTCTGACCGGTGAAGTGGAAGTCCAGACTGGCGCGGGGCAGGTCGAAGTCTTCGGCACACACGCGATACGAGAGCCAGCTGGCGTTGTTGTCGGTCAGATCGATCAATTCGGGCCCGAACAACTCAAATGCGCCCGGTCCCTGCACCGCAACCCTGACCTGTTCCGGCTGACGGGTAAATCCTTCCACCTTGACCCGGTAGTGATTGCACACGGTGTTGTCGTCCTGCTGGGTAAACAGTGCGCCACGGTCACGACGGATCTCCACCAGCAGGCTGGTGGTGCCGGTAAAGCCGTACAGCACGGCACCAAAAGCGACCAGCATGACCGCGCCATAGCCTGCCAGACGTGGGCGTATCAGAGGTGAGCGTTCGCCCTCCAGCTGCGCCTCGGAGGCGAAACGGATCAGCCCCGTGGGCCGGTTCAGTTTGGTCATCACCGTATCACAGGCATCAATGCAGGCGGCACAGTCGATACACGCGGCCTGCAGGCCATCGCGAATATCAATTCCGGTCGGGCACACCTGTACGCACAGGCCGCAATCCACACAATCGCCGCTGTTCAGATCGGCATTGCGCATGTTGGCGCGGGGTTCGCCACGGCGCGTGTCATAGCTGACGGTGCGCGTGGCGCGGTCGAACATCACTCCCTGAAAACGAGAGTAGGGGCAGGCATGCAGGCAGATTTTTTCACGCACCAGCCCCGCATTGGCGTAGGTCAGGCCGGCCATGATGATCAGCCAGCCGGTGATACCCGCCGTCAGTTGCAGTTGTACCGCATCGCTGACCAGCTCACGCATCGGGATGAAATAACCGGTAAAGGTCAGCGCCGTCAGCAGCGACAGCCCGATCCAGAGCAGGTGTTTGGCGATACGGCGTAACAGGCGTGTGCCGCCGAGCGGTTTGCCTTCGGCGCGGGCACGCTCACTGGCCCGGCCCTCGGTGAAATCCTCGATACGAATGAACAGCCAGGTCCAGATGCTTTGCGGACAGGCAAACCCGCACCATACTCGTCCCCAGGCCACCGCCATGAAAAACAGCAGACAGGCGCCGGCAATCATCAACCCGGCCAAAAGCGGCAGGTCATGCCAGGACAGGGCATGGCCGAACAGTATGATCTGTCGCTGTGCAAACGAAAACAGCAGCCAAGGCTGTCCATCCACCTGCACCCACACCAGTCCGAAAAACAGGGCGATCATCGGCCAGCTGCTCAGGCGGCGCAGGGTCTGAAAGCGGCCCTCGGTCAGCCGCACATGGAACTTGCCATCGCGGGCATAGGGCGGGGTGTGTTCTTGAACGACAGGTATCTTTTCCATGCTGGGCGGTCCCCTGAATTGTTGACCGGGCAAGATTACGCTTGTACTCGAAATAGGTTCAGGTATAAAAAAATAAAAATGAATCGGTACAGATGGGTACAAACGGCATGACATCGGATTATCGCTATCGGCAGCTGGAACACTGGCTGCTGCAGGGCATTCAGGAGCAGCGCTGGCGGCTGGGTGAACGCCTGCCGTCGATCCGTACCCTGTGCCGTGAGCACCGCCTGTCGAAGGCCACAGTGCAGCATGCGCTGCAGCGACTGGAGGCCCAGGGCTGGCTGGAAGCGCGTCCCAAGGCCGGCTACTTCGTCACCCTGAGGCCAGCACCGCCTAGTGATCAACAGGGCACTCCCAGTCATACCCGAGTCATTCAGCCGCCACGGCCCGTGAGCGTGAGTGATCTGCTGCTGGATATCATGCAGCGCAGTGCCGCCTTTGACCTGCTGCCTGACCTGAACGCGGGCGAGCTGCCGGCCGGCATCGTGGCGCTGAACCGCAGCATCGGACGCGCATTGCGGCGTCAGCGCGGTGACGATTACCAGTATTATGATGAGCCCGCCGGGTCGATCAGCCTGCGCGAGCAGTTGGCGCTTCACTATGCCCGTCGCGGCTGGGCCGCCGCACCGGATCAGCTTTGTATTACCTCGGGCTGTCAGCACGCCCTGTTTCTGGCGTTGATGGCCTGCTGCAAGCCCGGTGATGTGGTGGCCGTCGAGTCCCCCGGGTTTTACGGTGTGCTGCAGCTGCTGGAACAGCTGCAACTGCAGGTGGTGGAAGTCCCTGCGGGTGCAGACACCGGCCTGGATATGGACGCACTGGACGCGGTACTGCAGCGCTGGCCGGTCAAAGCCTGCATCGTCTCATCCGCGTTTGCCACCCCGAGTGGCGCACTGATGCCCACTGCAGCCCGACAGCACCTGCTGGCGCTGGCCGAGCGCCATGATCTGGCCATCATCGAAGATGACATCTATGCCGACACCGCGCTGGGCAGCCCGCCCGACCCGCTCAAGGCGCTGGACGGTGACGACCGCGTGATACTGTGCAGCTCGTTCTCAAAGTCCCTGTCGCGTGATTTGCGTCTGGGCTGGATCGCCGGTGGCCGCTGGCACGCCCGTATCCTGCACCTGAAACTGGTCACCCAACTGGCCAGCAGCCGCACCCTGCAACAGGGCGTAGCCGACTACATGGCCGATGGCAGCCTTGCCACCCACCTGCGCCGCCAGCGCAATGCCCTGCACCAGCGCCGCGACCAACTGATCGCCGCCCTCAACGCCTGGCCCATCGACCTGCGCGTCAGCAGGCCCACCGGCGGCTTGGCCGTCTGGGTAGAACTGCCCGATACCTACGATACGCTGGCTTGTTACCCCCGCGCGCTGGAGCAGGGTATCGTCATCACCCCGGGCCCGCTGTTCTCGGTATCCGGCCAGTTCAAACACTGCCTGCGCATCAGCTACGCCCACCCTTGGGATGGCAAGCGTTTGGCCGCGCTGAACCAGCTGCCAGAGCTGTTGGCAACAGGCAACAAATGATGCATATTTGAACTCTGCCAGCGGGAAGTCGGCAGCCACAACGACAGGGAAAAGAGGATGGGTCGATGACCGGGATAGTTTGCAGTTTTCATGTTTCATCAATTGATCATCTCCCTTCGGGCTTGTACCTGTTTCCTGGCGCTGTGGTCTGTACCTGTTTGACCCACAGGCAGAGCGCTGTTTTACCTTTTTCAGCTCAGGGCGTTGTCGTTAAGTTAATAAAATCAGTGGTTTATGTGTGGCTTGGCAAAATTAAAAGGTATACCTGCTAATAATTATTATGAGGTTTACCTCATAGATAGGCTGTTATGTAAATCGTCGGGTTTGTGGTTTTATGGTTGCCATAGCTGAATGGAAGCGGTGGCAGGGAAATCGTGCCAGTGTTCTGGGTGCGGCCGAAGGCTTGGGCAGTTGCCGAGGCTTTGGGAGGTTTCGGTCTTGAGTGCTTCGGTTCTGGTTCCGAGGCTCTTCCAGGCAGTTACATCAACCTTGGTGCCTTTGGTTGGCACGTCAAGTTTGGCAATTACGGAATTGTTGGCGTGGGGCGGCTTGAAACAGGGAAGGTGCTGGCAGTATGGCTTCCAGCTCTTTTCCTCTATTTATCGGGCCTTGTGCGGAATTTGATTTCCATAACAAGTGACTGTGGTGTCTAGGGAAGCTACGAATAAGTCCGATCCAAGGCTCTGAAATATCGTTGTTACCGCCTCAGAGGCGGAAATTCAACACTTTTAACCCTTTTTAACCGGCTGCAACCACCTTTTCAGGCAGTGCAGGCAGATTGCCCCTGTGCTCTCAACATCTGGTCCACTCGCACAACATTGGCCAGCGCGAACAGCATGGCCAACTTGCAGTCGTTTTTCTTCAGGCCACGGTAGCGGGCTTTTACAAAACCAAACTGGCACTTG
>ERZ1673962.885-NODE-885-length-17154-cov-3.431780_pt1 | contig 17154 bp, 17 predicted proteins | sample MGYA00580188_ERZ1673962 | MGnify/ENA primary metagenome ERZ1673962 (study PRJEB41334, sample SAMN05608104) | rock metagenome | biome: terrestrial subsurface; feature: shale formation; material: shale | place: USA: Pennsylvania ... | reverse complement strand
GGAGCATGGGTCAACTCGGGGCAAAGCACTACATCAAACTCCATTACAGTACAACCTCCTAGAACAGTTACAAGATTTCAGCTAAGAACAGATAACTTATACCCTAGTAATATTATAACTGCCTACTTCCATGAGGTTCCAGAAACCAGAACCTTAAGCTACATTAGTCGCTATGATGGGGTATTGCTAGATTGGCAGCCAAATACTCTAGAAAATGAGAGGGTGGAGGTTGTCAAAGACGGTACAACGGTATTCACAGGAAGCGCTACTTCTTACATACATCCTTCTGGCGGAGCATTTAAAGTCCGTATGGTTAAAGGGGTAGGTAGCGACGTAGTTTATGGTGCTTTCTCTAACACCGTATCGGCAGCGTTACTCGACCCTCCACCCCCTAGACCAGAACCTGAAGCCCCTTGCGACTTCTTCTTAGGGATAAACCGAGCAGGAGAGGAGATACTTCATATATGTAATCCTGCCGTGGTCCCGGCGGCTCCGCCCGCCGTAGAGTCGGGCAAAACTGCTACAGACTGGTTTCAGGATTGGGTAGGTATTAACGTAGATTATGGAGATAATACGTATATGCATAGTATGTTTGACTATGTTAAGTGTACTAAATACGTTAGACTAATTGAGTACACTAATGAGATAGCTGGATTTAGGACATTCACTGTCAGCTCTGCTGTAGACGGGACTACTGGTAATCCTGTAAGCTTTACCTTAAATCCTTCAGCTATGGTTATGGTAGTAGCTCAACTGAACAATGGGGATCGAGAAGCTAGCTTCCCATTTCTTCAAAGGGAGATGCAAGTAGGTGATACTTTCCCTACAGAAGCTAAGTATAAAATAGGTAATTTTGGATCGGGTACATCTAGGGCGTACTTCGATGCTACTACCACAAAAATAAGAACTCACCAAGGTGTTCTAGCTATAGAAATTTACGAGTTCAACTTCTCAGTGTCTAACAGGTCTCTAGTATACGAGGGGACTAATGGGGCAGATGACGGTATTATTCTAAACCCTAACGAATTTAGGATAGGGTCTGCTGACTTCTCAGGAATGTTCCTATGTTACACAGGTACAGTTAATAATAGTGAGTATGTTAACAGTATGAACCTATCTGACCCGATTATGGCTTTTGGAGGGAATGTTAACAGTGCGGGGGTATACAGCGGAGTTGATGGAGCGGACACCGTCCAGATTCTAGGCGGTTCAGGAGGTTCAGGATGGGACATTGAAATGACCAAGGGTATGATTAAGAGAGGCGGAAAGACTTGGTTCAACGCAGGTCGTGGAAGGACGCGTCTTAGGTACGTTGGTAAAAGTGATATTCATACTACTGACTCATTTCCCGGAGCACGAGGTCAATGGTGCTGAGGGAACTGAGGTTGGATATGTAGAGGATTCAGGAGTTCGCAGTTCACAAGTAATTATCCTAGATTCCCCTGTAATCAGAAACGCAGCAGTCCTAGGTTTCTGTCTTACTCCAATAGACTGGCAGGACGAGGGAGATAATACTACATGGGAAGAGCTCTACGGTACTGACCGTGCTATTGTAGGATTTACATCACTAGGTACGAGAGTTCCTATCTACAGGTCCGTCAAGTCTGCAAAGGCAGGGAAGTCAATACTCCCTAATGGGGATCCATACTATGAACTATGGTATGATGTTTTTATGACACTTTATATGTATAGATTAAACGAATCAACTATAGTGTTAGAGTATGATTATGAATACCGTTCTTTTTACGGTAGCGCAGGACTATCTAGATTTTTTTCAGTACCTGGATTTTCCTTTTCATTTATAGGATTAAATTAATATGAGCAGTACAGAATTAATAGACCCAGAAAAACTAAGTCCGGAAGGGTTAAAAGTTGCCGAGGCATATATAATGTCGGGTGGCGATATAGAGAAGACTAGCAAAGAGCTAGGACTTCCAGTGGCGGACTTACAATCAGAACTAAACAAGCGTGAGATTAAAGAATACGTTGATAGAATTTATCATGAAGCAGGATTCCGAAATCGCTTTAAGATGGCTAGAGTCATGGATGAACTTATTGCCAAGAAGCTAGAAGAAATGGATGATACCGATATGGGCTCTAGTAAAGATATTCTAGACCTATTGCAAGCACAGCACGCTATGAAGATGAAAGAGCTTGAATTTGAGGCTAAGGTTAAGAAAGAGCTTCTAGAACTTGAGCGTAAGAAAGAAGAAGTTCAAATCAAGAATCAAACCAATAACCAATATAACAACTACGTTATTGAGGAGTCTTCGTATGATAAGTTAATTAGCAAGCTAGGGAGTAGTTAATGGAAGTATCTAGAGCCAGTATTAGTGTTGAAGAGCTGCAAGACTTCCCTTTAGAGAAACGCTTTCTAAAGCTTCCAGTCAAACAGTTCTTTGAGTTGGAGGGGGTAGAGTTAATACCTCCTCAAATTGCTTTGATTAACGCTATAAATGATCCCGCTCATCGTTTCGTGGTGGGGTGCTTATCGAGGCGTACTGGCAAGACCTTTAGTGCTAACCATATAGCGTTTCTAAAGGCTCTAGAGCCAGGCACTCAAATACTTATTATATCACCTAACTACTCACTGTCTAACATTTCATGGACTGAGCAGTTAAAGCTTATTAAAAAGCACGATATACAAACTGAAAAAATGAATGCTAAGGATAAAGAAATTGTACTAGAGAACGGTTCTTTAATAAAGTTAGGTTCTGTATCTCAAGCTAACTCTTGTGTAGGTCGTTCTTATGACCTTATACTTTTCGATGAGGCTGCACTAGACCCTAAAGGTATAGATGCTTTCAACATCCAGTTACGTCCTACTCTAGACAAAGATAACTCTAAGGCTATATTTATTTCTACTCCTCGTGGTACTAACTACTTCCATGACTTCTATATGCGTGGTTACGATGATAAATATCCTTTCTGGGTATCTATACATTCTACTTGGAGAGATAACCCTAGAACCTCAGAAGCGGATATAGCAGAAGCTAAGCTTTCAATGTCTAATGCGGAGTTTAGACAAGAATATGAAGCGGACTTTACAACGTTCGAAGGACAAATATACGAAGGGTTCGATGCCGATAAGTATGTTCAGGACTTGTCTGGGCGTGACTTTAAAAATTGCGATGCTATTATGGGTATTGACGCTGGCTATAAAGATCCTACTGCGGTACTTAAAATCTACTATGATTTCGATTCTAAAATATTTTACATCGTTGATGAGTACTTGGAAGCGCAGAAAAATACAGACCAACACGCAGAGCATATACGAAAAATGATGGGTGAAGACACGGACTTTATATTCTGTGATTCCGCTGCCGCACAGTTTAGGCAGGATTTAGCAGAGCTACACGATATCCCGTCCAACCCTAGCAAAAAATCAGTTCTAGATGGTATAGCTTATGTTCAGAGTATGGTAGATGGTGGTAAGCTAATAGTTGATAAGTCTTGTATACATACTATAGATATGTTAGCTAACTATAGGTGGGACCCTCGTCCTGAGCTACTAAAGCCTAAGCCTATACACGATGCATTTTCTCACATAGCTGACGCTTTACGATATGCTTTATATAGCTTTACTGTATAGATAGAAGTAGCGCTAAATTAAATACTTTACAAATTTATAAAAGTGTTTATAATAGCTTATATTGATTAGGAGGAAAAAATTTATGGCAGCAAATACCAAAAAGCGGGTTGCCGTAAAACATATTAGAGACGGCATAAAGTCCAACTATAAAAAGGACTGTAAGTGTGCGATATGTGGTACGGAAGATAAACTGGAATTACACCACTATACTACGGTTTCTACCCTCTTCAAGAATTATGTAGAGGAGCATGACATTCCGGTAGATACAGATGAAGAAGTACGAGCAATGCGAGAGGACTTTTATAAAATGTACTGGTATGAGCTTGTAGATTATACTGTTACTCTTTGCGAAGAGCATCATAGAAAACTACATTCTATCTATGGACGTGAGCCTCCTTTGCACACCGCTAAAAAACAGGAGCGTTGGGTTGAAAAACAGCGCGACAAAGCAGAGGGCAAGGCTACTAAAGGTAGATTTGCCTCTTTGATTTGAGGACAGCGTTAAGTGAGCTTACGAAGTAAAATTCATTCTAAAGCAAACCCCGCCCAAAGGTACATAGCTGAAGAGGCGGGTACACACGTTGGGACAAACCAGAACAAAATTAGAACAACTGAAAATGCGTACAACCTGATGGAAATTGTTAACCGCTGCGTTAACCTTCTAGTAGACTTAGGTTCGGATATTGAGTTTGACGTAAAGGACAAACTTAGTTTCACAGCCAGGGCTGATGGTAACATGCGCGGCAAAACGCTCAGTACTTTAATGAACAATAGACCTAATCCTTATATGGATATCAATACATTTAAGAGACTTATGCTCTTAGATATGATTATTGAGGGTAATGTATTTGTTCACTTTGACGGTTCAGGATTCTACCATGTACCTGCAAGACACATGGAGATTAAAACTGATGAAAAGGCGTACGTTAGCGAGTATGTTTATAATTCTATTGTTAAGTTTAAACCTAATGAAATCATACACATCAGAGACAATTCCTCAAGTTCCGAGTACCGAAACTTCAGAGGGCGTTCAAGATTACTAGCAGCTATCAAGACAGTCCTTACACATGAAACCGCTCTAGATTTCCAGTCTAGGTTCTACGAAAATGGTACAATGATTGGCCTAGTCGTGGAGACTGAAGCAGTACTATCTACCAGATTGAAAGATAGACGAGAGAAAGAGTGGATGGCTAAGTTTAACCCTAAAGATTCACAGGGTAGACCTATGATTCTTGATGCTGGAATGAAGGCTAAGTCACTAAATACAAATAAATTTAGAGATTTAGACTTTAACGAATCCATGGAAGCGATGGAAAAACGAATCGCCTTAGCACTTGGTATACCTCATATATTACTAGATTCTGGTAATAATGCTAACCTTAGGCCAAATATGGAGCTACTGTTCTCCACTACCATTCTTCCGATGATGAGAAAATTTGAGTCTGCATTTGAGTTTTTCTTTGCTTACGATATTGAGTTAACTACTCATAAAGTGGTCGCCCTAAGACCAGACTTAAAAGCAGAGTCCGACAGACTTTCATCTCTAGTCAACAATGGTATTATGCTGGGCAAAGAAGCTCGTTCAATACTAAGACTAGAACCTTTAGAAGACCCATTACTAGACGAAATCAGAATTCCTGCAAACGTTGCAGGTTCTGCTACCGGAGTATCAGGTCAGGAAGGCGGTAAGCCTTCAACAAATGAAGATGACAAATAATGTTACTAGAGAAAATAATGAAACATTACGGCAAAGACCTGCCAGGTAAAACAGCGTTCCGTAACGACCCAGAAGCACCATGCCTAGTGGCTGATATTTCTAAGGAGTATGGTACGTGGGACAATTTTGTTGTTCGTTACCAGGATGCGTTAGTTGTGGAGAAAACAAAAACTCCTGCTAAGAAAGCACCGGCGGTAAAATCAGGTAACCAAGCTAATGACTCTAAAGAATAAGTACGAAGGTAAGATTGTCAGTCAGATTAAAACAGTTAAGATGGCTGACGATGAGTCTTCTGATATTATAATTAGTGGCTACGCCAATACGGTCACAAAGGACCGAGCTGGCGATGTTATACCAAAGGACACTTGGTTAAAAAGCAATGCTACTAACAACTACTCAAAGAACCCAATAATTTTAGCCTTCCACGACCATAGTAGACCCATCGGTAAAGCTACTAACTGGTACGCAGATGATAATGGACTTTTCATCGAAGCTAAGATTAGCAAGGGAGCTGGAGACGTATACCATCTTATTAAGGATGGCATATTGTCCACATTTAGTGTAGGTTTTTATATTCATGATGCTGAGTATCATAGTAAAACCGACACTTATATGATTACAGACCTAGAGTTACTAGAGGTTTCGGTAGTTTCCGTTCCTTGCAACCAAGACTCTACATTTTCGGTCTCTAAGTCACTCGTTGACGCAGAGGCATTTAAAAAAGAATTCGTGCCTCCTACTGAAGAGGCTGAAAATACAGATATTAAGGAAATCCAAGATATGTCAACTAAAAATGAAAATTCAGGCTTAACCCTAGACGACGTTCAAAAACTATTTGAAGCTGAGCGTAAGAAAGAAGCGGACGCTAAAGCTAAAGCAGACGCAGAAAAAGCAGCAGCTGCTAAGCAAGCTGAAGAAATTAAAAACCAAGCTCGCGAAGCTGCTAAGTCTATCGTAGACGAGCTGGAAGGCAAAATTGCTAACAACCAGAAGAGTTTCGCAGAGACTCTTAAAGCTCGCGAAGACGAAATCGAAGCACTACGTGAAGAAATCAAGCAAGTAGTTGCATCTCGTACTAAGTCGTTCTCTTATAACAAAGTAACTGATGGAATGAACCCCGATACTCGTAAGTCTGTTAACGACGCAGTATTACTAGGTATCGTTACACAGAAAGGTACTTTTGGTACTAAGTTTGGTGAGCGTGTTAAAGCGGTTAACAATTCTTCTTCAATCGAAGTTTCTAGCGAAGCATACGAAACAGTATTCTCTACTGACCTAATCCGCGACATTCAAGCAGAACTTGTTATCGCTCCACTTTTCCGCGACATTACAATGACGTCTGCTAACTTAACTATCCCAGTAAACCCTGACCGTAAAAACGCTTCATGGGTATCTGGTACAGCTTACGGTACTGACGCAAGTACTGGTAGCGAGATCACAGCAGCTCTAAACGAAATCACTCTTAAAACAATGAAGCTTGCTGCTAAGAGCTACATCACTGACGAAACATCAGAAGATGCTATCATACCTCTTCTACCTCTAATTCGTCAACACTTAGTTGAGTCTCACGCTAACGAAATAGATCGTGCATTCTTACTAGGTAACGGTACTACAGAGCCTAAAGGTCTAGTTACACGTGCTACAGCTGCGGAAGGTTCTGCAGATGCTAACAAGGCAGGTGGTGTTGAAGTTTCTACTGCTACAGCAAGCGGTGCTACTCCAATCACAGCTAAAATGATTCTTAAAGCTCGTAAGAAAATGAAGCTTTACGGTCTAAACGTTCGTGACGTTACCCTAGTAGTTTCTACAGAGGCTTACTACGCGCTAATCGAAGATGATGCGTGGGCTGACGTTAACCTAGTAGGTGGAGCATCTACTAAGCTAACTGGCCAAGTAGGTTCTATCTACGGTATGCCGGTTCTAGTATCTGACCATTTCGAAGCTCCAGGGCTTTCAAAAGCATACGCAGTACTAGTTAACACTAAGAACTTCCTAGTTCCAACTCAGCGTACAGTTACAGTACGTACTGACTTCGACGTAGAGAAAGATCGTCGTGTTATCGTTGCTACACAACGTCTAAACCTAGAGTCTCTAATCCGTGACACTGACGGACAAGACAAAGGTGTTGTTGCAGTTACTTACGCAGCGGCGTAATAGATAATACTTAAAACAGAAGCCCTGCCCACCTTTGGGTGGGGCTTTTTTATTGGGAGCAAATATGAGTGTTATAACTCTAAACGAATATAAATTATTTAAGGGTATAAACAATCCTAAACAAGATACTCAGCTCCAGCCTTTAATTGATGCTGTTAATAGTATTATAGAAGAATACTGTCAAGTTAGCTTTAGTGGTTCGGTAGCTACCGGAGTACGATTAAATCAAAGCAATTACTACATCATATTACCAGATACTCCTATCATAAGTGTAGAGTATTTAGGGATTAAAAGGTCATCTGAGTATACCGAAGAGCTTGATTCTTCCCAATACATTCTGCACCCTCAAGAGGGCACGATAGAACTAATCGACCCCTCAATAAACCTACCTAGAAATCCTAGAGCATTTATTGTTGACTACACCTACGGATATGCTGTAGTGCCCTTTGCACTTAAGCAAGCGGCAGTAGAGCTAACAACTTACTACGATAAAAGGGAATTTAATAAGTCTAAAGATATAGGTAATGGACAGTCAGTAGACTTTACTGATGCTAGTATTTTACCAAGTCATATTAGAACCATATTAGATATGTTCAGGGTGTTATAATGTTTACTAGTTTCCTAGATTTAGAATACCGAAAACTTATAGAGGCTAAACTTCTAGACTCAATAGCTGTAGGTAAGGTTCAAGAATACAGGGAAATGTTGGTAGAGCGTGGAGCAGATTTAGCTTATACACTAGACTCTAGAGGGATAGAGACCTCTGAGAAAAGTATAGAGCAAATTATAGATGCTGCTATAAAGGTATTAGAGTCAGAAGTCGACGGCATTGTATCTACTATAGTAGGTGATAGTACAGGTAACAAGATAAAAGGCTTCTCTAGAACTAAAAGAATCAATGTTACCAAGTCAGCCCAAGCGCTTCGCTCTAGGTCTGGAAGATTTATTGGTGCTCTTAAGTTAGCTACTCTTCTTAATAGTATGGTTAAGATAAAAGCTAAAGAAATTATGAAAGGGCACAAGTACGGAAACACACTAAACTTTAGGACTGGTAGATTAGCCAACTCTGTTAACATTACTAGTTTCAACCTAAAAAGAAGCAGCATACACTTTACTTATCTGTACTACCCTTATCAAACATTTGAACCGGGATTCACACAGTATAAGAAAGGCCGTGACCCTAGGGATATATTCTCTAACGCAATAGCTGATGCTTTATCGTTACTAATAAGCGATCAAGATTTAGCTAATACTAAGTTCAGCGTATACTCAGGAAGAAGCAAACACGGCAATATTATTAATGGTGACTTTAGATGAGTGCTAGAACAGCGATTCCAGTCGCATATGTAGAAAAGTTACAACAAGTATTAAATGGTACTGGGGATTACCTTACTAACATGTACGGGAATGTGGAATCTAGAGTTCGACATTTCCAAGATATAGAGAATTTCCCTACTATTACTGTTACTCCCGGGCCTGAGACTAGAGAAGACATGCCCTCCAACTTTACCCTTTGTAGGCTTGAAGTTGCTGTACGAGTATATGTAAAAAACCAAGATGACGCCCAAGGAGAACTTGAGCAAATCATTGGTGACTTAGAAAAGTTTTTTGACAAGAATTTGGATATGGCGTATAATTTAATTACAAGTAGTGGTCAGGAGACCCATAAAACTATATCCAACACTATATTGTCTATTACTACAGATGAAGGTCTATTGCAGCCCCAAGGAATTGGGGAAATACTACTCTCTGTAGAATATGAAAAAAGAAGAGATTACTAGGAGAATAATTAATGTCTTTAAATTTATCACGTAATACCAGACTTTGGGTTAGTACAGTAAATACTGGACACGATAACTCAAACACATTCGAGATCCCAATTCAAGACGGGTATAGTTTAGGTCAGAACATGGCATCTGAGGATATATCTCCTGAGGAAGCCGGGCCTACACCTACTCGTGGTTCTAGACGCTTTAATACTAGCCTAGATCCAGTAGACTGGAGTTTCTCTACATACCTAAACCCTTATTTAGTTAATGGTGACGTATTCGCTCTAGACGCTATCCTATGGCACGCTCTAGCTACAAGCGACGACTTACCGCTAGAACTTCAAGGTGACGGTGCAGGTAACGCAGGTCAAACTGACGTATACACAACAGGTTCTGAGTTTAAAGTAGGGTTCACAAAAAACAGTGCTCACGTACTTACTAAACTTAACCTTTACTCTAAAATCGATAACAAAGTTTACCTAGTTAAGAATGCTCAAGTGAATGAAGCATCTATACCACTAGACATTGCTGATATCGGTATGACAAACTGGTCAGGACAGGGTACTGAGATGGTAGAAATCGCAGCTCCTGCATTTATGTCAGCTACTGCGGAAACGTTCAATCCAGACCTACCAACAGCAGATTCTTTCGTAGGTATTCCAGCAGACCGCTCTTACATTCTAAGCAAGCTAACAACAGTTACTATGCAATCTAACGCTGGTGGTAGCACTTCATACTACCGTATTGCTCTAACAGGTGGCTCACTAACTATTAATAACAACATTAGTTATGTAACTCCTTCAACACTAGCCGAAGTAGACACTCCTGTAGGTTCATTCACTGGTACATTTGATGTATCTGGTACAATGGATAGCTACCTACGTGACGGTGTTGGACTAGCTGACGGTTCTAGTGAAGCTAATGCTTACGGTTCAGCTGACTTGCTTAAGCAGATGATACAAAACAAGAACGTAATTAACGTTTCTAACATCACTTTTGAACTAGGTGGTAAATCCAATAGTACTCGTGTAGAAGTTAACCTTCCACAAGCACACATTGGTATCCCAGCTGTTTCAGTAGACTCCATTATATCTCAGTCCCTAGAATTTAAAGGTATTCCTAGCAGCGCTGATATGGACGACGGTGACGAAGTAAACATCACGTTCTACAGATAAGGAGACTAAATGAGCTTTAGTTTTAAAAGAGGCTCTAAGCTCATTATAGACGACGGTACTGACCGCTACCTGCTAAAGGTAGCGGACTTTAACTTCTCCGAAACCTTTATTGAGCGAGGGTATGATGTATCGACAGTGCATAACCCAGTAGCTATCAGTAACAAAACTTATGTAAATGCCAAGTCTAATTGCTCTTTTGACTTTGAAATGTATTTTAGCGATAATATTACAGTTGAGAAAAAAGTCTTGGAATGGTACGGCTTTGATGCCTCTGGTAACTTTCCAGCAGTTAATGGACAATTGACTAAAAAGTTTGATGTTTACGTAGACTTAGGAGCAAAGATAGTATTCATAGATAATGTGGTACTAGAGAATCTTAGCTTTAAACTAAATCCTAGAGGGATTCTTGGCATGTCTGTGACAGCTAGAGGATTTACTTCCATGATGGATTCAATAGTTCTACCATCTAACGGAACGTTATACTCTCAAGGGTCATTTACAAACGCATATATCTCAGCATCCGTACCAGGTATTGATGTTTCTAGAGTAGCAGGAGCTACATTAGAATTGACTAGAGATATAAATTGGCTAAATAATCAATCAGTACACGATGCATTTTCCGGAACTATGTTTATTCCTGAAGATGTAGTAGGGTCAAACTTGGCAGTAGCAGGTAATATAACAACTATAAAAAGAGGGACTGAAGAACCTAAATATTTACCTGACGTGCCAGTATCTATATCCCTAGGAGACTACATGACAGTCAATCTAGGACATTGTAACATAACACAGAGAGCTGATTTTGGCTCAGGAGTACTACAGTCGGTTTCAGACTTTAAGCTATTAAATAGCGTAGACTCACAAATAATAATCTAGAGGAAATATGGTTAATTTAAAAGATGTATTACAGGAATCAAAAACTGCGGAACTAGAGTTCCCAGGCTATAAAGGATTTAAGGTTAAAATTGGTCTAATAAGCAGACAGCTAGCGAATAAGATTCGTAAAGACTGTACAGTTACAAGAATGTCAGACCGCTACTCTAGCATGGAAGAAACTCTAGACGAGAACAAGTTCGCAGAGAAGTTCACCAATGCTGCTATCAAGGGTTGGGAAGGTCTAACAGGAGAGTACGTTAAAGACTTATTACCAGTTGACGACGATGTGGTTAAAGATGAAGATGAGATCCCATATAACCATGACAATGCTGTAATGCTTATTAAAAACAGCACTGCTTTTGAAGCTTGGGTAAACGAGGTGGCGTTTAAACTAAAATACTTTCGCGGAGAGCAATCTAAGTAAGGGTTTAGACCTACTCGATAAATACCAAAGCAACCAGCAACATAATATTACTAAAGAACAGTACTTGGAAATCTGTGAGCGTATGGGTGACGAGCCCGACCCTGATAAGATGCCGCCGGATTTTTCGGACTTGCCTCAGTTTGTACAGGACTCTCTAGAGATTTACTCTAAGCTTCCAGATACGTATACAGGAGGTAATGTTAGTACTTACGCAGGAAAAAACGTATCTGCCCTACCGTTCTTACTAGATACATACTTAATAACGGACTTTTGGAGCAGAATGGAGATAACGGAAGCAATTCTACACCTAGACAGAATTAATGTGAAAAACTCTGTTGAGAAAGCTAAAAAAGAAATCAGCAAGGGTCGCTAGGAGTACAAAGTTATCCTCTGGAGTGAAGCACCTGTGTTTCACGTTTGGCTCTAGGTCGAAAGGCTTAGAGCCTTTTTTATATAAGGTAATAATTAATGGCACAACGAAATATAAGAGACATAATGATTAAAGTAAGTGGTAAGGATATTACCACTGCTGCTCGTGAGTCTGGTAAGCTTAATGAAAACCTTAAAGCTGTTATAGAAACAGTTAAAGGGGCTGGTAGAAGTTTTAAGTCTATTAATACCGCTCTAGAGTTAATGTCTAACATCATGAAGACTATTAACTCGTCTATGAGTGCTAATAAGATTAAGACTAAAGGATTAGAAACATACCAGAAAAGGATGCAAGAAGTTAACAAAACACTAGACATGGTTAACAAAACAGCATCTAGTGCTGCCAAATCGCTTAAAAGCGTAAACGATAGCACCACGGGAGCAGCAGGAATGCAGTCCCTAGAAAAAATATTAAACCAAGTAGTTATAGGGCTAGATAGGATTGAAGAGCGTATTAGAGTATCTAATATACAGTTAGAAGCTATGGAAGAGAATACTGGTAAAACAGCTAAACGTTTAAAAACTACTAGGGACGCAACCCAAGCTTCAGCAGAAGCTATGAATGAATATAGCAAGTCTGTTGGCAGAGCTACTCAAAGTCAAGACGGTTTCAACAACTCCGCTAGGGGTTTAGCCGGTAGTGGGAGAAACCAAAAAAGAGCTTTTAGTGAATTAGCATTTTCTATGAACCCTTTAACATCTGCGTACGCTAGTATAGCAATTAACGTTTACGCTGTTTCGGAAGCGTTTAGAGTACTAAACGAAGCTGCTAACTTTGATAGGTTAATGACTCAAACAGCTAGCTTCTCGGCGGCCGTTTCAGGTATTAACGTTAAAGGTCTAGCTAGAGATATGTCAGAGCTTTCTCAAGGTGCATTATCGGTTAGAGAAAGTATGTCATTCGCTACTAAAGGTGCTGCATTTAACTTTACTGCTGAACAGTTAGAAAACCTAACTGTTGGAGCACGTAAAGCGTCAATCGCACTAGGTAGAGACTTCAATGACTCTATGGATAGGGTACTTCGCGGTATCTCTAAACAAGAGATTGAACTATTTGACGAACTAGGTGTTGTTACAAGATTAACACCAGCGTTTGAAGCATACGCTAAGACAGTAGATAAAACTGTAGACGAACTATCTGATTACGAACGTCAATTAGCATTAACTAACGAAGTTCAACGTCAGTTAGATATTAGATTCTCCGGTATTGATGCTCAGGCTACTAAATGGGAAGAACTAGGTGTTGCAGCTAAGAATGCTATTGATAATATGCTAGTAGGGCTATCAAGTCTTCTTGCTCCTCTAGCTTCTGCTACTACTTCGCTACTTTCCATGATAAATCAAACTAATGCTTACAAAGCCGCTACCGATGACGTAGTAGAGTCACAGAAAACCTTAAAGTTAGCCCTAGAGGGTGAGCATTGGGGTCAGGCTTTAGTAGCTGCCTCTGAGCTTAGCAAGGCTACGAAAGAGCTTGGTGAGTCTACTGAGGAAAGTTCTGGATATTTAGAAGAAGCAAAATCTACTGTTGAAAACGTTACTATAGCTATGCAAGCATTAGTAGCCGTTACCACAGTGTATGCTACTAGAACTCTAATTTCAGCACTAACTCCTGCAACTGTAGCAGCTACCAAGGCTGTTGTAGGATTAACCAATGCTGCCAAAGCGAACGCTGTAGCAATGACAGTTCTTTCAGCTGGTAGGATACCTACTGCATTAGCAGCTATAGCAGGTGGGTTTGTTGCTATAGGGTCTGCGGTTAAAGCAGCAACAGTAGCAATGCTAACCAATCCGCTATTCTTAATAGCCACTGCCGCTATAGGTAGCTTATTATACGTATTTTCTGATGAGATTAAAGAATTGTCTAATAGCTTAGTAGGATTAATCCCAGGATTAGATAATACTGAGCAAGCAATGGCTAGGCAGAAAGTCACTGTCGACGCAGCAACCAAGTCACTTCGTGACTATTATAAAGTCCTAGGGGAAGCAGGCATTGCAGTGTCCAGTTTCAGAGACGATGAAATAGCTAAAATGGGAGCGGCTATTATAGCATTTAATAGGGACTTTGAAATAGCGGCTAGTGATATGGAGTCTTTAGCTAACAGCTCTAAGCAAGCAAGTGGGCCTATGTCAGAGTTTGTTAAGACTGCTATGAGCCTTAGGGAAGCTAATATACCTGCTAATATTCAAGATATTGGAACGGTAACTGCTAAAACTAGAGAAGAGTTTGAAAAAATCTCCAAATCTTTAGGTTTAGACGCTACTATCAATAGCTTTGACGAGTTATATGAGTACGCTAGTAAGTTAAATGAGCGTGTAAGAGACTTATCTGTTACTTTATCAGCTGCAGCGCTAGATAACACTCTACAAGGGCAAGGACAGCTTCAAGGATTAGAAGCTCAGCTAGACATTCAGAAAAACCTTAGGGACTTTATGTTAAGAGCTAAGGAAATAAATGTTGAGGCTGTAAGAGAGAAAGAGAACGAAATCTACTTACTAGAGAAACAGATTGAGTACCAAAAGCAGCTAGAGAAAATCAACCAAGTTAAGCTTAATAATACTCTAGCAGCTAACAGATTTGAATCCGCAGGTTTAGGAGTATATAGGGATAAGTATGAACTGGTACAACAGGAACTAGACGCTGAAGATAAACTACTAGCTACTATGGGAGCACTTAGTAGTACTCAAACTGAAGCCCTAATACTTCAACAAAGTAAAGTCGACTTACTTAAAGATGAAGTTAGATACTACAAAGAATTAGCCAAAGCTCAAGCAGCTTTAAGACAAGCTGAGGCAGATTCTTCAATAAACTCTATTATGGATAATACTGCTAGAAGTAAAGAGTCTTTAGGTAATAGAAGACTTAACGAAGAGACCGAGGCAGCCAGAGCTTCCGCACAAGCTACTCTAGACTTAAATGTTGCGCGTGCTAAGCTTAGAGAAGCTCAGGTTAGTGGAGCTGACCCACAGCAACTTCAAGTTCTATCCGCAGAGGTTATGGCAGCAGACGCAGCCGAGAGAATAGCCCTAGCCAAGGAAGAGGCGGCTGCTTATAGAGAAATAGGTTCTGCTATTTCTGAAGTAGCAGGTTCAGTACCAGGATTAACCAGTCTGCAGAATGAGTTTATATCCATGTCTGGTACTATTGTAGACACTATGGGTAATGTCACCGAACTACTGGCCAGTAATCAAGAGCTAGTGCTGGCGGACTTCTCAGATAGTATAATAGCAGTTGGTACAATGGCGTCTTCAATGTTTAGTGAGATGACTAACGGGATTGTTGCTGATATTGATAACCAGATTGCAGCAGAGAAAAAACGTGACGGAAAATCTCAGGAATCCTTAGCTAAGATTAGAGCCTTAGAAAAGAAAAAGATTAAAGAGAAAGAGAAGTCTAGTATTGCTCAAACTGCTATGTCTACATCACTTGCTATTATGAAAACAATGGCAGAAGTTCCTTGGCCTGCGAACATTGCTATGTCAGCAGCTATAGGTGCTATGGGGTTAATGCAAGTTAACAACATTAAGAAAGCATCTGCTGGACAACTAGCAGCACTAGACGCAGATACTGGAGGCTTATCACTTTCAGTAGGTTCTAGAAACAACGCTGTAGATACTTCTATGGGAGCATCTATGGGTGAGTTATCCTACTTACGTGGAGAGTCTGGATTTGGTTCAGGAGCTAATAACTTTACTCCTGGTAGATCAGGTGGTGGTTCTATAACTGTAGGTGAGAGAGGAGCAGAGCAAATCGTTCCAACTCAACCATTATACGTTAAACCAACATCAGAATCTGAAACTGACTCTAAACCAGTTACCAAAAATAATCTTAACCTAAACATTACAGCTCTAGATAGTCAAAGTATTGTTGATAGGTCAGACGACATTTGGGAAGCTCTAGAAAGGGCAGCCAACTCTAAAGGTTTTACTTTAGAGAGTTTAGAAGCGTAGGGTTATCCCTGCGCTTTTTTCTTTTGTGCCTTTAAAAAATATGCAAAGTTAGGTATTGACAAAACTTGTTAATTGCGTATAATAGTAAGTATAAATTAAGGAGGTAACTCGTGGCTTACAATACATCAATTCCACAACTGCCAGACCCAACTACTACACCTGTAGGGCCGGGTTGGGCATCTCAGACAATATACGATATTGCACCCGTTCAATCAACGGAGTTAAACGGGGGTTCTACAATTGCAGTTTACCAAGGTGGGAACTACTGGAACATCAGCTTATCATACAACAGTATGTTGCCTGAAACTTACAACGAACTAGGGATTTTTCTTAGTTCTTTACAAGGCTCGGCGTCAAGGTTTTATGTCAGGCTTCCTGACAGAGCGAATCCTAAAAACGGGGCCTGGTTAGGATCCGGCCCACAACTCGGACAAGGTCTCATAACAAAGATTAATGCTCAAACTATAGAAGTAGCTAATAGAGCTTCTCTAGGAGGTACCCTAGTAGCTGGAGACTACTTAAAGTTGTCGGGCAATGATAGAATCTATAAAGTTATTAAAGTGCAGAATATTGATACTTCTGTTCGTTATACACTACATTGTGTTATAGATAGCCCTATCGACAATACTACTGAGCTTGAGCCAAATGAAATCAAATTTAAATGCGTACTAGTTGGAGATAAGCCTCGTGAAGAGGTAACAGCTTCAGGGTTAGTACAAGGCTTCTCTCTAGCACTTAGAGGTACGGTTCTATAATGATTACTCATAGAGGATATAGTAACGCTGCATTGCAGTATTTAGCTACTAAACCAAATGTTACGATTGCTCACCTTGTAGAGCTTGAGTTATCTACAATTGAGGGTGAATCTGTTAGTGGTTACTATACCGACTATGGAGCACCTATAGAATATAATGGGATTACTTACCTTACTAATAGAATATCAAGAATTAGTGACCTTAAGGAAGACCAAGGAATTAAAGTAAACTCTATCTCTATAACTGTCGCTGGAGAGTGGGCATCGAGCGCGCGCTGAGCCAGCTCCAGCATCGGGCGCGCGCCGTCGAGCG
>ERZ1673962.881-NODE-881-length-17201-cov-5.525779_pt1 | contig 17201 bp, 17 predicted proteins | sample MGYA00580188_ERZ1673962 | MGnify/ENA primary metagenome ERZ1673962 (study PRJEB41334, sample SAMN05608104) | rock metagenome | biome: terrestrial subsurface; feature: shale formation; material: shale | place: USA: Pennsylvania ... | reverse complement strand
CAGAAGAATTGAATCAGCAACTTACGCTTCGATCAAGCACGAGTTTTTCAACAAAATACGCCCATTCTCACGTCCAGCGATACTTCCCGCCCGCCTTCTGCAACCGTTCCTCCAAGGTCTTCGGATGTTCCTCACTGTTCCGGCGCAGGGCTTCGGTGTGTTGGTCCATGAAGTCGTAGAACTCATCCGGCGGCACGTCCGAGATCGCGGCGCGGGTGACGAAGAGGCCCAAAAGTTGTTGGTCCAGTTCCCGCATTTTGGCGGTGCGGTTGGCAAAGATCACGTCTGAGGGCTGCACACCGCAGCAATGCACCGCGAGGTCTTGACCGATGGTGTCCCGAAACAGAACCCACAGCTCATGTGCGGGCCAGCGGGCGCGGTTGCTGTCGTTGGTTGGGATGGCATAGCGGATGCGCTCTAAGGCATGGTCATAGGCATCGCCAAGGCAATCGCGCAGGTCGGCCCAAGAGTGCATTTCAAAGCGGTCTCGGAGCTGCTTTGATCCAAGCCGCAGCTCGAAGCGCCAGACTTGGCTTGTCACGCGGTCTGAGAGGTCCAGCGGTTCTTGCCCGCACGCGGTGCGCTCTGCATTCCAGATCGCAAGCCAACCGTCCTTTGCTTTCTGGATCACCTCGCCGCGCTTGTCGTAGATTGCCAATTGGCGGTTGTCGATATTACCAGCCCGAAGCCCGGTGACGCGGCCCCCGGTGGCCTGTGTCACGGTCTCATCGACGCCCGTGTATTCCGTGACCTTTGTGCCGGGCGGGGCGACAAGGGCAATGCGCTCTGGCTCAAACCACGGGGCCAGAATATCCACGGCGAAGTCTACGCGGGAGACGCGGAGCTGATGTTCGCCGTAGGGAATCGCCATGGCTGCCATAACATCTCTAAAATGCTTTTCCGCATGATCCAGACCGCCCGTGGCAAGTCCAAGCGCGCGAAAGTCTACCGTGATGCCCGGATTGTTCGGGATGCGGTCTTGAGGGTCGCCAAACATCCAGACTGCGCCAAGCTCTCCGGTGTGGGTGTTGAACGTCCGCCCGCCCTTCTGGGTGACGGACAAAAGCACATCTCCAAAACGCAATTCAATATCGTGCCCGTGCTCTTTGGCATGGGCTTTCGCCAGCGCCAGTTCTTTGCGCAACTCCGGCGTGATCTCGGATTGTACGGTGAAGCGGAGGCCATCAAAGTCGCTATGGAGGATTTGTGCCGTCATCTACTCTCAACTTCGCTTTCGTAGTCGTGGAGGGGGGTGTTACATGACCCCCCTTTGCCTATCGGCGGATCATTGCGGTTTAAATTGTGGAAGCCAGATCAAGCGAGATGCGCTTTGTGCCTCCGGCGGGGCAGCTTTGGTTTTGGGGCCGGGCAAAGCTGCCCGGCTTGATCTTATGGGAGGATTTAAGCGCGCTGCGTGGCGTCTTTCGACACTTGCCGCGCAATCCAAATCTCTGCGCGCTCGGCGCATTTGGCGGCGTTCAACAGATCGCCTTGGGCAAAGCTCGGTGTGGATTGCCACTCGCCTTGCCCGGTTTTGTACGCGCGGGACAGATCGACGGAATAAAAGCCGTCATTGTCCCAAATGGTGGCCGTGATCAGGCCCAGTTTGACTTTATGGGCGGGATGTTTCGACATGATGTGTTCCTGTGGTGTGTGAATAAATTGGGCGCGAGAACCTTTTGCCCCGCGCCCGTGAAGCCGTCCGGCCCCAAAAACCCGCATGGCGCTGCCAGCCCCATACGGGCAAAACTCAGGTGAGAGGATTAGGCGGCGCTGTATTGGCTGGTGTTGCCGTGACGGCGCGCCGTGGCCCATTCCAAAAGCTCGCAGCGGCGGTAGCGCACGGAGCGGCCCGATTTGTAGAACTTCGGGCCAAACCCGGTGACGCGCCATTTCTGGATGGTGCGCACGCTTTGGCACAGGAAATCGGCGGCGGTCTTTTCGTCGATAAACCCTTCGAGATAATCCGTGGCCGGGCGGTTGTTGTCGTTGGCTGGTGTCATGGTCTGCATCTGCGTTTCTCCCTCGTTGCGTTCAGATGCCCTTGATTTGGACCAAGCGGAATTCTCCAAAAATATCTCTAAATAGAAAACCAATTTAGAGAACTCGGAAAAATCACAAGCCTTTGAAAAGAGGGGAGAAATATTTGTACATTGTTTTGTCGGAAAGATGTGCAGGGGGCACGGGGAGGTCCGGCTTGTTCAGTTCCAGCCATGCCCGGACCTTCGGGTAATGGGACGCCTGTGACGCGCTCGCATCAATCTGTCCCGCTTTGTGGAGGGCGTCAAAGGCCTCTGCGATGGCGTTGCCTACGCCGGGGCGCCCGGCGGGGTTTGTTGGGGTTTTGTCCACGACACCGCGTTCTAAGATTTCGTTGCGAATGCGGTTTGTCGTTAGGCGCACGTCCACGAATTCCAAGCCCCGGAAACTGAGTGTCCCATTGGCCCAATCGCATTTGCCCGCCCATGCCGCTTTCGGAATGGCGACCGGGCTGGACGATACGGAGCGGGGCAGCTCATAGCCAAAGCCGCGCAAATGCCCGCCCGATACGTAGGACAGGGTATTGGCTTGCAGTTTGTTTTTGAGATCGCTGCGTGCGCCGGTGAGTTTCCCAAAGCCGGAAAACGCATGGGTGAGTTTGGCAGTCATGTCGCCGTCAATTTCGGAGGCTGCCAAAGCGTCCTTCTGGAGCGCTTCCATGGGCGATTGCTTTTGCAAGTCTTGCCATTCGGTTTTCAGGTCCGGGTGGGCATAGGTCAGCCAAGATTTGGAAAGCGATACGCCCGAACGGTGCAGCCGCTCCATCTGGTCTTTGGTGATTTCTGCCATGTCTTATCCCCGTACCTATACGTATCGGTACGTAAGGACTGCAAAGCCTAAACTGCCCCGTAACGATACGTACTTATATAGTTACCTAGAGCGGCCAAATCCCTAGGTAGATACATAGGTATGGCCGCACTGTGTCATGTTACCTAATTACCCTTAATGGGACTGCAGCTTGAGGTCCACCGGAGACAAAAGCACTCAAACGATTCGCGTTTTCTTCGGCGGCGCGTTTGACGGGATCGTCAGCCAAATGCGCATAACGCATCGTTGTTTGAATTTGCGTATGACCCAACAGCCGCCCGACCATTTGAATAGGCATCCCAGAGGAAACCGCATTCGACGCATAGGTGTGGCGCAGATCGTGAATGCGCACATCGTCCAAACCTGCCCGCGCGCGGATACGCCGCCACGGGTGTTGCAGATCGGTGATGTGAGAGCCGTCCAGCTTGCCTTCGATCACGTAAGGATTGCCGGGGGTGCTGGGCAGGGTGGAGAGCACAGCCCGCGCCGCTGCTGGCAGCGGAATGCGCCGCGCGCCTGTCTTGGTGTCGGGCAGTTCCATGCCCGCGTCGGTGATAAACCCCCATTGCAGAGTTTGTATCTCTTTCAGGCGGCATCCGGTCAGGATCAAAAGGCGGAAGGCCGCGACCACATGCACGCTCTCTGAACCGTCCTGTTCGGCGGCACAAAGCACCTCTCCCAACCGTTGCAGCTCATACTGGCTGAGATAGCGTTCCCGTTTCTCTTCGCGGTATTTGGGCACATGACGGCACGGGTTTGACCCATCCGGGCGCAATCCCCAAATCTCCGCCATGTTGAACATTTTGGACAGCACTTGCAGGGTGCGGTTGGCCTGATAGGGCGTATGGCGGGATTTGTGATGCAGGGCGGCAATGTCTTTGCGTTCCACGTCGATCACTTTGAAGCTGCCAATCTCCGGCTTGATGAACAAATCCAGCGCCCGGCGGTATTCCTTCTGCGTTGTGGGCTTGCAGCGCTCTTCGGCATGCTCTCGGAAAAACCGATCACACAAAGAGGCAACCGTGGGCGCGCGCCGTTCCAGCGCAATCTCTTCGGCGGGGTTCTCGCCCATGGCGACTTGCCCCATGACGTCCTTTGCCAGACGCCGCGCCTCGTCCACCGTGATTTTGCCATGCCGCCCCAGAGACACGCGCCGGGTGCGCCCGCCTTTGCGATATTGCGCTTGATAGCTCTTTGCCCCGGACGGCATGACCCGCACGCCAAAGCCCGCAATTTGACTGTCCCAGACGAAGAAATCTTTGGCCTCAGGTTTAAGGGTATCAATGGCGCGTTTGGTTAATTTTGGCATCGCTGTATCTCTCTTACTGGCAACCTCGTGGAAGCACTGTGGAAGCAACTGGAAGCAAACCACGGGGTAAGAGATAGAAAGAGAAAGTTTATCGCGTCAAATTAAAAACAACGATTCCAATAAGATAGGGTATGTGGTCGCATTTGGGCGCAATCCGTGCAGACTGGCCGCGGCTGCCTCATAACCTGAAGGTCACAGGTTCAAATCCTGTCCCCACAACCAAAAATCATCAATATATATCAAACACATAGCGCCCAAAAAGGCGCTCCTTGCGTTTATGCCACCCCGTCCACTCTGCAAGCAACGTGCAAGCAAGAGGCGCCAACTCAACGGTGTGGCAAGGTAAGCGAGATGGACGCCAAATAAGACAGGCTCAATCCAGCCCCGTGACATGAAGTTCCATCGCTTAGGATGCCCAGATCGACGCAGGCACCATCACCTCGCCACGTGCCAACAAACGTGCAGTACGCATTACGCCTGCAGAAATAAGTTCTAGGCCCAACTCATTCTTATGATAGTTCACATTAACGGCCATCTGACCCGAAGGATGTTCTAACACAATCTCCAAAGGTCCATGCTCAGGCACTGAACAGAGACCCTCGGCCACTGAGCCGGGCAGCAAAAGGCAACTGGCAAGGCATTGTGCGCCGGTCACCGCCAAGGTCGGATGACAGCGTACGGGCATGAAATACCGCACTGACGCTTGTCCACCCTGCTGTGCGGGCGCGATCAGGGCAAATTTGGGCGTGACGCTATCGGACACGTCTCCCATCCCCATCAGTGCCCCTGCCTGGACTCGTATTTTTTCGCGACGTGCCGTGAAAACCATATTATCGTCAAGCTCTCGCGCCGTCTCATAGCCTGTGAGACCAAAGGTGTCGGCGCGTGCAATCACCACCGGCATCGCAACGTCAAGACAAGTGACTGGAATCCCGTCGATCACATCAAGAGGCAGGCCTGTCGGCAACATCATGCCAGTGCCTGCGCCTACGGTTTCGCGAAACATCAATGAGACAGGGGCCGCAGTGCCTGGAACACCGTCGATCGCAGCAGTGCCTTCATAGTGCATCTGCGCATTTGGCGTTTGGATCACAATGTCAATCAACGCCCCAGTATTAACTGCGCGCACCCTCACCAGGGTTTCCCGCTGTTGCGCCGTTATCAATCCCATCTCAATGGCCGCTGGACCAACCCCCGCCAACATATTTCCGCAGGTTGGTTTGAAATCGACACGCCGCTCCTCCACTGAAACCTGAGCAAAGAAATAGTCGATGTCGACATTGGGATCGTCTGACCGCGACAGCATCGCCACCTTCGTGGTGACGGCCACACCACCGCCAATCCCATCAATGTTGTTGGGTTGCCCCGCGCCCATAACTGCGATTAAGACTTGGGCCAATTGCTTGCTGTTTTCGGGCAGGTCCGCACGATTGAAAAAGGGCCCGCGCGACGTACCGCCACGATAAAACAGAAAAGGGAGGGGATGTTGTGACATGGCAAAGCTCTCCTGTCAGAGCGTCACTGGGGGCGCTCCGTTTGGTTCATGAAAGGGCTGGGGAATGGGCGCGGAGAGGCACCCATTCGGGCGATCAGGTTAGCGCATCGCGAATATGCAGCCGATAAAGCGGATCTGTCTCGAGCGTTTCGCGATAGGCCAAAAGATGTGGCAGCTTCGGAAGGTGTGGCTCCTGCGCGCTCAAAAGCCCCAATCTATACACTGAGGGGGCCGCCGCGATGTCTGCCAGACTCAATGTCTCGCCTGCGATAAACGGGCTTTGGCCCAATTGCCAATCAAGCAGAGTAGCGGCCTCGATCACCGCAGCCAATTCGCCTTCGCCACCTGCCGCTCGCACTTTGCGCAGCCGAGTCAAAGGTGGCGTCAGTGACAGGGAAGCCCAGTCCATCCAGCCGTCTATTCGGGTCTGTTGCCTCTGATCTTCGGGCCACACGGTGTTGCGCTGTGTGCGTTTGGCAAGAGACCGCAGAATCGCGTTTGATTCCCATGCGACCAGCGCCCCATCGGTGATCACGGGAACCTTGCCAAACGGGGTGAGGCGTTCAAACGCAACAGTGTCCCGCGCGCCAGATCCGCGTCCCATAGGGATAAGATCAAAAGGCAGATCAAGCAGATCGAGTAGCCAAAAAACTTTGGCGCAATTTGAGGAATCGCGGCGAGCGTATAAGGTGATCATCAGCAGGCCTCCTTGGCGGAAACCCGTTGGAGGAGGTCTACGAGACTGTCCTGAGGTTGCAACGCAAGGCAGGCGGAAAAGGCCGCGCACGCACCTTGTTCGCCCAAAGTGCCTGCGGCACAATCGGTGAACTTCTCTTTCAGTTCTGTGTCACTCATTGGGTTGGTCGGGCCGCGGCCAAATCGGGTGGAGGCGTCGGCTTGTAAAATTGTCCCATCCGTCAAGGTCACGGAGACTTGGCCAAAATAGGCGTCCTCCTTTTGATGTCCTGTCGAGGTGATCTTTGGCAAAACGGCGGCACATTCAGGGGTCAAAAAGCTGTCATCCGCAAAATCCCCAAGGCGCAATCGCCCTGCCGTCAATGCTTTGGCGGTGAGGAACTGCACTGAAAACTTCGCATCAAGACCGGACTTTGGGTCGGGGCGATTGGTATGCGCCAAACGGCGTTCGTGGGTCTGAGTGGCAATCGAAGCGATGCGCTCGGGTGCGAAAATGCCATGTTCGGATACCAAGGCCAGCGCGGCATCAATGGCGGAATGGGCACTGCCGCAACAGGGGTGTTGTTTGATCGCAATGCCTGGATCAAGCAGTTCCAACGGCCCGTCCCAGCCTGTCAAAATCGCCTGGATGTCATAGGTGCCCGCACCATTGAACAGGTTGAAAAAACCGTAATTATGTTCAAACGCTTCTGGATTTGCACTCATGCCCTGCTGTGTCAACAGGGCGGCCAAGACGCCGTTATGTGCCGCTTGCCCCACATGTATCGGTTTGACCGGGGTCCCAAAATTGGATTTTAATCCTGTGGCCATTGATGCCGCCATGGCCAAAGTATTGGCCATAGCGGCAGCGTCAAAGCCCAACATGCGGGCAGAGGCGGCCGCCGCGCCAAAGACCCCAAGCGTGGCGGTCGGGTGCCAGCCTTTTTCGTAGTGATGCGGTAAAAGTCCGCGGGCGAGACGGGTTTCGACCTCGACCCCCGTCACATAAGCCTCAATGGCCTGTCCCGCGGAGGCATCAAGTTGCTCTGACAGGGCCAAAACTGCAGGCACGATTGGGGCCGACGGGTGCCCGCCCATCGTTGTCGAGCAATCGTCAAAATCCAACGCGTGCGCTGCCGTACCATTGACCATCGCCGCATGAAGGACCGAAGCCTTTGCGCCACCCGCTCCCCAAAGAGTGGCCTCTCCTACGGCTGATGTGATCTCAAGCGTTGCCTCAAGAGTGGTCAGATATGGAACGGAGCGGCCGGCAAGGGCAACGCCAATCGTATCTGCGACAGCGCGGCGCGCGATGTGAAGGGCCGCATCAGGGAGCGTGTCGAGCCGGATCGACAGGGCGCATTCGGAAAGATGTTTTGCGAAACTCATAGTGTTTTCCTCTGATCTACAGCGTGGCGGAGGCGATGGTGGTTGTGAGCTGTGCCACATCGGGCAACGAGTCGAGGCGCATCAGCATGTCAAACACCTCCGCAGTTCCTGCATCGCTCAGACTGCGGCTGGCGCAGTCGCGAAATTTGGCCTCAAGCATTTCCTGTGGCAGTGGGGATTCTGGTCCGCGCCCCAGGGGAACGTCGACGAACGCGCGAACTGTGCTGCCATTCTTGAGACGTACCTGCACCTCGGCACCATAATCGGAAAACTCGGGGTCGGTTTCTTCCATTCGAATAAGCTCCATCACCCGAGTGACCTCGGGATCGTGCAAGGCGCTCTCTTCGAAATGCTCAAGTTGCACTGCACCGTTCACCAACCCCCGCGCGACGGCATAAGGCAGGCTGAATTTGGCATTCAAAGCACTGGTTGCCGGATTGCGCACATGCGGCAAAAGTCGGCGCGGGTGCATCCGGACCACGACATCCGCGATCTGTGTGCTGTCGCCCAAAGGGCCATTGTGCAGTGCGATCACCGCATCAATCGCCGCGTGAACACTGTACACACAGGGGTATTTTTTGATCGAAATGCCAGGGCTCATCAGATCAAGCGGCGCGCCCCATCCGGTCAGCATCGGCTCAATTTCGTAATGGCCTTTGCCGTTGAAGACCTCCAAAAAACCCTGAGGATGTTCTATTGCGGTGGGGGAAGCGTTGACACCGTCTGCGGCCATTAAGGCGGCAAAAAGACCATTTCGCGCAGACAGCCCTGCGTGAAGGGGTTTGGTGTCTGTGCCAAAATTGGCTTTGATGCCGGATGCCAAAGAGGCGGCCATGGAAATCGCATGGGCCATTTTTTTGGTGTCAAGTTTCAACAAAATGCCCGCCGAAACCACGGCGCCAAAAATCCCAAGCGTGGCGGTTGGATGCCACCCTTTTTCGTAATGGGCAAAGTTTACGCCCCGCGCAAAACGGGTCGCGGCTTCGACGCCAATCACATAAGCGTCGAGCAACTCTCGCCCGGTGGTCCCCATGGTTTCTGCCAGTGGAAGAATGGCCGGGATGATGATGACGGTCGGATGCCCTGAAAGCGATTTGCTGGTGTCGTCGTAGTCAAGTGCATGACCGGAGACACCATTCACAAAGGCCGCATCAAGGCGACTCAACCGCTCATGACGACCCAATACATGGCAGGGTCCAGTGCCATGAACGCCGGTCAAAAGCGCGGAGTGTGTGGTTTGGCTTTGGGCGCCTAACAAAGCGCAACCGATCATGTCGGCAATCGCCACACGGGCAAAACCCAAAGCCTCTGGATCGAAATGTTCGGGATCAAGCGCTTGCGCGCGCGTGGCAAGCTCAAAAGACAAAGACATGGTTTCCTCCGGTCTTTATTTGGGGGGCGGGGGGCACATCGCAGCGGTGATCGGCGCGAGCGAGGGGAAGGTTTCAAGCTGCATCAAGGCGTCAAACAGCGCAGTGCTTTGATCAGAAGGCGGGACGCAATCGTGGAATTTTGCGCGGACCTGTGATTGGGTCATCGGATTGGACGGGTCGCGTCCCATCGCGACAGTCGCCTCTGCGGACAAATGCCGCCCATCCGCGAGCCAGACATGAACACGTCCCATCGAAAGCCCCTCCTCGTGCGGGACCAAAGCGACCTTTGCGGCCAAAGCGACCACAGTTGGGTCAAATACCCGTTCTGGACGAAAATCATCCAAGCCGACGGTGCCGTCGATCAGGGCACGGGCTGTGAGGTGCTGGGTTGAAAACTTGGCATCCAACCCGTCTTTTGGCATTGGGCGATCAATGTTTTTGAGCCGTTTGTGATGGAGCGCCACCTCAATGCGCTCAATCTGAGCAGTCTTGATGTCACCGCGCAGCTGAGCGGCGGCATCGATCGCGCAGTGAATAAACGCACAACACGGATATTGCTTGATCGCGATCCCAGGCGACAAAAGTGCAAAGTCTTTGCCCCAGCCGTCCAATGCGGGGCCCGGATCAACATCAAAGCTGTCACCAAAGGCTCGTAAAAAACCGAATTTATGTTCAAGCGCACTCAGGCGCGCGGTGTAGCCCGCTTCGGCCAACAAAGCCGCCTGAACACCATTGCGATTGGCCTGTCCGGCGTGAAACGGTTTGGTCATTGTGCCGGAATTGGCCCGAAGCCCCGCCGCAGAAGAGGCTGCTATCGACATGGCGGTGGCGGTATGTTCCGGCGATAAGCGCATGAGATGTGCGGCGGCCACTGCAGCCCCGATCACGCCAAAGGTCACCGTCGGATGCCAGCCACGTTCCGCATGGGCAGGATTGGCGATCCGCGCGAGGCGAATTTCGGCCTCCACCCCGGCGACATAGGCGGTCAGGACCTGTGCACCGGAGGCATTGCGTGCTTCGGCCAGTGCAAAAAGGCCGGGGACAATGGACACGGACGGATGGCCGTCCATCTCCAAATTGCAATCATCAAAATCCAATGCATGAGCAGCAATGCCATTGATTTGTGCGGCATCCAAAGGATGCAGCCTGTGCCCGGTTCCAAACACCAGGGAGGGGCCGGGGCTTGCGGGCAAAACGCCCACAGCCAGTCGCACCGCAGGTTCATTGACCCCGGCCAAAGCGCAGGCCAGCGTGTCCGTGATGGCGCGTTTGGCCCAGTGCTGAGCAGGGTCAGAGAGGTCACACAATCTGAGCCCTGACGCGAGGCGCGCAAGGTCGAGTGTCAAAGCGGACACGGGGGATCTCCTTTAGCCAAGAGAGTATGTGGGTTGTAAAAATGTGGGGCGGATCAGGGGAGAACCCGCCCTGGGGAGGCCTTAATGTTTGAGGATTTGTTCAAGGAACAAGCGCGTCCGCGGGTTCTTTGGATTGCCAAAGAACTCTTCAGGCGTGCCGCTTTCGACCGTTTTTCCATCGGCCATGAGGATCACATTATCCGCGACAGTACGGGCAAATCCCATCTCGTGGGTGACACAAATCATCGTCATGCCGCTGTCCGCCAGTTCAATCATGGTATCGAGCACCTCTTTGATCATTTCAGGATCAAGCGCAGAGGTTGGTTCGTCAAACAGCATGATTTCGGGTTGCATACAGAGCGAACGCGCAATCGCGACACGCTGTTGTTGGCCGCCAGAAAGTTGAAGCGGGTATTTTTGTGCCTGCTCTGGAATGCGAACCTTTTCAAGGAACTGCATCGCCAACTCTTCGGCGTCTTTCTTTTTCATGTGCCGCACCAGCATCGGTCCGATGGTCAAATTGTCGAGGACATTGAGATGTGGAAAAAGATTGAACGACTGAAACACCATGCCAATGTTGCGGCGGATTTTTTCGATGTTTTTTACATTGTCGGTCATCTCGATACCGTTGACGATGATCTCGCCTTTCTGGTGTTCTTCGAGACGGTTGATGCAGCGAATAAGCGTGGATTTTCCCGACCCGGAAGGGCCACAGATCACCACACGTTCGCCTTTACGGACGTCAAGGCTGACATCGTGTAACACCTGAAAATGGCCATACCATTTGGACACATCCCTGAGCTTGATCATGGGCTCTTGGTCAAGCCTCTGAGAGGGTGAGGGGGATTGAGTTTGGGCGATGATGTTGGACATGAGTATCTCCTATCCGGGCACAGTCAGATGCGACCCGAGTTGATCCATTTTTCGACTTGGCGTGCATAGAGGGAGAGCGCGTAGCCAAAAAAGAGATAGACAGCGGCGACGAATAGATAGGCTTCGATATAATAGCGGCGCCATAGTGGGTCCTGCATCACGGCGGTGGTCGCCGTCAGAATGTCAAAAAGCCCGATGATGATCACGAAAGACGTGTTTTTCATGGCCGCGATGATGTGGTTGGTGATCGCCGGAAGGCTGATACGCAGCGCTTGCGGCAAAATGATTTTGCGGGTGGTTTGCCAATAGCTCATGTTGAGCGATGCCGCTGCTTCATATTGGCCAGTGGGAATGGCCTGTAGCCCGCCTCGGATCACCTCAGCCTGATAGCAGGCAAAGAAGATCGCAATGCCCACAGTGATCCGCAACAGCTTATTGACCTCAACCCCAGCCGGTAGGAACAACGGAAACACGTTGACCGCGACAAAGAGGATGGTGATGAGCGGCACGCCACGGAGCGCCTCGATGAAAACCACGGAGACGCCGCGCGCCACAGGCATCGGCGAACGCCGCCCCAAAGCGAGCACAACGGCAACGGGCATCCCAATCAGAACCGTTCCGGAAAACAAAATCATCGTCAGCGGCAGCCCGCCCCACTCAGACGTCGGAACGTAAACGAGACCCAACACGCCGCCGAACATCAGGATGCCAATCGAGGTCACGGAAAGAATCCACAGTGGGATGAGGATTTTAAAGTTCCAAAGCTTTGGCATCAACGACGCCACGATCGTGGAGAGATAGACCACCATCATAATCACCAGACGCCAATGTTCGTCATAGGGATAAAGCCCAAAGAGCATCGGGCGGTGTTTTTCCACGATCACGGCCCAACAGGCCCCCGCCGCCGCGCGGCAGACGTCCGGGTCAGGGGTGTAGAATACGGCGTCAATCACTCCCCATTTTAACACAAACCAGGCAAAGCGAAGCAGGAGCGCCGCAACGACAAGCGTCATGAGGCTTTGCCAAAGGGAGGTGAACAGGTGCTTTTGCACCCATTTGGCAAAGGGTACTTTTGCATTCGGATCGAATTGCATCACGGGTTCAAGGGGGGTGGCCATTTTCGGCGCGTGTTGAGACTGTGTTGTCATCTTTTAACGCTCCTTGATCGCCACGAGGCGGTTGTAAAAGTTCATAAAGGTGGATGTGATCAGGCTGATGGTCAGATAGACGAGCATCATTACAGCAATCGCTTCAACGGCCTGCCCCGTTTGGTTCATAACTGTATTGCCGATATTGACGAGATCAGGATACCCGACCACCACCGCAATCGAGCTGTTTTTGATCAGACTCACGTATTGGCTGGTCAAAGGCGGAACGATGACACGCAAGGCCTGCGGCAGTACGACATAGCGCGTCACAAACCATGGGCGAAAGCCCATCGAACGGGCCGCTTCGATCTGTCCTTTTGGCGTGGCCTGAAGACCGGCACGCACGATTTCTGCGATAAACCCAGAGGCATAGAGTGCGATCCCGATCAAAAGGGCGGTAAACTCCGGCGAGATGGTGACGCCGCCTTGAAAGTTAAAGCCTTTTTGCACAGGATAGCTAATGGCAGTGGGCGCGCCGCCAAACAGCCAAGCCAGAACCGGAAGCCCGATAACAAGTCCGATAGAGGGCCAGAGCATATTTACGTATGTTCCGGTACTTTCACGATGGCGTCTGGCCCAAATCGACCCGAGAATGGCCAAGACGATACCAGCCACAAGTGCAATTCCCATCGTAGAATGGATCGGATGCGTTGCGGGCACAGCAAAGGTCAGACCACGATTGGTGAGAAAGCCGACGCCATACACCTCAACCGCATTGCGCGCATTTGGCAGGTTGCGCAACAGCACCGACCAAAAGATTACCTGCAGGATCACCGGGATATTACGAACGATTTCAACATACCCTGTCGCTACTTTGGACAGCAACCAGTTGCTTGAGATCCGCGAAATCCCGACGGTGAACCCGATAAGGGTCGCCAAAAAGATTCCGGCTGCGGAGACCGAAAGAGTGTTCAGCAGCCCGACAACAAAGGCGCGGCCATAGCTATCGCGCGCGCTGTATGTGATCATCTTTTCGCCAATGTCGAATTGCGACGTTTGTTCCAGAAATCCAAATCCCGTCGCGATATTTTGCGCCCGCAGGTTTTCGACAACATTTTGGTAAAGAAAGAGACCGATAAAGATAACGACTGCCGCCATGACCACTTGGGTCACAGCCGTTCGAAAACTCTTACTGTAGAGAAGAGTACTGAGCGTCTGGCGCGGTTTGGCCCCGCGCTGATCACTCCCATCAATATGTGTCACTGATTGCTCCCGTGAGGTTTTGGATATCATGCTTCATACGGCTGTCGCCGGACTTCAAAGCGTCACAGCCGGGCGACAGCTCCCGCAAGCGGGTTACTTGATTGGGAAACCGTAAAGCAGACCTCCATCGACCCAAAGAGTGTTCAGGTCGCGATCCAATTCCACCGGGCTGCCCGGGCCAAAATGGCGCGCATAGATTTCTGCATAATTTCCGACTTGGGTGATGACGTTATAGGCCCAATCCTCGCTCACACCGAGCTTGGAGCCATAGTCGCCCGTGACCCCCAAAAGCGATTGAATATCCACGTTGTCAGAAGATTTCATGTCGTCAGCATTCTCAGAAGTGACGCCCAACTCTTCGGCGTTAAACGTGGCATAGGTCACCCATTTCACCAAATCGTACCACTGGTCGTCGCCTTGGCGTACAGCCGCGGCCAGCGGTTCTTTGGAAAAGATGCCGGGCAAAAGCACATGTTCTGCCGGGTTTTCGGTGTCATAGGCGCGCACGCCTGGAAGAGCGGCCTTGTCTTTGGTCAAGGCGTCACATCGCCCGGTGACATAGGCATCGACAAGCTGTTTGTTGTTTTCGATCACAACAGGTGTGTAGTCCATGCCGCGGGTCGCAAAAATTTGCGCCACATTGCGCTCTGTGGTTGAGCCGGGGGCAACACAAATGGTGGCCCCATCCAGATCTTCGACCGTTTTCACGCCAGAGTCGGCATGCACAAGAAAACCTGTACCAGTGTAGAAAATCGGTGGCGCGAAGTTCAGGCCAAGTGCCGTATCACGCCCCAGCGTTGCAGTCACATTGCGCACCAAGACATCGACCTCGCCAGACTGAATGGCAGGAAAACGTTGTTGCGATGACAGGGCGACAAACCGCACTTTGTCCGCATCGCCAAAAACCGCAGCGGCAATGGCGTGGCAGTAATCCACTTCAAAGCCATCCCAATGCCCTTTGCTGTTTGGCGCAGCAAAGCCGTGGCGTGCCGGATGCACGCCGCACAGCACTTCACCACGCTCTTTGACACTTGCAAGCGTATCGCCCGAATCAGCAAAGCCAGCGCTCCCCAAGGTGGCAAGGCCGATGGCGCACAAAGCGGTTTTCAGTTTGAAATCTTTGTTCATTTTTAGTCCTCATCTGTTGGGTCTTTGGCGTTCTTGGGTCCGTTCGCACTGACGGATTTAGTCATGTCGTTGACGCCTTCTGATTCTGTGTATACAAATGTTTTCAATAGAGTGCAACAGCGAGCAAAAGCATCGCAAAGACGCCGCGCACACCGAAAATGACAAGGAATCCTCGTTTATGACCTCTGATGACATGGAATTTGACACCCAACTCACACAGTGCGGACGCAACCCAGCTCAGCACTTTGGTGCCGTGAATACCCCGGTCTACCGTGCTTCAACGATCCTCTTTCCAACTCTTGCCGCATTGGATGCCAAAGAGGGCGCGCGCCTGCGGTATGGACGTCGTGGCACGCCCACAACCCATGCCCTCGAAGATGCCGTTTGCACATTGGAACACAGCGAACGCGCTCTGGTGACTCCCTCTGGTGTCAGTGCCATTTCAAATATTCTGATGAGCTTTGCAGAACCCGGTGCCCATTTTTTGGTAAGTGACAGTTCCTATGGTCCAACCCGGAAATTTTGTGATTTCGTATTGCGGGGATTGGGTGTGGAAACCACCTATTACGACCCCACGCTTGGCGAACGTATCAGCGAATTGATCCGCCCTGAAACCAAACTCATATGGATGGAATCTCCCGGATCGCAGACCTTTGAGGTCCAGGATGTCGATGCTATCGTTGCTGTTGCGCGCGCGCATGGCGTTGTGACAGCAATCGACAACACATGGAGCGCTGGCTACTTTTTCCAGCCGATAACACATGGTGTCGACATTTCCATGCAAGCTGGGACTAAATACATCTCCGGGCATTCCGACATCATGCTGGGCACCATCGCCTGCACAGAAGAGATTTATGATCGTTTGCGTGAAACCTATCTGCGGTTTGGATTTTGCGTCAGCCCAGATGACGCCTATCTCGCCTTGCGTGGATTGCGGACCATGCCACTGCGGATGCGCCAGCACCACGCCAGCGGGTTGGCCATTGCAGATTGGCTCGCGCAACAAGGTGAGGTGATCCGGGTGATGCATCCCGCGCGCCCACAAGACCCGCATCATGCGCTTTGGAAGAACCAGTTTTCTGGCGCGTCCGGTTTGTTTGGCTTTGTCATCAGTGAAACGGATCGCGGCCGTCTCGCCCGGCTGTTCGATAACCTGCAATTCTTTGGTATGGGATCGAGCTGGGGCGGTTTCGAAAGCTTGCTTGTGCCCACAAACCCGACAGTTTATCGCACCGCCACCGATTGGACTCCAATGGGTCAAACCATACGCATTCATGTGGGGCTTGAGGATCCAAAAGACCTAATCCGTGACCTGCGGACGGGATTTGATCGTTTGCATGATGCGTAGACGCGCTTGTGGCGCATGTGATGCGCTGTGCGGCATGGTGTCCTTGAGGTCAAGCTTGGCTTTCATTGGGACCTTATGTATACAGACTTGGCGCGCGGCCCATTCCTTACCGGGCCGCGTTTAGGGTGCCTCAAAAGAAAGTTTCATCGGTCATGAAAGCCATAATGGAAAAAAACATACATCGCGGCACGCCTTTGGAACAACTCCTGGACGCCATCGAAGATGGAAAACTGACACCAGGCACTCGGCTGCGGGAAACCGAATTGGCCGAGCAACTTGGGATTTCACGCACTCCCGTACGCGAAGCCCTGCACCGGCTTCATGCGATGGGACTGGCCGAACATGGGCCACAGCGGGGGTTGATCGTCTCACATCTGGATTACGACCATTTGCGCCAACTTTTTGCTGTGCGTGAAGGCTTGGAAGGTATGGCCGCGCGGCTTGCTGCAGAATACGCCACCCCTGCCGAAATCAGCCTGTTGCGAGAACTCGTCAGCTTGGATGTCGGGGTGGACAATCCCGACACGCTCAAAACCCACAACAAACAGTTCCATCTGCAAATTGTGCGCGCCTCTCACAATGCTTATATGATTGATGCGCTCGCAAACCTGCGTATTCATCTCAGCTTGTTGCCTGGTTCAACCTACAGCATTGCGAAACGGCGCGTCCAAGCACAGGATGAACATCAAGCGATCATTGACGCGGTTGCGGCGCATGATGGAGATGCTGCGGAACACGCTGCCCGTGTGCATATTAAATCTGGGTACCGCGCGCGTTTGGAGCTTTTGTCGTCTCAGCAAGGCTGACGGTCCAAATCCGCCCCAGTCTCTGGACCAAAGATTTCGGCCCAAATGGCAGCATGAGCCTGCTGTTTCCAAGCTTCACAAACTGAGGCCTTTGCCAGAGGTTTTGTCAGCATGGAGCGTGGACGCCAAGCCACGCTTTGTGACAATGAACGCGGCGAAAAGCTGGATCGCTCCACCATCACCTCGAACGGTGAATGGTCCTGTGTGGATGTATATGGACCCCGCCTAATTGCAACGGTCTGTTAGGCTCTG
>ERZ1673962.879-NODE-879-length-17249-cov-5.296092_pt1 | contig 17249 bp, 20 predicted proteins | sample MGYA00580188_ERZ1673962 | MGnify/ENA primary metagenome ERZ1673962 (study PRJEB41334, sample SAMN05608104) | rock metagenome | biome: terrestrial subsurface; feature: shale formation; material: shale | place: USA: Pennsylvania ... | reverse complement strand
TTTTGTTTAATTATTTCAGATATTTATTTTTTGTGCGTGCCTGCGAAAGTTGAGTCATACCCTGTAAACCACTCATAGAACATGTCTGTAGGAGGCAAGGTCTCCATGGCCGAATCTCGCAAAGCGGACCATGGGCAACGGCTTTCCCTCTTGCGCTCGGGTGGTGGAGCAGGCAAGGGGCCGTCTAACGTCAGGCGAAGGAAGCCGTCGAAACTTAATGTATCGGCCTCTTCGAGTTCCCGCTGCCTGCACCAGGAGGAGACAGCCTCCCTGGCAAACTCACTGCCCTGAATCTGCGTGTATTCCTTGTCGAGTAGGGCACGGCGATGCCTTTGGGCCAGAGTCATCGCCAGCTCACTGAACTCCAGCTCCTGCTCTGCCATCTCCTTTAACATCCTCGCCGAAAGTGTCAGCTCGGGATTTGTCAGCTTCTGATGCTGAAAGTCCACCGATTCTTGAAAATTCTCCCCCTGGTACGCATGATCGAGTAACCGGGCAACCTCAGCCAGCTCGGCAAAAATCTCTTCGGCCCAGGTCCCCAGAGATTTGGGTTTTTCGTCATCCATCAGCGCCAGGGATAAATCCCGCCCGCAGGTAGCCACCTTGTTCAGGTTTTGCTTGGAGGTGCGCTGCTGCCGCCGGGACAAAGCGGGGCTGTCTTTGAGCAGGCAATAGGTCAGGAACACATCCAGAAAGTACATCTGCTCCAAATCAATGCCCGTTTCGGCATAGGGATTGACATCCAAGGAACGGACCTCGACATATTCGACGCCCCTGGCCTGCAGGGCGTCCGAGCCTCTCCCCGGATTTGGTGACCCGCTTGGGTCGAATCGGCGCATAGAGTTCGCTTTCATTCTGCAGCGTATTGGCATTCAGTTGGCGATACTCCCCGAGTTGCTTCACGTCGATTTTCTCAAACGCTTCGTTGGGCTGGCTTGCTGCCCGGCGTAACCCGCCGACAAACTCGGTCAGGCTGTTGTAGCTGATGGCCAGATCGTCCTGCGCCTTGGTGTTGTAGCCCAGCTCGCTCATCCTCAAAGAGGTGGCCTTGAGCAGATAATGGGTCTTTCGCCCCAGCGCTTCCAAGGGCAATGTACTGCGTGCGTTCTTCAGAAAAGAAGAATCCACGGCCGGGGAGGCGCCAAAAAGATACGGGATCATCCAGCCCAGGCGCAAAAAATTGCGGATCAGCCCGAGGTAGCTCTCAGAGATAAAGTCCTGGAGCGGCTGACGGTCCCCTTTTATCCCCTGCCATACGGGCCAGAAGCGATCCGGCATGGAAAAGTTGTAATGAACGCCGGAGATCACCTGCATCAGGCTGCCGTAGCGGTTTTTCAGTCCCAGGCGATAAAGGGTTTTCATTTTGCCGAGATTGGAATTGCCATAGCGCGCCAGCTCGATATCATCCTCTGCTTCGACGGTGCAGGGCATGCTGACAGGCCAGAGCAACTCCTCGCCGAGATGGCGATAGACATGCTGATGGATGTCGGTCAGGACCCCGAGGGTCGCCTCCGCCTCGGTGCCCACCGGCGTGATGAACTCCATCAGGGCTTCGGCATAGTCGGTCGTTATCTGGGGATGGGTCAGTGCCGAGCCGAGAGGGGCCGGATGAGCGGTTTGAGCCAAGCGGGCATCAGTATTGACCCGCAAGGATTCTTTCTCAACCCCTCGGCGAATCCCCTTTAAAGCGGCCGAAAATTCCGGCCGCGAGAGCGATTCCAGCATATTTTGCCATGACGGTATCAATTTCGAACCCCTGTTCAGCTTCATCGTCTGGCCAGTGCCTGCTCGATACTGTCCATCATTTTGCCGCTGATATTGATATCGAAGGCCGCTTCGATTTCGCGGATGCAGGTCGGACTGGTGACGTTGATCTCGGTCAGCTTGTCGCCGATCACATCGAGACCGACAAAGTAGAGACCTTTTTCCTTTAGCACCGGAGCCACGGCCTCGGCGATGCGCCGGTCGCTCTCGGACAAGGCTCTCGCTTCGCCGCGGCCGCCGGCGGCCAGGTTGCCGCGGGTTTCACCGCTGGCCGGAATCCGCGCCAGGCAGTAGGGGATCGGTTCGCCATCGACCACCAGGATCCGCTTGTCCCCCTCGCGGATCTCCGGGATGAATTTCTGCGCCATGGCATAGCGGCTGCCGTGCTGGGTCAGGGTCTCGATGATCACGCTCAGGTTGGTATCCCCCGGCGTGATGTGGAAGACCGAGGCGCCGCCCATGCCGTCGAGAGGCTTCAGAATAATATCCCGGTGCTCGGCATAAAACTGGCGCAGCTTGGCGGGACTGCGGCTGACCAGGGTCTCTGGCGTCAGCTCGGCAAACCAGGCGGTAAAGAGCTTCTCGTTGGCATCACGCAGGCTCTGCGGGTGGTTGACAATCAGCGTCCCCTCGGCCTCAGCCCGCTCGAGCATATAGGTGGCGTAGATAAACTCGGTATCGAAGGGCGGATCCTTGCGCATCAGGATCACATCCAGTTCGGCCAGGGGAGCATCCATTTGCTGGTCGAACTGGTACCAGTTGCCGGCGTCCTGCTGTACCCGCAGAGGTTTCATCGTGGCATGGGCCCGACCGTTTTGCAGGTAGAGATCCTGCATCTCCATGTAGTAGAGCCGGTAGCCGCGCGACTGGGCTTCCAGCAGCATGGCCAGGCTGCTGTCCTTGTTGACATTGATCTGCCCGATGGGGTCCATCACGATACCGAGTTTTATTGCCATTTTCTATTTCTCCACCTGCACGGCAGCTCCAAAATAGCGTTCGGCGCCGCGGTGCGTGTTTTTCCGTTATTCCTGCTCGGCCAGCCACTGCTCAACGGAGCGGCCGTTGAGGAAGTCGGCGTGAAACCGCAGGTGATCCTCGATAAAGCTGGCGATAAAGTAATAGCTGTGGTCGTAGCCGTCCTGCTGACGGTAGACCAGCGGATAGCCGTTCTCCTCGGCCGCCTGCCGAAGCGCCTCGGGCTTCAACTGCTCCGACAGGAACTGGTCCTTTCCGCCCTGGTCCACCAGCAACGGAAGTTGGTCCTTCGCCTCGCCAATCAGCACACTGCTGTCATAATCAAGCCACAGTTTGCGCTCTTTGCCCAGATAGCCGGAAAAGGCCTTTTGGCCCCAGGGGCAGTTCATCGGGTTGGCGATCGGCGCGAAGGCCGAAACCGACCGATAGCGCTCCGGGTTGCGCAGGGCGCACACAATGGCCCCGTGCCCCCCCATGGAGTGGCCGCTGATGGAACGCTCGCCCGTGACCGGAAAAAGCTCTTCAATCAGTGCCGGCAACTCTTTGACCACATAGTCGTACATGCGGTAGTGACGCGCCCAAGGCTCTTGGACGGCATTGAGGTAAAAACCGGCACCGAGGCCAAAGTCGTAATCGCCTTGCGGATCATCCGGCACGCACTCGCCGCGTGGGCTGGTATCCGGTGCCACAAGGGCGATGCCCAACTCGGCGGCGATTCGCTGCGCCCCTGCCTTCTGCACAAAGTTTTCTTCGGTGCAGCTCAGGCCCGAGAGCCAGTAGAGCACGGGAACCCGTTGTTGCTCCGCCTGCGGCGGCAGGTAGATGGCAAAGGCCATGTCACAGTTCAGGGTCGGCGAATAATGGCGAAAACGTTTATTCCAGCCCCCGAAGCTCTTGTTGCAGGAAAGGGACTCCAGTTGGTTGATGACCATCGATCTAACTCCTCAAAACGCAAGCAGTTGCCCGGCCTACCCCCGCAGGGGAAGGCCGGGCGGTTGCGATTACTTGTTGTCGAACAGCAGCACGGTGCGGATGCTCTTGCCTTCATGCATCAGATCAAAGGCCTTGTTGACATCCTCCAGCCCCATGGTGTGGGTGACGAACTCGTCCAGCTTGATCTCGCCGCGCAGGTAGCGCTCGACGTAACCGGGAAGCTCAGAGCGGCCGCGCACGCCGCCGAAGGCCGTGCCGCGCCACACGCGGCCCGTGACCAGCTGGAAGGGGCGGGTCGAGATTTCCTGGCCGGCCCCGGCCACCCCGACGATCACCGATTCCCCCCAGCCCTTATGGCAGCACTCCAGGGCGGAGCGCATGACGTCGGTGTTGCCGATACATTCGAAGGAGTAATCGACCCCGCCGTCGGTCATCTCGATCAGAACATCCTGGATCGATTGATCATAGTCCAGCGGATTGATGCAGTCAGTGGCCCCGAACTGGCGGGCCATCTCAAACTTGGCCGGGTTGATGTCGATGCCGATGATCCGCTGCGCCTTGGCGATCTTGGCGCCCATGATGGCCGACAGGCCGATGCCCCCGAGGCCGAAAACGGCGACGGTCGTTCCCGGCTCCACCTTGGCGGTGTTCAGCACCGCGCCGAGGCCGGTGGTGACCCCGCAGCCGAGCAGGCAGGCCTTGTCCAGAGGGGCCTCCTTGCTGATCTTTGCCACCGCGATTTCAGGGACGACGGTGTATTCGGTGAAGGTCGAAGTGCCCATGTAGTGCAGAATCGGTTGACCGTTCTTGTAGAAACGGGTCGTGCCGTCGGGCATCAGGCCCTGGCCCTGAGTGGCACGGATGGCCTGGCAGAGGTTGGTTTTGCCGCTCAGGCAAAACTTGCATTTACCGCACTCCGGGGTATAAAGGGGAATCACATGGTCGCCCGGTACGACCGAAGAAACGCCCGATCCCACCTCTTCAACGACGGCCCCGCCTTCATGGCCCAGAATGACCGGAAACCTGCCTTCCGGATCATCCCCCGAGAGGGTAAAGGCGTCGGTGTGGCAGACGCCGCTGGCCACCATGCGCAGCAGCACCTCCCCCTGCTTGGGACCCATGACATCGACTTCTTCGATTTCCAGCGGCTTGCCTGCTTCCCAGGCCACCGCAGCACGTGATTTAATCATCGCTTTGTCTCCTTTGGTTGACTTGTTTTTGTTTTGCGATGGACCTATTGTAGCTATTCCTGAGAAAATGATAATTGCCTCAATCTGCAAAACATTATTGCCAGGGAGCAACAATGCGCAAGTGGGAAGGGATTGATGAATTCGTTGCCGTGGCGGAGACCAACAGCTTTACCGCCGCCGCCAAGCGGCTTGGGGTGTCCACTGCCCACGTCAGCCGGCAGATCAATGCCCTGGAAGAGCGGCTGGGGGCCAAGCTGTTTTATCGCACTACTCGCAAGGTGACCGCAACGGAAGTGGGTGAAACCTATTACCAGCACTGCCGGCAACTGCTCGACAGCCTGGAAGAAGCCGAGCAGGCGGTCACCCAGCTGCAGTCCACGCCCCGCGGCAAACTGCGCCTGACCTCTGCGGTCGCCTATGGCGACCGCTTTATCGCCCCGCTGGTCAACGAGTTCGTCAGCCGATACCCCGAACTGAGTGTACAGATGCTCTTTACCAACCAATCACTCGATCTGGTGCAGGAGGGGATTGATCTGGCCATCCGCCTCGGCCAGCTGAGGGATTCCTCGTTGATCGCCCGCAAGCTGGCGCCACGGACCCTCTATGTCTGCGGCTCGCCGCAATATTTTGCCGGCCATGGCCAACCGCATATCTTATCGGAGCTGGCCAGCCATAATTGTCTGTTGGGCACGCTTGACTATTGGAGCTTCTTTGAGAATGGCAAATCCCAGACCGTCAAGGTCGATGGCAAGTGGAGCTGCAACAGTGGTCCGGCGCTGCTCGACGCCGCGCTGCGCGGAATCGGGTTGGTCCAGCTGCCCGATTACTATGTTGCCGAGCACCTGCAGAGCGGCGCCTTGATTTCGGTGCTGGATAACTATCGTCAGCCCGATTCCGCGGTCTGGGCCGTCTACCCGCCCAATCGTCATCTGTCCACCAAGGTCCGCCTGCTGGTGGATTTTCTGGGGGAACGTATTGCCAGCGACCCGATTTATCAATACCGGCCCCCCAAGCCGCGGCGCTAACAGCATGATTCAAAGCCCTGCCACCGATAAAGGACAAATTATGACCACCGCTCATTTAGACCATCTTGTGCTGGCAGCACATTCTCTAACGCAAGGAGTTGAATACATCAGAGAAAAACTTGGTGTGGAACCGCAAGGCGGGGGGCAGCATGCCAGCCAAGGCACTCACAACAGACTGTTAAGGCTCGATCGAGGCTGCTACTTAGAAATCATCTCCATAGATCCCGATGGGAACAGACCAGGTCATCCGAGGTGGTTCGATCTGGATTCACGAAAATTGCAAGCTAAACTCCTTGAACGCCCCAGATTAATTACTTGGGTGGCAAGAACAGATGATATCCATTCATTGGTCAAATTGTGCAAAATTGATATTGGCCAGGTGCGCCCCATGAGTCGTGGGCAATTGAGATGGAAGATGACTTTCACCTTGGACGGATCCTTGGTTCTGGGCGGCCAGGTTCCCCCGTTGATAGAATGGGATACCGATCAGCACCCCTCCAGCAGCCTGGAGGAGTCTGAATGTCGTCTTGTAAAGCTGGAAGGGTTTCATTCCGTCCCCGATTTACTGCGGGAGATCATAAAGTCATTGGGGCTTGAGAAAGAGATCCGGATCAAGCCAGCGGATCTTGAGGAAGGGGAGAAAATAAGGGCACAGATAGAAACCCCGACGGGTATCGTGGTGCTCGATTGAATCGGCGAAGCGGTAAAGCCAAAGAGAGTTTGGGGGGCACCATATTTCCGGTTATCGAACAAGTTGCCCATACTCACTTATGGCGTTCGATGTAACTGGCGACAAAGGGACATTGAGGGATGACCTTCAGCCCTTGTCCTTCAGCATAATCCAATGCTGCTTTAACAAGCTTACTGCCAAGTCCCATTCCCTCAAGTTCCGGCGGGACCTTGGTATGGACCAGGGCGATGGCGTTTTCTTCCAACTCATAGTCGAGAAAGGCCAGGGAGCCAGCCACCTCCATCTCGAAACGTTTTCCTGACAGGTCGTTTCTGACCGTATCTCCCATTGCTAATCGCCTCCTTTCAAGATGGATTCAACCGTGGGAAAGTTCGCCAGGGCTGCCTGGGGGATCTTTTTCCACGCCGGGTTTCCGGCATCGTCCGGGTAGGGCTTAAAGGATGCTGAGTCGTTCTTTCCGGACCCCAAGACGATGATCCGGCCGACCATTCCGGCCGCTTCGTGGGGCGTGCAGTAATAATCATAAACCCCCTCGACGGTAAAGCGAACTTCGAAGCTGTCGCCGGGGTTGATCAGATAACCCGAATCCCAGGGCTCAGCGGCAGCGGGGATGCGCAGGGGATGCCAGAGGTTGTCCGGGTGATAGGCGGTGGTGGAGTGCACGTTGTGTCCGTCGTTCACCCAGCGCACCCGCTGGCCCGGGCTGACCAGCAGGCCGATGGGATCGAAAACGACATGGGCGCCGCCAGGATCGCTGCGCATGCGGATTTCGAACTCCTGCTGCTCTTCCGCGCTCCAACCGATGCGGCCGAGCGCCAGACCGGCGAGCCAGAGGCCGACGGCCTGAAGGACTGCGCGTCGACTGATCATGACTATTTCACCTTGGCCGTGGCGGGGTCGACGTGCCAGATGGTCACATGGTAATGGGGAGCTTCCACGCCGGGGTGGCCGGCGTTATAGGTCAGATCCACCTTCCTGACCTGGTCGCTACCCACCGCCAGACCGGTGAAGTTCTTGTACTGCTGCATCTCTTCCATGGGGACCATGTAGATGGTCGACACCAGCATTCCGTCCCGGTCGTAGGCGAGAAACGGGCCGACCGGTAGGGTGGCGGGCTGCACGTAGAGAGTGCCCATCCCCGGCAGAAACTCCGGCAGCGGCACCAGCTCGCTGACTTTTTTGTAGGAGGCGTCCGGCGGGGCTTTCATGCTGCCCGCACAGGCGACCGCAACCAGGGCCAACAGGGCGACACCAATCGTAAGCAGCTTTTTCATGATGAGTTCCCCTTTCTCTGAGATTGTCTTCCGTGTATCTCCGTGGCCAGGGGCTCGCCGGGGTCCCGGACCGAACGTTATTTCTGGCCGCGGATGCCAAGCAGTCTGAAGACTCCGGCGACGATCCGGTCGCAGCGCTCCCCTGCGAAGGGAAAGGCCTCCCCGGCCGTCGCCTGCACCATCCCGGCGAGGTGCTGCTGCAGGATCTTGCGCGCCCGGTGATAGCGGGTCTTGACCGTGGCCGGCTCTACCTCCAGACAATCGGCGGTCTCAGCCACCGACATCTCCTCAAGGCCGCGCAATACGAAGACTAGCCGGTAGACGTCGGGCAGGGCGTCGATGGCCGCTTCGAGCATCCGCCGAAACTCTCCCCGTGCCGCATCCTGTTCCGGACTGGGTCCGGGAAAGGTCAGTTCAGCCATGAAATTCGCCCCCTCTCCCCGCTCCGGGTCGTCCAGCGACAGGCTGTTGTTCTCGACGGCCGTTCGCCGCAGACGCCCCAGCGCCTCATTGACGGTGATTTTGGCCAACCAGGCGGAAAACGGCCCCTTCCCCTCGAATCGGTCCAGACTCTGGTAGGCTCTCACATAGGCCTCCTGAACCGCGTCCTCAGCCTCGGCCTCGTTGCGCAGGATGCCCCGAGCGATGCGGTAGAGGCGCCGGTTGTAGCGACGCATGATCAATTCGAAGCTGGCGCCGTCACCCTGGCGGATGCGGGCCACCACCTCCCGGTCCGAGACGGCATCGGGAGTCGCGAGGGACACACCTGCTTCATCCATTTTCGAGTCTCCTTTTCTTCAGCTTCACTTCTTAGATGCCCCGGAGAGGCAAAAGGTTCCCATGATTTTAACTGTAGTCCTCTTGCTCCGATTTTGGGAGGAAGCGACTACCGGAGGAGGGATAAATCGGAAAACACTCTCCGATGGCCCAAGCTCACTGTTTGTGAAGCAAACGAGAAGAGCGGGCCCCCAGCACGGGAACACGCTCTTCATGGTTCGCTGGGTTCGGCAAGTCCGCCGGAGCTCTAATCCCCCTTGGCAGGGCTTGGTCTAAACGTTTCATGGTTGGGCGCCCCAAGGGCCCGTCGATTCCTCAGCCGCCAGGCTGCCTGCCGTCCTTATGAGGTTAAAGAGAGAATTAATCCAGTGCAATTTATGACTGTGTCACAAGAGGCTACCAAGGAAAAATTTTTTGGCAACCGCCCCCGCCTCCAAGGCAGACACGAAACGCCTTGCGGACCGGCCCTGGCAGTTCCGGCGCCCATCTGGATCAATGCTGGTGGGCCGCGGGTGTAGCCGCCTCGCCATGATGGGGAGCGCCATGCACAACCTGGGCGATCCCTTCGACATAGTGGACGTAGGTGACATAGGCCTCGACATACTCTCGGCCGGCCTGGACGCTGTCCTGCATATGCTTGCGGGCTTCCAGGGCGTGCTGGAAACGCTTTCGGACCCCCTCTTCGGTGTGGGCAGCGATGGCTTTGGCCAGTTCATCCACAGAGCTTTTCTCTAAAGCCCGGTCGGCCTTGGCGACCACCGGTTCAACGGTGCCAGCCGCCTTGAGCCCGGTATAGGGAGCCCCCTCGCCGGCCCGGTGGACGCGCACCAGGGGTTCGAAGAAGTAGGTATCGGCCAGTTTCTGCGCTTCGGGATCGAGCTTGCGCACCGCCAGGGTTCTCGCGAAGGCCTCGCGGACCTCCTTCTCATCCTTGGCCTGGAGCCACTTCAGGACCGGGGTCACATCCCCCTTGGCCAGCGCGATCCGGGCGTCGGCCACCACCGGTCCGTCGAGGGTGTCGCAATGAGCCAGGGCGGCTTGCGGCGTCAGCAGGATGGCCAGGGCAAAAGAGGCTGCCGTCAAAAATCCTTTGATGCCGTTGTACGTCGTTTTCATGGTGTCCTCCTTGGGCAATGGGTAGTTGGATGCCTTTGCCCGGGAGAACGAAACCGAAGAGATGTTTGTGACAAAAAAAATGGAAGAAAAATATTGTCACAAAATTCCGCTATCCTTCGTATTGATTGATAAACAGGGGGAAGGTGACGAAAATTGACCGACGAAGAACTTATGCTGGCCTATATCGATGGCGACATGGAGGCTTTCGAGGCCTTGTATGGGCGGCATAGAGGCCGGATCTTCGGGTTTCTGTTGGCCCGATTGAAGGACCGGAGCGAGGCGGAGGATGTTTTCCAGGCTGTTTTTGCCAAGCTTCATCGAAAACGGCATCAATACCGACAGGAGATTCCCCTTTTGCCCTGGCTCTTCACCCTCGCCAGAAACACCCTGATCGACCATGTCCGCAAGCGGGACGCCGAGGGGAAACACGTCACGGTCTCCGAGACGGCGGTAGCATCCTATGCCGCCCCGGCTTCCGATACCTCTCCCATTCATGCGGCCGTTGCCGAACTCTCCAGACTGAACGAGAGTCAACGCCAAGCCCTGGAGCTGCGGTTCAATCAGGGATTGACCTTTGCCGAGATCGCCGAGCAGATGCAGACCTCGGCGGGCAATGCCCGCCAGATCATCAGCCGCGCGATTCGCAAGCTGCGCGGCCTGATGGTCGGGAAGGAGCGACGCCATGAGAAAAGCTGATTCGGAACAGGAAATGCTGCGGGCATTTGCCGAGTTCATCGAAGCCGATCCGACCACTCCGCCAAAAGAACTGGATGAAGCGGTCCTGCGGATGGTGGCGAAAGACCTGCGACCCGCACCCTGGAAAATCTTCGCCAAACTGACCCTGGTCGAGGTGGCTGCCGGCTTGGTGACCCTGACCCTCTGTCCGCAATTCGGACTGGGATTCGGCACGCACAACGAGTTCCTCCATCACCTCCACGCCGCCACCTCTCCCATGGTGTTCTATCTCCTGTGCGGGGTGCTGTTCGTGACCTTCGGCGCGGCACTGGGCGGCCTGGTTCTGACCCGGCCTGAAATCCGTGCCGTCAGCCAGACCAGGAATCGCTACTTTGCCGGTTATAGCCTGCTGGCTTATATGGTTTTGGTTGTCCTGGGGCCTGAGGTGTTCGTCGCCAGATCCCTGACCTGGATCGTGGGTGCGATGGTCGGCAACGTCTTTGGCTATGGGGCCGTCATCCGGCTGCGGAAGGCGTTACCCTGACGATGACCAGATCGGTTTGGTTCGAGCAACAGCCCCCTTGGGCAAGTGTCCAAGGGGGCTGTTGCTCGGATCGGTTATATTGGCGAGGCCTCTTGCTCGTCTGGGGCACCCCTTAGCGGTGGGGCCATCGACCGATTTAGCAAAACGTATTTTTCTCCAATTACCAAATCTTCGCTAAAGCGTTGCCGCCTTCAGAAAGAGGATGTTGTTCTCCAGGTGGACATGCTTGTGAAGATCGTCCTCGAACTCTTTGAGCTTCTGGTAGGTGACCACAAAGGTATTGCAGACATCGTCCGGTATCGCATAATCCTTGGCGAGATGACGGATCGCATGGATCGCGTCGCCGATCTCTTCATGTTCGTGTCCTAGTTTTTCAAGAGAAGCCTTGATCGCTGCGCGATCTTTGGCCTCGGGGGGCGTGCCGGTCTTTCTGGCCGCATCGACCCGCTTGACCATCGGGAAGAGAACCTCCTCTTCTTCACGCAGGTGCCCCACCATGTCGGCTGCGATCTTGTCGAAGATGGTCGCAATCTCGATCACCTCGGGGTGATGGGCACCGTGGACCTCGGCGATCTTGTGGGCGTAGGCGGCAATCTGTCCGGTATTCTCGTTGAGGTAGGCATGATGGGTGTTGACGATGTAGTCGGCCAGAAATGAAAGCTCCCAGGCCGCGTAGTTCTGGCTCCGCGTGACAGGTTCGCTCTTCACCAACTCGATCTCCCGCTGGATGGCGGCGGGATCAAGACCTTTTTCCCGGCAGGTTGCCGAGAGGGTCACTTGACCGCCGCAGCAGAAATCGACCCCGTATTTCTCAAAAACCGTTGCGGTCCGATAATCTTCGGCGACGAACTCGCCGATTGTTTTATCCAATGCCTCTTTCGTCTGCAGCGATGCCGACTCTTGCATAATTTCTCTCCTCTCAATCCGTATGAACTGAGGAAAACATGGAATGCGATTCTTTTGGTCGAAACCTAAGCGGAGGTCCCTTGGAGGGTTGTTTCGAAGGCCTTCAATCGTTCCCTCAACGCCTTCTCCCTTTTCCATCGCTCTGTCACGTCCCGCATGATCGAGGCACACCCCTGCATGGCGTTAGTCTCGTCGCGCAGCGGCACCATGCTGAATTCCAGCGAGATCCGGGCGCCATCCTTGTGGATCCCCGGCGAGGAGAGCAGACCGGTTTTGTATTTCGTCTCGCCGGACTCCATGACGCGCCTGTAGCCCTCCCAGTGCCGCGCCCGCAGGTTCTCGGGGATGATCAGGTCGAGCGACTGGCCCACAGCTTCAGCTGAAGTGTGCCCGAACATTTGCTCTGCTCCGCTATTCCAGAAGCGGATAATACCTTCTCTGTCTGAGATTAGAATCGCGTCCGGGGCATCATCTATCAACTGCTGTAGAAGCCTGTTCATCTCTTCTCCTCTATGGTGCTTGATTGATACATCATTCCTGCCAGTGGATACACGATGCCGGGCAAACATCGATTGCGTTACTTTGTATCTCCTCTTCGGTGGCGCCGTTAGCATCAAAGCATTCCGCCTTGCCGTCTTCATCCATGCGAAAGACAGTGGGACAATTCGTCACGCAAAGTTCACAACCGATGCACTCATCCTTGTCAACCCAGGGTGATTTTGCCATTTCGTTTTTCCTTTCAAGGTAAAATGGTTCTTGCGCCCCTCTGACCGGGGTGCTTTTCATGGCTCGCCTGGTCAGTCCCACCGCAGCACCAAGCGCAAGAGGCTTGCGGGATAGATTTTCAGCCTCGTTGCATGGGGTTGTTCTTTCCAGTATTGCCGGCGTTTCTTCTGTTCAATTATACAGACGCTGAAGATACGACAACCTTGACCCACATCAATTCCATGGATTCGGCGACCGTATGGGCCAATTCGGCAATTTGCCTGTTGGTTTTCTTCTTTTGGGCGCGTCATCAGCTTACTGAAATTCACTCCTCGTCAGAATCGAGTAGGGTGAGTTGAGCTGACCAGGCTCACCCCAGCTCTCTCACAGAACCGTGCGAACGAGCCGCGTACGAGGCTCTTGTCTGCTCATCTTCTCAATAATTCTGAAGCATATTCGGCCTACGACAAGGGGTTCCAAAAGTCTAGTGGAATCGAAAAATACCGGCGCCCTCTCCACTTTGTCATTAACTGAAACCTGCCAATCTCCCCGAAGCAAACCATATCAAAACGGATTATGGTTGTCCCAACACACCGCAGATGTCCCCTGGTTTCCCTCAACCATCCGGACTCAGGGCCCATTACTCTTGTTCGCGCATGAGACACCCTTCCTCTTTTGTCCTGCCTAACATCTGTTGTAAAATGGCGCTCCGTTGACTTATGTGCTCACATGAATATTGCGGAATAGGAGTCTTTGCCGATGCGACTTGACATGGATAGAGTGTCGAAACAGATAGGCTTCATCGAGCATCTGGATCAGCTTAAGCAGGTTCTTAGGCAGAACCTGGTGATGGATGAATCTCGCAGGGAAAACAGTGCCGAACATTCCTGGCACATGGCCACCATGGCTATGGTGCTGGTCGAGTATGCCCCACAGTCTCTTGACCAGTTAAGAGTATTGAAAATGCTTCTTTTGCACGATGTTATCGAAATTGAAGCTGGCGACACGTTCTGCTTCGATGTGGAGGCTAACACTTATCAGGCCCCCGTTCGTCAAGGACAAAAATACCCCGCGAACGAATGATTGAAATTTTCCGTTCTTTGAAAAGCGACTGATCAAACCAAGGCCGTCCGGTCTCTGGCTTGGGATTTCCTCCTGGCTGCAGACGAATTCTGCTCCAAACACTTATCGAGGCTCTTGATGCAGGGCTCTGTTTTCGAGTTCTCCCTGCCACCTGGAATCACGCGCGTACCCTTATGCCGTCCCAGTCAAAACATCAGGGTCCATCAAACCTTCGATGGCCGCAGTTAGGTGCGGGATCGGGGAAGGGGCAGAATCCGGCGCTGGCCCTTTGGACCATCGCGCATTATGTGGGAGCGAGGCGGAGCTCCAATCAAAAAAGCGGGCTGACGGTGGATGGCTGATTATGCGGCCTGGCTGCGGGGTTTTGCCCCAGAAGTCTTCGCTTCAATTCGGCCGCTTAGGTCAATCTGCCCGGCAGTGTGTCATCCAGTTAGACTCTCTGGCTGATCCGCCCCCTCCGCCTCAGGCGCTCTGACGCAGAAAGAGTTTCTGGTCAAATGGCACCTGATTCTTGAGCATGTAGTACACGGCGCGGCCGAGGCGATGGGAGAGTATCGCCAGGGCTTTGCCCTTGCCATGCTTGCTGGCAAGCCTCTGCCGTACGGCTTGGGCCGGCTTGTTCCCCTTGAGCATCAGCACCACGGCCTCGCCAAAGGCCCAGCGCAGATGAGCGTTGCCGATCTTCTTGCCGCTGTGGCCGTAGGATTTGCCGTTGGACTCTTTGGCCGGCTTCACCAGGCGGCAGTAGGAGGCGAAATCCTGCTCCCGGGGGAAGCGGGCGATGTCCTCGATTTCGTAGAGCATCACCAGTCCGAGGATGCGACCCACCCCGGGGATGCTCCTGAGCAGCGCCAAGTTGACCGGATCATGCTGGGTGGCGATTTTATCCAGTTCCCGTTCCAGGGAGCCGAGCAGCTTTTCGTAATGCTCAATGGTTTCCAGATCGACCTCGACCATGCGGCGCACTACCGGGTCGGAAAATTTTGCCGACAGATCCTCCCGCTCGCTCGGCTTGGCGATCCGCCCCAAGGGATCGGGGAGGTTGTACTGGGTGGCGGTGTTCTGAATGTGGGAGAAGAGCTCACCACGCTTGCGGGCCAAGTGGTTGCGGCGGCGCAGTAGATCCCGGGTGGCGCGCATCGGTTTGGGGTAGGTATAGGCCAGCGGAAAGTTCCCGCCGCGCAGCAGTACGGCGATCTTGTGGGAGTCGATCCGGTCGTTCTTGGCCTTGCCGCCATGGATGGCGCGCATGTAAAGCGCATGACCGAGGGCGAAAGCGATCTCCTCGTCGGCACAGAGATCGGCCAGCCAGTACCAGGTGAACATGCACTCGCAGCCCACCACCAGCCCGTCGCGATAGGGTTTGATAAGTTTGAGAAAGGACTTCGGCCGCGTGGGGATGTTCTTATGAACCACCACCTCGCCAGTCGCGTCGAGGATGCAGATGTACATTGCGTCGGCATGCAAATCGACGCCGCAGTAAAACCGGTGCTGTTTCGTGTAGAATTTCATGGTGCAGGCTCCTTTCTTTGAGGGGTTTGCGTTTCTCAAAGGATACCGGATGGTCCGGTATCTGGGAGGGGGCCTGCACTAGTATCAAGGACAAGGAAGAGCGAGAACGCCTTGCCGCCGATAAAGTGTTCGGTTTGCTGCCGCCTGACCAAGCTAAAGAGTTCAGGGGCATTTGGGACGAATTCGAGGAAGGGAAGACGGCTGAAGCCCTCTTTGCAAATTCCTTGGATCGCTTCCAGGTGCTGCTACAGAACGTCAACACCCGTGGCGGCACTTGGCGCATACATAACATCACGAAATCTCGTGTGATCCAGCGTATGTTGCCAATCAAGTCGGGAGCACCGTTACTCTGGCCTGTTGTCGAGGAATATTTGGAAGAAGCTTGCGTCAATGGGTTGCTCAGGGATGACAAGGTTGTGCAGAAATAGCGCTGGTCGGACCCATGGAAGTTGACAATAGTTACGCAGGGATACTTGGCGTAACGTGAATTACTTCCTTAGCGTACGTTTCCGTTCCATTGGGCTTCAGACCCCATTTAGAGAATTTGTAAACGTCTTGTAAATTTTAAGGAAAACAGGATCCTAATGTTTGAGAAAAGCTAAAACAGGAGACGGAGGTGGGTTTTGTAGGTTTTTTTGGATATTGTAACAAACAAGAAAGAGTTTTTTTCCAGCTTAAAATTTTTGAGTAAGCTGCTGGCCCCCCGGACTTGCTGCGCTCACTTCATCCACTCAGGTTGCCCTATTACTGGCTCTTTTTTGTTGTTCGTTAATAATTTTATTAGCAACCAACATTAAATCGTCTTCGTAAATAATATGATCAAAAAGCTCTTCAATTTCAATGGATTTTGGTTGAAACCCTATACTTAATCCCACTGTGTCAATCACATGTTTATCGTTGAAGGCTTCTCCAACAAAAACGCTTTCTGAAGGAAGAACATTAAGTTCATTGCAAATAAATTCGACTCCTCGAGACTTGTTCTCAAAATCAAATGGTGTTGGTGTGACGGATGTTATTTTTCCGTTTTTGTCAAAGTGGAATCTATTAATAAATACATGCTTGAAATAATTAGAATAATCAGGAATCAAGTCTTCCAGAAAAGTATTAATGCCACCACAAATTATCGCTAGCGAATATCCATTTGCAATGAGTAAATTCAATGCTGAATATAGGTTTTTAGTCAGTTTAAATTTTTTAGCTATTGATTTTAATTGAATCCTAGTTAATCTTTTTTTCCTATAATAATTGCAGCACCAATTACACCACTCCTCATAAGAAATTTGTTTTGTATGAAAAAGTTTCAAACCTTCTTTTCTTTTTATATTTCCACTTTTCCCATAAAAATCCCAAACTACTTTCCAGGAAAAATCGAAACCCTTTAGTAGTGTCCCATCAAGATCAAAACATACTAATTTATATCCATCATAAGGATGGTTTCCTGATTCTTCTTGAATTGAATTTAGCTCTGATCGCCCAAAATTATCATAATAGTAAGTTAAAAATTTTGGATCAGGTGTCTCTGAAGGGTAGAGTATTATTTCTTTGTATGAGGATAAATTGAAAGCTTTTGCAATTTTCTCCAAGGAGATTTTCCTAGGGCATAAGGTCTTTCCACTCTCCCAAAGATGATATTGTTTCTTGTCTGAAGCGTCACATTCCCATGCAGCCTCTTCCTGAGACCATCCTTTTTCGCAATCTCGAAGCCAAAAAAGCTTTTCTCTGTATAAACGCCATTTCATTTTTATAAAGCGCCAAATGCCATCGTTTTTGCCATCGCCAGAAAAATCTCAACAACTATAATCAAATTAAAGCTCCACGAAGAGCGTTGCTAACTCTCACCCCTAATCAAAAGAAAGGAGAAAGGTTATGACTTGCCAAAAGAGGTCTAATAGCCCACTCGGAGGAAGCAACCCGTTTAATCCAGCCAACAGCTCTGTGCCTTTGTCCGGTGGCGGAGATACGCACATCCATCCGCATAAAGATGGCTCTGGCTCAACAGTGACAACTCGACTCCCTGGTGATGTAACTCAACTTTCGCAGGCACGCACAAAAAATAAATATCTGAAATAATTAAACAAA
>ERZ1673962.875-NODE-875-length-17343-cov-8.702395_pt1 | contig 17343 bp, 16 predicted proteins | sample MGYA00580188_ERZ1673962 | MGnify/ENA primary metagenome ERZ1673962 (study PRJEB41334, sample SAMN05608104) | rock metagenome | biome: terrestrial subsurface; feature: shale formation; material: shale | place: USA: Pennsylvania ... | reverse complement strand
CGCACGCTGCAACCCACTTACGGATGCTCAGACTGGGTTGGCGAACAAGAGACGTCCGTGAAGTGCTGGGGCAGTTGACCCGAACCATTGCCGCCCTGATCTTTTCCCGAATTTGGGTTCCGGTCGGAAATACCGGTCGCGCAAACGTCAGCGCGTTTGCACCCATGCCGGTGCCCGAAGACTTGGCAGAGATACTGGGAAAAACGCGCGGTCAGTAGGGTTGCTCACACCGTACCGAAGAATCAGCGGCTCCCTTGACCCTATAGTTGCTACAGGGTTCATAACTAGACCAACATCGTTGTTGATCATTGATAGAGGAAAAAATGCACGATCACAGTCACGGTCACGACCACAGTCATCATTTCGACACCCATAACCGCTCCTTTGCGATTGCTGTGTTCCTCAACATCCTGTTCGTCGTCATCGAAGCGGTGTACGGGGTCATATCCGGCTCTCTCGCCCTGCTTGCTGATGCCGGCCACAACCTAAGCGATGTCATGGGGTTGATCATGGCCTGGGCAGCGAGTTGGCTGGCCAGCAAAGCGGCAACCAACGCCAAGACCTATGGCCTGAAGAAAACCACTATTCTAGCGGCCCTGTTTAACGCTCTGATTCTGATCGCCGCTGTCGGTGGTATTACCTGGGAAGCCATTCAGCGCCTGACAGATCCTGCCGACGTCGCCGGGCTGACCGTCGTGATCGTGGCTGGCATTGGCGTATTGATCAACGGCGCAACCATGATGCTCTTTCTCAACGGGCAAAAAGGTGACATCAATATCCGTGGCGCTTTCTTGCACATGGCCGCAGATACCGCCGTGTCGGTCGGCGTCGTGATCTCCGGCACGATACTGATGTTCACCAATATGACCTGGATCGATCCGATCGTGAGTCTCGTTATTGCCGTGGTGATCTTTGTGGGCACTTGGCAGTTGCTGAAGGACTCCGTAAACCTCGCGGTAGATGCTGTTCCCAAGGGAATTGATCCTTCGGCTGTCCATGAGCGCCTTGAAAGTTTGCCAGGAGTAACATCGGCCCATCACCTCCACATCTGGGCTCTGAGTACCACCGAAAACGCGCTGACCGTTCATCTGGTGAAACCCGACCCCGAGAGTGACGACCGGGTTATCAGTGAGGCCGCTGAAATGCTGAACCAGCACTTCGGCATCCAGCATACGACCATCCAGTACGAGCGCGGTGACGAACAATGCCCGACCGCTGCCCACTGCGGGACGGAGACTCACTGACAAGGAATGTGAGCGTGAAACTGACACTGAAAACAACTTTTCCAGTGCCAGCCGATCAGGTCTGGGCGCTGATTAATCAAAGCAGCACGCTGCTTTATGTTTGCAAGGGTCTCCTGGGTTTTGGAAGTTCAGAGCATTTTCCTCAGCAATGGCGAGAGGGAGACATCCACGTCACACGCTTGCTTTTCTTTGGCTGCATTCCGGCATGGAAACACACACTCAGATTTGAAAGGATCGATGACGATCAGCGAGTTCTGGCGACCAAGGAAGGCGGAGGCCTGGTCCCCGTCTGGAACCACGTCATTCAGGTAGTCCCAGACGGAAACCGTTCCAGCACGTACAGTGATGAGGTGAACATAGAGGCAGGGATTTTCACGATAGTGGTATGGCTCTACGCTCACGTTTTCTACCGATATCGCCAGCGGCGGTGGCGCAAGTTACTGCGTGAGATAGCCCATCATTCATCATCCATCTGATTCTTGAATCAACAAGGCCACAAACTCCATGCGGGAAATGATCGAACGCCACCAGGTCTGGGCCTACCTCATCGCTGTTGTTCTCGGCCTGGTTGTGGGCTGGACTTCTTCCCTCGGCGACAGAGTGCCGGATGGCGTGATCTGGGCCTTACTCGGGGTTCTGCTCTACGCCACGTTTACTCAAACACCGTTGACTCACCTGTCTGATGTGTTCCGGGATCGTCGGTTCATGGGGGCCCTGCTGACCGGCAATTTTCTGATTATGCCGGCGATTACCGCTTTGCTGGTATTGGCACTGCCAGACAATGACGCGCTGAAGCTGGGGGTGCTTCTGGTATTGCTGATGCCCTGTACCGACTGGTTTGTCACCTTCACCCATCTTGGCAAGGGGGACAGCACCCGAGCCATTGCGGCAACGCCGGTTCTGTTAATTGCTCAGTTGGCGCTTCTGCCACTTTACCTCTGGTTTTTCCTGGGCAATCAGTTCGATGTAAATCTGGAGATTGGGCGACACCTTCTGCCAGCTTTTGCCGGGCTGATTATTGTCCCGCTTATCCTGGCATTTCGGACTGAAAAATGGGCCGAAAAGTCCGAAAAAGCGACCGGATTGATTCGCTCGATGGGTCTGATGCCGGCCCCCCTGCTGACTGTCGTGCTGTTCATCATCTCAATGACACAGGTCAGTCAGATCGACAGTACCGGCGCTCTCATCTGGCCCTTGATGATAGTGTTCCCGGCTTATCTGCTTGCGGCGGCCCTGGTCGGAAAAGTTCTACGGCGGGTCTATCGATTACCGGTAGCAACCGGACGCACCGTCATCTTCAGCCTTGGAACGCGTAACTCCTTCGTCGTGTTACCTTTGGCACTGTCACTGCCAGAGGCTTGGGCTGCGGCCGTCGTGGTGATTGTCGTGCAGTCTTTGGTGGAACTGTTTGGAATGATGTTTTATCTGAGGTGGGTGCCCAACCGGCTGCTACCAAATATCTGAAAATCTGCCACTCGTTAAATTCATCTAAAATAGGAAGATCCTGCGTGCTTACCCGAAACCTGGTCATAACTCTCGTTCTTTTTTGTCTGGTTGCCTTTGCTGCCGCTTTTGTATTTTACGACCGCTCTCAGGGCACTGATCAACCCGCCGTTGTTGAAAAAACGCCCCTTGTAAGAGATTACTCTCCCGTTATCGGCCCTGAGGATGCGCCGGTGACCATTGTCGAGTTCTTCGACCCATCCTGCGAAGGCTGTCGCGCCATGTACCCCTATGTAAAACAGATTATGGCGGCTTACCCGGACAAAGTGCGCCTCGTATTACGCTACGTGCTGTTTCATAAAGGCTCGGAAGAGGCCGTCAGAATCCTGGAAACCGCCCGTGAACAGGGGGTCTATGAGCCGGTACTGGACGCTGTTATGGAAGCACAACCGAAATGGCACGATGATCCAAAGGTCGCCGCAGCATGGGATGCGGCGGAGTCAGCCGGACTTGATGTCGAAGCCGCTCGGGCCGGTATGAACTCACCCGAGATTGACGGCATTATTCAACAGGATGTTGCGGACGTTAAGGCGGTTGGAATTTCCGGAACCCCAACATTCTACGTTAACGGAGACACCTTGAGCCGCCTGGGGCCTCAGGAACTGTACGACCTGGTGACATCCAAGGTAGAGTCACTGAAATAACAACAAAACAACCGGCAACGCTATGTCACTGCTTGACTATCTTTTACCCTATGATTTCTCGCCGCTGACCGTGCTGAGCTACATGCTCGTGATGGGGTTCTATGGCATCGGGCTTCTTCGGATACCCGATCAGGATCGGCCAGGAGCGCTGCGGATCTTTGCGTTCACCCTGGGGGTACTGATCTGTTATGCGGTGATGCAGACCCGCTTCGATTACTACGCGCAATACATGTTCTTCGTCCATCGGGGCCAGCATCTGATTCTTCATCACATTGGGCCTATTCTGATTGCGCTGTCCAATCCCTTGCCGGTCATGCGGTTCTGGTTCGCAAAAATCAGCCCGGGTTGGAAGCATACATTGAGGCCTCTGGGCTGGGTCTATAACGTTCTGCAACAACCTTTTATCGCGCTGTTCCTGTTTGTCGGGCTTATCTATTTCTGGCTGTGGCCATCAATCCATTTCGACGCCATGCTCAGCCGGGATCTGTATTGGGTTATGAACTGGAGCATGTTGCTGGATGGCCTGCTGTTCTGGTGGTTGATCTTTGATCCCAGGCCTCCGGCGATCACCTCATCGCTGGGATATGGCAAACGCATGCTGATCCTGGCTGTAGCAGGCGTACTTCAGATGATCCTGGGGGCGTGGATCGTGTTTTCGCGTGACATGGTCTACGACGTTTACGAGGTCTGTGGCCGCGCTTGGCCTCTGGACCCGGAGGTTGACCAATTCCTCGGCGGTCTACTGACCTACATTCCCCCGGCTATGATGAGCATTATCGGCATTCTGCTTATCCTCCGTCGTGCCATGCACGAGGACGGGAAATACACGAATCATTCCAAAAATCTTGAGGGAAAAGCGTCATGAGTATCCGTTTCTGGCGACATCGCACCAAGGCGCTCTCATTGATTTCAATGTTTGTCATGACAATGCTGCTTACCGGTTGTTTTGGCAACGATGAGGACTGGCACGGAAAAAACATCAGCGGCCTGATGCCCGAGTTGGAATTCGATCTTGTTAACAGTCAGGGCGAGCCCGTGTCTGGAAGCGATTACAGTGGCCGCGTTCGTATGCTGTTTTTCGGATTCACCTCATGCCCCGATGTTTGCCCAACCGCCCTGCAAAAACTCAATCAGGCAACCAGTAGCCTGGCCCCCGAGCTTCAGGATGAAGTGCTAACCCTGTTCGTGAGTGTCGATCCGCAACGTGACACACCAGAGCGCTTGGCAAAATACGTAGATTTTTTCGGCGACAATATTGCGGGGCTTACCGGAACCGAACCTCAGCTTCGCGAATTGGCCAAACGCTATCGGACGACCTTTGGTTATGACGAACCTGGCCCCGATGGAAATTATGCGGTGTCGCACAGTAGCGCGATTTATGTGTTTGATCGTGACGGCAGCGCCCGCTTATTAATTCGACCTGATCTTAAGGCTGAAGAGATCAGACATGATCTCGTTGCTCTTATTCAGGAGGATTCCTGAGTTAATGACGTTCGCTATCGGAAGGTAATCCCCAGTTGCTGGGCCATTACGGCAGTAGCGCTTGGATCAAGATGGGATTGCCGTACGCTTACGTTTCTCATACCTGACGATATCTACTTTCATCTGGTGAAAGTTGCATACGCAACCCTGCCCCAATACTAGCCATTTGCACGCCCTCACTCCAAGACCTCGAAGCAGGCCGGGCTGAGCACAAGCAATTACTCACCCCGAGTTATAGACGATGCCATGAAGGGTACTTACCATCGGCGAATGAAAGCCAAACAGCTAAGGACATACGATGACTGCAGTTCTCGGCTTACCAAGGACGCCACGAAATCTTCCAGGCAGGTGGGCTCGCCCTATCCGGGGTCTCCCTGAATAATTAAATCTCTCTCGCTAACGCCCGCGAGGACCTTTTCTCCATAACAAAGCCTTGGTTATTGCTGGCTCTACAGAAACTTCCGTGAATCCGTGGTTGGCGGCCCAGACCCTGTTCCCAAATGTTGAAAAACTTCTTTATCACGCGAACGGAACCTGGCTAAAAATCAGTGCCGACGGACTTGATAGAACTAAAGAGACGACAGCAAAAAGCCAACGTTCAGATTCAGCAGAACTCCACAAGGCAACTTCCATAAAGTCAGAAACACCGCGTGCAAAATCATCCGCACCGTCAAGCCAGAAGACTAACTCCGATTTGCCATTCGAGACCTACAAAGCTTTCGCCTGGTCATTGAATGGAATAGCCCAGTTGAAAGTTTCGTTGCGGGTTAAATCGAGGTTATGAAGTGACAAGCAGGTCTCAGCCTTGATCAACATCTCAACTGTCCGTGTCACCGATAATTAATTCTAAAGTTGCTAATACCTGGGTATATTCAATGGTCTGCTCTTCAGAAAGATCCTTGAGGTGGTTCCGATAAAAAAGCAGTACATCTTTGAATATCAAAATGGCATCATCCGATTTTCCGGAAGATAGAAGGCACCTCCCATATGCGATGAGATATTGTACGTAATCAAAATTCCAGCTCTTTGGGTCGCTACCATACGTTTTTTGAAAAATCGGCAGGGCCTCCTCGAACAACGGCAAAGCCTCATCCACCTGCCCAATAAGCGCCTGCGCTGTGCCCAAATTGGCTAGTGTTCCGGCATATACTATGGACGAGCAGTCAAAATTGTCTCGAAGGATTATTTGTGCTGTTTGGAGTGCTGGAATAGCCTCGCGGGGATATCCCGAGGCAAGACAAATCGACGCTATGGAATTTAAGCTACCGATATAGATATCACTCCAAAGCTCCGGATCGTTTTCGTACCCCCTCTCAGACTGTAATTGCACCTCCTCCAGGTGCGGAAGGGCCTCAGATAGGCGTCCCAGCCGGAGATAAGCACCACCCGTTAACATCTTAGTCATAGAATAATAAATAACCCAGCTCTCATCCGTGGAAGAGGACTCGGCTTCCTGATCAAATAGCTTGAGCCCAGCCTCACACAATGGTAGCGCTTCGATGGGACGACCCAGCTCCAGATAAGTTCTGGCAAGCAAATTCAAACCCTGTGCATGCTGTCTAGCCCAGAGACTTGGTGAAGACTCATTACCGGCACTGGTCACTGACAGGCTCTCCTTAGCGAGGGGAATAGCCTCTTCAAAGCGCCCCATTGCAATTAATGCAGAAACACTGCCATTCAAACTCTTTGCATAATTCATGAGCAATTGGTGCGGGGCTGAGTCACGTCTCGGGCGACAGATCGAAATCGCTTCCTGGAATAAAGCGTGAGCCGCTTCATGATCTCCCAACTTGGAATGGCTTTGTGCAGTAACGCCCAAAACTGCAACAAAAGGAATAGCCCCACTTTCTGGAAGTTCCTGGTATTGCTGACGAAAAAGTTCTAGCGCCTCTTTCGCCGCCGCAAGGGCCTCCTCCCAACGTCCAAACATTGTCAACGTCAAAGCGGTCGCCTTAAGGGCCTCAGCGTAACTTATGCTGGGGCACTCCGGCGTATTCGCCAAATCTTTCCGGAAGATTCGGAGAGCGTCGTCATGCATCCGGAGTGCTTCTCTTTCAAGCCCTTGCTTCGCGTAAGTCCTCGCGAGAGAGGTCAAGCTCATCGAATACCTCTCCGACCAATTTTGAGGATCTCCTTCGTAGTATTGACCAATAATCGACAACGCTTCCTGATCCAAGGGGAGAGCTTCTCGCACGTGGCCTAACTCGCTCAGGATCCCTCCGAGAACCGAAAGTATGCTTGGATAGATCACCTCCCAACGATCCGCAGAAATTTCATCCCAGCGATGAACTACTGAGTAGGCTTTTTGTGCTACTGGAAGAGCCTCTTCAAGGTGACCCATCGCCCTCAGGGTCTGGGCTTGAGTCAATAGGCAGCCTACGTATTCAAAGCTAGCACGTTCCGCTTCAGGCGAACCTCCATGGATATCGTGTTGAGCTGATTGGATCTCTTCTTGCAATGGCAATGCCCGCTCGGGTTGACCTAATAATACGAAGGTCACCGACAGACTGGCGAGGCTACCAAAATATTGCGCGCGCCAGCTCTCAGAATCAATTTCACAGCCTTCTCTGCTGATCGACAAATACTCCTCCGCTAACGGAAGGGCTTCGTCCGGTCGTCTTGTTGCATTCAGAGCTCCCACACGACGCTCAAGGCTAAGCACATACTGCTTGGACCAAGCTTGTTTATCCGTATGGTATCCCTCCTCCGCTATGGAATAAGCTTCCTCCGTGAGTGGCAAAGCCTCTAGAGAACGATTTGATCCGATCAAAATCAAGGTTAGTGTATTCAGGCTCTTCACGTAGTTCTCTGCCCAATCTTTAGGCGAATTTTTATACCTAGTTCGCTGAATCAGCATAGCCTCCTCAATCAGGGGCAGCGCCTCATGTACTCGCCCCCCCTCCGCCAAAAATGAGGCTAAATTACACAGATTACTCGCGTAGAGTTCATCCCAAGTAATCTGTGCAGAGTCATCATCTCGATTTATTCGATAACCGTAACCGGTCAAAGCCACCAAAGCCCATAACCAATCTATAATTAAGGGTTCAACCCTCTCTCTAGGTAAGGCCTCAGCATGGGCTGGAAACCAAATGGACCCACATTCCCAAATTTGCATGACCAACTCTCCCAGACCGTTTTCAAAGGCGTCACCGGTCGGATATATACGCTTTAGCATCAGCGTCACCTGCGCTAAGAGAAACTGCTGTAATAGGCTATGTTGATAGACATACTTACTACTAGCCGTGGTATTTTGCTCTAGTCGCCTGATGATTTCATAAGCTCTCTCCAGAAGTTCATAATGGGCGGCACAAAAATAACCACTGACATTAGCTTGGAAATCTAAGAGGAATGGAGCTAGATCCTCGAACTCATGTGGTTCAAGCTGTTTAAGATGTTCAATAACTTGCTGCACGAATTCACTCTGAAAAGGGCTTCCCAAGAGCGCAGAGAACATGAGGCTGTATCGGGCATTGCCACCATTTTCTCCAAAATACTCCTCAATGATATGAAGACGCTCTTCCAAAACAGCATGTGACGCTAGATTAAAACTTGCGCCTTGGTGTTCATGCCTAGATTCACGAAAATAGCTCTCTTCATAGATTTTCTTTAGATCATCAAAGAGTGCCTTAAGGGCTTCTTTAAGGGTTGTGTCCGTAGGCGCTTGGTATTCATAACGGTCAGAGTTCCGGGCTGGGATAATCAAACGAACCAATCCTGGATTTCGTTGATAAAACCGTGGATCACTGATCACATTAAGAGTTTCGACGGCAAAGAGCGTGACAACCTCTGATGCGCTATGATCGCTGGACAGGCTATTTATAACGCTTGCCGCAAATTCCTGCGCTTCTATTTCAGAGATCCTATCGAAGGTCAGTCCTATCAGCACCGATAGCATCTGCCGATCCATACCCTTGAGATTCACGCAGGAACCCAAAGCTAATCTGTCATGCCCCCTTGGCCCAATCACCTCTTCAGCCCCATTCTCGACTTCGATTAGTCCTAGGTCAGCAAACAGTTGGTTCCGGTTCTGATTCACCAACTGATGTGCATGAGAGTCCCCTGTGGTACTGAAGCTATCCGAGCCACGTGCTGTGGCTATGACATACACCGGCAGGTCAACGGGCCATTCGTTCAACATAAATTCGGCGACAAAATCGTCCATCCATTGCACATCATCCACTAGCAAAAGCAAAGGCATCGGCCCATCTTCACCACTTTCTATGCCTTCTCGACACCTGCGTGCGAGCTCATAGATGGCCTGGAGCCCCTCCCGCAAAAGCTCATATTCATTTTCTTTGTGATTTATTTTAGAAGATTTACCAAAGGTCTCTGCAGTCCGCAGAAGGGTTTCGCTTCGGTTATTCCAGCCTTTCACACTGGTTACGACATCTGCCGCTGTGTCGATTCCGGTCAGCTTAGAAACTAAATGGCCAACCCTTGCCAGAGTCCTCTTTCGCGCTTCGTGATCTGTGCTCGTTATATCTTTCAAGCAATCGCGGCTTACATCCTCAACGCTTTGTTTGAATTGAGAAACCCAGCCCACGTTTTTCCTATATAGCGAAGAAAGACGCTTTAACTCTTCAACCACTGAGTTTTTGAGCGAGGCCAATCCCGTCGTCTGGGCTCCGTGTCCAGCTTGGTTGAGTATCCTGAGGGCTGGAACGAATAGCCTTGCAGGATCACTCTTATCGGATCGAATCTCCTGAATGAATCGGTTTGCCAGTGCAGTTTTGCCGGTGCCTGGTTCGCCGCGGATTAAGTGCCAGCTCTGTTTCACTGGGGCACCTAGCACGCGGAAGGAATTCCAGTCCCGCCTCAGGCTTTCCAGTTCTCTCTCGCGGCCAACAAAGGTACTGGAGCGTACCGCCGGCGCAGGGATATCAGAGTCCAGACGCTCCAGCAGGCTGTAACGGGAGGCCATCATTCGCAAACGAGAGATGGCCCTCTGCCTTTCTGCAAAGACCTCTTGGTTTACATTTTCTTGGGGTTGGATCCCGGTGAAGGTCAATACCACACTTATGCCGGCTGTCTGGGGCCTGTTGTTTGCAGCACCTTGCAAATTAAAGAGAGACTGACGTACGTCCTTTTCCTGGGAGACGAGCATGGCCAGCAGGGCCAAAGAAGCGTCATCCAGCCGGAAAGGGTCTTTCACCACGATCACTTTGGGAGCACCCTGAGCAGTCACTAACAGCATTTCCAAAGCAAGCTGAAGAGCCTCGTGACTAGTCGCTTTTTTGCTGAGGCGGGGAGCTAGCTCTTTCAAACGCGTTCTTGCTGGCCGAGATAAATAAATCTCGTCATCGGAGCAAAACTGTCCTGTTATTGCTTCCGCACTGGTTTCGCCAATGGTTTCCAAAACACTCGCGCTGCCATCAACCACTGCATCGACACCGGCCTCATAAATAGAGGCCACAGATTCAGATGCACTACCACTCCACTCAGCCACATACTCCATCATTTTTTCAGCACCGACACTCAAGCTATCGGTCACTGCACTTCCCACGGCGCCACCAAAAGCTTGATTCAGCCCAAACCCTGTGAGCTTTGCCAAAATTTCGCGCTTGTGAATGTCATCGAATTCATGATCAAGGCTGCCAAGCAGACTGCGAAAAATGGATGTCGGTTCCTGGTAATCTCCTTCATCTACCACCAGAACATTGGTCTTCCCCTTCTTTACATCAGAATCAAAAACCGCTGAACAGGTATCACAGATCGTCCTGAAAACATCAGAGCCTTGATCAGCCCAAGAATCTAAATCACTTTGGAGAACTTCGATCAGGAGAGCTTGCTGTTTTGCTTTTGTAAGGTCCTTCTTCAGGTTGGACAAGCGATTCTCAGGCATAAGTGTGCTCCGGCTTTAAGCTTTCAGGGTCAAATAACTTCATTCCCGGTGGGGTACGTGCGGAATTTGGGTCTCGGCATGACAGATCCTGGGGAGACACGTCTTATTCCTTTTCCCTGACATTGTCTGAATTAACGATACTTTCCGATACATAGTCGCTCAGGCTCGAAATAGTTCAAAAGCAACTTCGTAACGAAATGTTACTGGCAATACATGCGCTGGTACGCCCATGAGTCAGCGTAGTTGTCGAAAGCCTTTTCGTTTCGGCTTTTTGAGGTGGGATCTTTAGAGTTACAAGTGACTTACAAAGAAAAATTCATACCGGGTATGGCCAGCCGAAGGAGCACGGGTTACAAGCTCGCATTCTGCTACGTCGTACGCATACATAGGCTCACATTTCGATGCCCGCGAACCAGCAAAATTCAAAGTAACAACCCTGTATCGAGTACAGACGTTCGGAATCTAATTGGTCTTCGAAATCCGGGATATCATTTCTGAAAGTGCTCCTCCAGCAACTCATCCACCGCATGCAGAACAATTTGCGGCAACTCCGGCGGTGTCGAGGTAATCCGATTGATTTCCTCTCGCTTCCATTGCTTACGGCACCACAGATCCCGCACCAGACTGATCAATATCACCACATAGGTTGCAGCGATCAACGGCATAACCACAGCCAGCCACCCGGGACGATTCATCCAGTCAAAAGCGGGGTATGAAGACAGATAAAGCTGTGCCGAGAACACCAGGGTGCAAAGCCACCAAGTCCAAAGCTGGTATTTTTGCCGGGCCTTCAGTCGTCGACCGGGTTCGGTTTCGTCGAACAGATTGCATCGTTCATAGAGCTGTTCGAGGAAGTAATCGTTTTCAGCCTGCTCCCGCTCCAGCTGCGAGGCATCACATTCCATGCGCCTGAGGACATCCGAGCGAACCCGGTGAAGCGCCCCGGTTCGCCGATGCATCGGCATAAAATCCAACACGGCGCGCAGAGCCGTTTTCTGTTTCTGGACTCGGTACCGAGTATCATCCACTGACAGTTTCCTCCATTTGTGTTTCCAATCGTGCTCTGTAATGACACGAGACGCATTGAGGCCAAACGTTTTCCGTCACTCAGCCAGTACCACAACCACTCGCCCATCCGCGTTCATCACCTGCCCGGCACCCAGCGTCATCAGCCAGGGCCACTGCCAGCGGGTGTGGCCGAACACCGTCAGGCCCTCGTAACCGGTGGCCAGTGATAGCGCGACATCCGGATCACCACGACGCCCACGCTCTTCATCCGCTGGCCCCTGGTGAAGCAGTAACAAATCCGGGCGGCGACGGGTCACCTTTTCAACCTCTGACAGGAAATCCGCTTCGGTGCGCCGTTGATTCCGGCTCGGATTACCGACGATGCCGGAGACGCCACCCACGTTGAGCTTGTCTACCGAACGAAGACCGCCATCCAGAATATGAGCGTTTGCAGGTAACGCATCCGGTTGGGCCAGCTGGTCGTGGTTGCCCATGACGCCAAGAATCTCTGACGCTACCTTGGAGAAGGCTTCATACACCTCATCAACGGGGCCGGTGCCACCGAGTTTATGGCAATCCGGGTAGTCGTACAGATCCCCACACAAACACACCCCTGCGGGCTGAGGAATTTCCTGGTTCCGGATCATGGTATTGAGGGCCTCGGCGACCGGCACTCCAAGAAGGCGGTTTTGTCCGCCGGCCTCCCGGCCCTGGAGATCCGAAGTAAAAATCAAAGCCTCCACGGTGTCCGGCAGACCGATGGCGTAGGCTCGGTAAAATGGCAGCCGATTGTGTCGTATTTTGCCCTTCGGACCGCTGGTTCTGTGTGGCAATAAAAAGAACGGCTCGTCCTCAACCCGGGTGATGCGCAGCATGACCAACTCCCTACCGATCCAGATTCAAAGCTGCCCTCTTACAGTAGCCGGATCGATCATTCATTGCTAGGATGAAAAATGCAGATTCACTATATGCAATGCTCGCCATAGGCGTAACGCCTACATATTGTAGTTAAGGTTGAGGCCATGAAACTCGTCACCCACCAGACTATTGCCCCCAACCCCGCTGGTATCGACTGGATCTGTGGCGATGTGCACGGCCACTTGTCGGTGCTTCAGGAGCAACTGAAGCAGGCAGGGTTCCGTAGCGGCGTGGATCGATTGTTCCTGCTGGGTGATCTGGTCGATCGTGGCCCGGATTCCGAGGCAACGTTGAGCTGGGCGCTTTCAACCGAAGGGGTATTCAGCGCCCTTGGCAATCACGAGTTGATGTTTCTGGCTCGCTCCCAGCATGAGGCTTACCGGGTAAAACATCGTCTGATCGGTGGCACCTGGGCAGACGAGTTGTCGTTTAGTACCTACCGACGGTTGGCTGAACGCTGCGCCAGGCAATTTCCGTTATCGATGACGGTTCCCTGCGGCCAACACACGGTTGGGCTGGTTCACGCTCAAAGCCCTTTTGATGACTGGCGCCAACTTCAGGATGCCGACTATTCGGAGAAACTTGCTATCGATTGCACCTGGCCCTGGGATCGGGCGCAGGGGCCGGAACAGGTTATTGCGGGTGTCTCCGCTGTGATTTCCGGCCACATCGGTACCTCGAAGATTGTGACTCGCGGCAATCAGGTCTGGATCGATACTTTTGAAGCCACTGGCGAATTCACGTTGGCACCCATAGAAGACATTTTCACACGAACATCGTCCAAATTTGGACGGTTAAAGGTGACCGCACCATGAGCAAACCACTGACGGAACAGGAACTCCTGAAAAACCTGGATGCCCATACGGCGCATGCGGACGAACTGGCAACACCACTACCCGAGGAACTGGAGCCACTGGAAAAGCTGAAAGGTTCGGTAAAGCGGTACGATCGGCCGTTTGATGGGTGTTGGGAGACTGATTCAGAGGATACGGACGTAACGGATCCTAATCATGGCGATGAACCCTCAGCGGAATCGGGAGAAAACCATCGTGAGGAATGAATCGCCGCTTCTTGTGGTCGATCTTGAGGCAACCTGCTGGGCGGATCGCATGCGATCTGAGGACGAACCGCAGAGTCTCGATAACATGGACATCATTGAGTTCGGCTGCGCACTGGCCACCCGCCAGGGAGAGCTTTTGGACAGTCGATCATTTTTGGTCCAGCCCACCTGGAATCGGACCCTCAGCGATTTCTGTACCTCGTTGACCAGCATCACCCAAACGATGGTGGACGAGGCGCCGCGATTCCCCGAGGCCGTGCAAGCTCTGGATGCATGGCTGGGTTCACCGCCTGACGATTTTATCTGGTGCAGCTGGGGCAACTACGATCGCCTGCATGTGTTGGCCGACAGTGAAAAACACGGACGAACTCCAAGTTTTATGACGTATCCGCACCTGAACCTCAAGCGTATCTGGCGCCGAACGACGGGGCAGAAGCGCAAGAACGGGCTGGCCCATGCGTTGGCTTACCACGAACTGAACTTTGAGGGGCACCATCACCGGGGCGTGGATGATGCCCGAAACATGGTGCGGTTACTGCCTTTCATGAACTGGGCCCTGGAGCCAGAATTAAGAACATGAGACTCGTCTGCCTTTCAGATACCCACAGCCTGCACCGATCCATTCCCGCGATACCGGATGGCGACGTGCTGATCCATGCCGGCGATTGCCTCGGAGTCGGCACGCTGGATAACCTGGAAGACCTGAACGACTGGCTGGGAACCTTGCCCCACCGCCACAAAATTGTGATTGCCGGCAATCACGACTGGGTGTTTCAGCAAGCGCCTGAGCTGGCCCGCGAAGCGCTGTCCAATGCGACCTACCTGCAAGACAGTGGCAGTGAGATCGATGGTATTCGATTCTGGGGCTCACCCTGGACGCCCACCTTCATGGATTGGGCCTTCATGCTGGAACGGGGTGAACCGCTGCATGAAAAGTGGCAACAGATTCCCCGGACCACGGATGTATTGATCACCCATGGACCGCCCAGGGGTATCGGCGACCTGGTGGCAATGGGGTTCCGTTGTCAGAATGTGGGCTGCGTTAACCTGCTGGACCGTATCCAAGAGCTCTCACTGAAGGCCCACATTTTCGGGCATATCCATGAAGGCTATGGTGAATACAGCGTGGGCAACACCCGCCTGATTAACGCCAGCATCTGCACCGGTCGGTACGAGCCCACCAATCCGCCCATTGTGCTAGACCTCTATTAGCCTTGGAGAATCAGAATGACGGCCGAAGAACTGATCAAACGACTGCAAGCCCTGCCGCCGGAAACGCGCGTGCTTGTTGAGGGTTACGAGACTGGCTATGACGACATCGTGGATCTCAAAGCCGAGGACGTGTTCCTTTACCGCAAGGCTCAGGAATGGGATGGCGAATATCAGAAACAGGATGAGTTTTTCGGAAAAGACAGCCAAATAGTGCCTGCCGCGGTGATTCTTGGGCGGCGCGGGCCGTTGAGATAAAGGGCCGTATTATGACGACAAAAAGATCGTACAAGCTCAGTGAACTGGTAGCCCAATGTGACCCTGAAGCGCCCAAACCGTCAGAGCTACAGGCTTGGGAGGAGACGATGCCGGTTGGGCTAGAACAGGATGTCATGGGAGATCAGGTTGATATCCGGCAGGCCGTTCTGGTGTTTGCCGAGATGATACGTGAGCAGTACGAGGCCACCCAGTTAATTCTGTTTGGCAGCCGCGCCAGAGGGGATTATCACACTGAAAGCGATGCCGACGTAGCGGTTATTTTGCCTGGCGCCCCTGGGGACTTCCTGGAAACGAAGCTGCACATGGCCGGCTTGGCATTCGATGCGCTTCTGGAAACCGGGGTTTTGATTCAGGCCTTTCCCGTCTGGGAGAGCGAATGGAAGCAGCCGGAAAGCTACTCCAATCCAGCCATTCTGCGGAACATTACTCGTGAGGGCGTCATCGTTTGGCGTAATACGTGACTCACAATTCAACCTCCATGCTCAGCAGACTTGGTTATATCTCTCTAGCCGGGTCCATTTTTTAAAGCTGATCGGGTAGGCGATGTTTTGATTTACCTAGAGCAAGCTGGCAAATCGTCCACGCTCAATCAATTTATCGAGGCCTCAGTTAGCAGCCCAGAGATGACCTCAAAGACGTAGGGGTAGATGTCAGCGCATTGCGAAGCCCTCGGGCCGGCAACATTTAACGTCCCTATCTGGTTCTCGATGCAAAATTTTTGGATCTTCTCAACGGCCAAGGCCGGCTCTACTACAGAAATATCAATCAGCTTCAGCGGTTTCCGCTCCTTCAGAGCCATAAAAACGGTCAATGCTGTGCCGCCCTTGAGCTCGTCGCGATAGACCACGAGCGTACCGTCGCCTGTCTGAACATTTTTCCTAGTTCGGGCTCGATAGCCACCAGTGATTTCCGTAAGCGGGTAGCGCTCTGGTATCGGCCCATCCTCTGCCAAGCGCCCTTTCGGACAAGAGCCCGCGATCGAACAATTCCGGTCTATCGCCGCATCAAGTGCCGCACGGTCGGCACCAGTCTGACCACCGCTAATGACTTTCACTGGATACTGCCTCACCCGTTCATACCAGACGTTATCAATCTTCGAGCCTCCCAACGGCAATCATATCTATCGCCAGATCCAACGGAAATGGATCACCTTTCCACCAGTCCACCCGGCCAGTCGAACGGCCATTGAGTCGGACGCTTAGTAGCAAAGCAGGCCAAAGCCTGCCAATCCGACATTCATCAATGCTGTCATCGATCAATTCAGACAAGGCCACTAGAAGTATCACAGGTTAAGTTGGAGCGGAACAAACCGAAACACCCGCAACTGCTGAAAGGACAGCATTGCTCCGAGCAATCGTAGTCAAAACAATTTATCAAAACGGGATGCCAAGGATGTTATTGTTTATTTAATTCAACAGTCTAGTCTTCGCCGGGCCCTAAACTATGTCCGGTTTCCGGACACTGGAATTCTGACAATTCTGCACTGCCCAAATTGACAAAATCGGCTCCAAGTATCCGTTCAGAGTGCCTGGAGGGCACCGATCAAATGTCCTGTTTCCGGACACTGGTTACCTGACAAAAATGTGCCACACTTAGGTGCTAATCGGCTTAAAATGCTGATGTATCGGGGTTTTGGAAGTTAGCGTTTTTTGCTGTAGGCATTTGATCTTTTAGATTTTTCACCGATTTAGACCGGTTGCTGCCTACCCTTGAGGGTGCCCTCCGGAGGCGAAGGTCTCAGGTTCGAATCCTGACGGGCGGGCCATATTCCACAAAAAAGCCCCGCCAAGTGCGGGGCTTTTTTGTGGAATAATGGTTTGCTCGTTAGCTTTGGTGAGAACCTGCGTTCGACAAACGGCGCCAGCCGTTTGGGCGTCGGAACACAGTGACGACGGGGCAAAGCCCCGAAGATCGCCCCAAAGGCGATCTGAGCCAATCCTGCCCCTTCAGCCAGCTCCGAGCTTTCTCAAAACATAAAAAACCCGCCAATTTTGTGCGTGACTACCGAAGCAGACATAGGCATGGCGGGTGTGTTGGTGCCTAACATAGTGGCAGCATCCTGATTATGCAAGCTCAGCTTGTTCCCTCACCGTCCCCGTTTTTTTGCTGAGTTCTTAGTGAGCTTGCTCGTGATTCCATTTGTAGAACTGCTTA
>ERZ1673962.874-NODE-874-length-17379-cov-3.845301_pt1 | contig 17379 bp, 14 predicted proteins | sample MGYA00580188_ERZ1673962 | MGnify/ENA primary metagenome ERZ1673962 (study PRJEB41334, sample SAMN05608104) | rock metagenome | biome: terrestrial subsurface; feature: shale formation; material: shale | place: USA: Pennsylvania ... | reverse complement strand
CTGCGCCGACTACAGCACCCAGCGCTTCGTCGATGGGCAAGGGCGTCTGTTACGGCCGGATCCGGCCAACCCGCCTGCTTGCCGCTGAGCGAGAGGGAGGATGTCCCGGTCACACCGCGCTCGGGCGGCGTGACCGGGGCGAGCGCCGCAGCGTCTGGCGGCTAATTCCCCACCAGCGCCAGCAGCACTCCGGCGGCAACGGCTGAGCCAATGACGCCGGCCACGTTCGGCCCCATGGCGTGCATGATCAGGAAGTTGTGGTGATCCGTCTCCTGCCCGACCTTGTTGACCACGCGCGCGGCCATGGGAACGGCCGAGACACCGGCCGCGCCGATCAGCGGATTGATCTTGCCGCCCGTGACCCGGTGCATGATCTTGCCCATGATGACGCCGGTGGCGGTGCCGATGCAGAAGGCGAGGGCGCCGAGCACCAGGATGCCCAGCGTCTCGGTCTGGAGGAACTTCTCGGCCGAGAGCTTGGAGCCAACCGCCAAACCTAGCAGGATGGTGACGACGTTGATGATCTCGTTCTGCGCCGCACGGCTCAGACGCTCGACCACCCCGGCCTCGCGCAGCAGGTTGCCGAGCGTGAGCATCCCGATCAGGGGCGCCGCCGAGGGCAGCAGCAGGGCGCAGAGGATCAGCACCACGAAGGGGAAGGTGATCCGCTCCAGCCGCGAGACCGGACGCATCTGCTGCATGACCACCGCACGCTCTTCCTTGGTCGTCAGAGCGCGCATGATCGGCGGCTGGATGATCGGCACCAGGGCCATGTAGGAGTAAGCCGCGACCGCGATGGCGCCAAGCAGGTCGGGCGCCAGCCGCGAGGCCAGGAAGATGGCCGTGGGACCGTCGGCACCGCCGATGATGGCGATGGCCGAGGCATCCGCGAGCGTGAAGTCGAAGCCCGGCACCAGATTGAGCGCGATGGCGCCGATCAGGGTGGCGAAGATGCCGAATTGCGCCGCTGCGCCCAGCAGCAGGGTCGAGGGCCGCGCGATCAGGGCGCTGAAATCGGTGAGCGCGCCGACGCCCATGAAGATCAGCAACGGAAAGACGCCGGTCTCGATACCGATCGAGTAGATCATGCCGAGCAGACCATCATGGCCCGCGATGCCCGCAACCGGAATGTTGCTCAGGATGGCGCCGAAGCCGATCGGCAGCAGCAGCAACGGCTCGAATTTCTTGGCGATCGCCAGATAGATGAGCAGGACGCCGACGCTCATCATCAGCGCCTGGCCCCACTCCATGTTGGCGATGCCCATGGACAGCCAGAGTGTTTCGAGTTTGTCCATGGTGTCAGCCCAGTGCGATCAGCGGCGCGCCGAGTGCCACGGCTTCGCCTTCCTTGACGCGGATGTCGGTCACGCGGCCGGCGGCGGGTGCACGGACTTCGGTCTCCATCTTCATCGCCTCCAGGATCACGACCACATCCCCGGCGTTGACCGTCTGGCCGACAGCGACCGGAACCTTGACGATGGTGCCCGCGAGCGGGGAGGCGACCGTTTGCGCCTGGACCGGCATCGCCGCCGACACAGGTGCCGTGCCCGCCGGCACGACTGCTTCGAGCGTGCCTTGGGGCGAAACCGTGACATCGTAGGCACGGCCGTTGACTTCGATCCGATAGTGCTCGGGGCCGCTCGCGGCCGTCGTCGTGGCGGCCGGGCCGGCGGGTGCGTCCTCGATCTCCCAGGGACGCGGCTCGAAGGCCGCCGGGTTGTCGCGGTTCTCGATGAACTTCAGCCCGACCTGCGGGAACATGGCATAGATGAGCACATCGTCGACCACCGGATCGACCAGCCGGAGCGTGCGCTCGCGGGCGATCGCCTCCAGCTCCTCGGTCAGGCGATCCAGCTCGGCCGTCAGGTTGTCGGCCGGACGGCAGGTGATCGGCTCCTCGCCCGGCTGGAGCACGCGCGATTGCAGATCCTGATCGACCGGCGCGGGCGTGGCGCCGTATTCGCCGCGCAGCACACCGGCGGTCTCGGTGGTGATGGTCTTGTAACGCTCGCCCATGAGCACGTTGAGCACCGCCTGACTGCCGACGATCTGCGAGGTCGGCGTGACCAGCGGCAGGAACCCCAGCTCCTCGCGCACGCGCGGGATCTCGGCCAGCACCTCGTCGAGACGGTCCGCCGCGCCCTGCTCGCGCAACTGGTTCTCCATGTTGGTCAGCATGCCGCCCGGCACCTGCGCGACCAGGATGCGCGAATCGACGCCCTTGAGCGAACCCTCGAAGCGCGCGTATTTCTTGCGCACCTCGCGGAAATAGGCCGCGATCTCCTCTAGTAGGTTCAGATCCAGACCGGTGTCGCGCTCGGTGCCCTGCATGATGGCGACCACGGATTCGGTCGGCGAATGACCATAGGTCATGCTCATCGAGGAGATGGCGGTGTCGACCATGTCGATCCCGGCTTCGGCGGCCTTGACGATGGCCGCCGTGCTCAGCCCGGTGGTGGCGTGACACTGCATGGCGATCGGGATGGCGCAGGTCGCCTTGAGCCGCGTCACCAATTCCTCGGCGACATAGGGACGCAGCAGTCCGGCCATGTCCTTGATGCAGATGGAGTGACAGCCCATGTCTTCGAGCCGCCGACCCATGTCGACCCAGTAGTCGATGTCATGCACTGGACTGACGGTATAGGACAGGGTGCCCTGGGCGTGGGCATCGGTGGCCAGGGCCGCATGGACCGCGCGCTCCAGATTGCGCAGATCGTTCATGGCGTCGAAGATGCGGAACACGCCGATGCCGTTGAGGGCCGCGCGCTCGACGAACTTCTCGACCACATCGTCGGCATAGTGGCGGTAGCCGAGCAGATTCTGACCGCGCAGCAGCATCTGCTGGGGTGTGCGCGGCATGGCGGCCTTGAGCTGACGCAGACGGTCCCAGGGATCCTCGCCCAGATAACGGATGCAGGCGTCAAAGGTGGCGCCGCCCCAGGATTCCACGGACCAGTAACCAACCTGATCCAGCTTGGCGGCGATGGGCAGCATGTCCTCGGTGCGCATGCGGGTCGCCAGCAGCGACTGGTGCGCATCGCGCAGGATGACGTCGGTGATGCCGAGTGGGGTCTTCTGAGTCATGGGTCTATTCCGGCTGTTCGCGCCCGCTCGGGCGTCCGCGACGCACGAGTCGGGCCGGGGCGATGGAGGCTCGGGCCTCTCGGTTGGAATGCGGGTGCGCGAGTCCGGTCAGCGCGGGGCGCGATAACGCGCGATGGCCGCCGTGATCACGGCGATCAGGTCCTCGGAGGTGTCCGCCGGGAGCGGCGCGGCGGCCGGCGACGGGACGGCCGGCGGTTCCTCGGCGGGTGCCAGACGCAGGATGAGCGCCGACATCAGGCGCAGGATGCCGACCAGCAGCAGCAGAAAACTGAACACGATACCCATGCCGATCAGCATCAGCATGAAACTTTCGAACAACAGGGCGCCGTCATTCATGATAGGGCTCCATCGGTCTGAGATTTCCCCATACAGCACGAAGCCCGCCAGAAGCGGGCTTCATCGCGCCACGGACAAGGAGATCGACGACATCGCCGATCGCGATCAGGCTTACTTGATCTTGCCTTCCTTGTACATGACGTGCTGGCGGACGACGGGATCGAACTTCTTGATCTCCATCTTGCCGGGCTGATTGCGCTTGTTCTTGGTCGTGGTGTAGAAGTGACCGGTTCCAGCGCTGGAATTCAAGCGGATTTTTTCGCGTGCGGCCTTGGCCATGGGGGAATCCTCCGGTTAGACCTTGACGCCGTCGGCGCGCAGGTCGACGAGCACCGCATCGATGCCCTTCTTGTCGATGGTGCGCATGGCCTTGGTGGTCAGGCGCAGCTTCACCCAGCGCTTCTCGGCCTCGACCCAGAACCGCTTTTCGTGCAGATTCGGCAGGAAACGGCGTTTGGTTTTGTTGTTCGCGTGCGAGACGTTGTTGCCGGTGAGGGGGCGCTTACCGGTAACCTGACAGACCTTGGACATGGCGGGAATCCCTACAAGTCGGCGTTGTTCAGTGCTAAAGACCGCGCACTCTAACACAGTGGTCAAAATCGGCGCAACCGGAAACCCGATTCTCGTCATCGACATCAGGTTGTTGCAGAATGCCGCCTGAACGGCGTCTTTCGACTCTCTCAGCGAGGAAACACATGCCTCCCGCATCAATCTGGATGACACTCGGCGCCGTCGGCGGTCTGCTGACGGTGGCGCTCGGCGCCTTTGGCGCACATGGACTCAAGGGCCGGGTCGATCCGGCGCTCCTGGCCAACTGGCAGACAGCGGCCAATTATCTGGGGCTGCATGCCCTGGCGATCCTGGCCTGCGGTCTGGCCTTGCTGCACCGGCCCGAATCGAGCCTGCTGCACTGGTCGGCGCTGGCCTTCGCGGTCGGCGTCTGTCTGTTCAGCGGCAGTCTGTTCGTGATGACGCTCACCGGCCTGCGTCAACTGGGCATGATCACGCCCATCGGCGGTGTGATCCTCATCCTCGCCTGGGCGTTGCTGGCCGTCGGCGCGGCGCGCTTGGCCGGCCCTTCGGCCTGAGTCTGGAACGCGAGCACATGTCATGCGCCTGACTCGTCTACATGTCGACCTCGATCTGCGGCCCGGTGCCGAGATCGACCTGCCGAGCGCCCAGGCCCGTCATGCGGTGCAGGTGCTGCGACTCGAACGCGATGCACCCTTGGTGCTCTTCAATGGCGATGGGCATGACTATTCGGCCCGTCTGGTCGAGCCGGGACGCGATCGCGTGCGCGTCCTGGTCGAATCGCGCGGCGATCCGGAGCCGGAATCCAGGCTCGACATCCATCTGGCGCTCGGGATCTCCAAGGGCGAGCGCATGGACTTCGCGATCCAGAAGGCCGTCGAGCTGGGTGTGAACCGGATCACGCCGCTCTTCACCCGTCGCGCTCAGGTGCGGCTCGACGGGGCACGGCTCGACAAGCGGCTGGAGCACTGGCAGGGCGTGGTCGTCGCCGCGTGCGAGCAATCGGGACGCAGACGCTTGCCGACGCTGGAGCCGGCAGGTGGTCTGGAGGTCTGGCTGGAGACGGCGCACGGGGACGGCTTCGCGGGCGGATTACTGCTCGATCCGCTCGCCGAGCGGGCGCTTCCCGCGCTGCCCGCCCCCGAATCGGGTCTGACGCTGTTGATCGGACCGGAAGGCGGACTCGATCCGCGCGAGCGTGAAGCGGCGCGGCGCCACGGTTTTCAGGGCGTGCGCCTCGGCCCGCGCATCCTGCGCACCGAGACTGCTCCACTGGCCGCCATCGCCGTGATCCAGGCGCTCTGGGGCGACTTCCGCGATCCCTGAGTCCGGATTCCGTGCTTCAGCCCGGCTTCTTGCCGATCAGGGCGCCGATCTCATCGAGCAACTGCGATTCCTGATAAGGCTTGCCCAGATAGCGGTTCACACCGAGCTGGGTGGCATAGTCGCGATGCTTGGCCCCGGTGCGCGATGTGATCATGATGATCGGCAGATTCCTGAGCCGCTCCGAACGCCGGATGTGGCGCGTGAGTTCATAGCCGTCCATGCGCGGCATCTCGACGTCGAGCAGCACCACGTCCGGAATCCGCTCGTCGAGCAGTGTCAGCGCCTCGACGCCGTCCTTCGCGGTCAAGACTTCCATGTTCTGCCGGCGCAGCAGACGGCTGGTGACACGGCGCACGGTGAGCGAATCGTCGACCACCATGACGCAGACCGATTCACTGGCCGGCTCGGGTGCGATCAGCACCGGCGTCTGTTCGCGAATGGCGCCCGAGCGCACCAGGGCCAGCGCGTCGAGGATGAGCGCAACCCGCCCGTCCGGCAGGATGGTCCCGCCGCTCAACCAGCGCACGCCCGTCAACTGCGGTCCCAACGGCTTGACCAGGATGCGCTGACTCTCCAGCAGGGTATCGGCCTGCAGGGCCACGCGCTGATCGCCGATACGCGCCAGCAACACCGGCAGCCAGCGCCGCTCGCCGAGTTCCGGCTCCGGCCCGTTCGCTTCCAGCGCCTGCCCCAGATAGGCGACGCGATAGCGATGACCGCGTGCCGTATAGGTCTTGCTCGGATCGGCATAGATGGCCAGCAGCTCTTCACGATTGATGCGCGCCAGCCCCTCGACCGTGCTGTGCGGCACGGCATAGACGGTGTCGCCGACCGAGACCAGGAAGGCGTCGATGATGGCCAGAGTCAGCGGCAGACGGATGGTGAAGCGCGCCCCCTTGCCGGGCACCGATTCCAGATTCATGGTGCCGTTGGCCGCCTTGATCTCGGAGGCGACCACGTCCAGACCCACGCCGCGTCCCGAGATCTGCGTGACCTTGCCCGAAGTGGTGAAGCCCGGTTCCATGATGAATTGCAGGATGGCCTCGTCCGGGAGTTTGGACTCGGCCGTCATCAGGCCGCGCGCGATGGCCTGCTTGCGGATGGCCTCCAGATCCAGGCCCTTGCCGTCGTCGCCCAGACTGATGACGGCATCGTTGCCTTCGCGTCGCAGTGCCAGTGTCACCATGCCGGTTGCGGGCTTGCCGCGTGCCACACGCGTCTTGGTGTCCTCCAGTCCGTGATCGACGGCATTGCGCAGCAGATGTTCGAGCGGCGCGACCAGCCGGTCGAGGATGGTGCGATCGAGTTCGACCTCGGGGCCGATGACCTCCAGCCGCGCCGACTTGCCGAGACTGTCGGCGGTCTGGCGTACCAGACGATGCAGTCGCGGCACCACCTGCACGAAGGGCACCAGTCGCGTGCGCAGCAACCCATCCTGCAGGTCGTCGGCCAGACGTGCCTGCTGGGTCAGCAGATCGGTCATCTCGCGCTGGTAGCCGGCCAGCATCTCCTTGACGCTGATGAGGTCGTTGATGGTCTCGGCGAGCGATCCTGAAAGCTGCTGGAGACGCGAGAAACGATCGAACTCCAGCGGGTCGAACTCGGCGTCGTAGTCCGAGGCGGTCTCGGCGCGCTCCGAGGACTCACCGCTGCGCTCGAAGCGGTTCAGGATCTGGGCCTGGGTCTCGATCTCGAGCTGGCGCAGCTGCTCGCGCAGCCGCACCACGGTCTGATCGAGCTCGCCCAGTCCGAAGCCGAGCTGGCCGTTGCGCTGGGTCAGACGACCGCGATAGATGCTGATTTCGCCGGCATGGTTGACCAGACGGTTGAGCAGGTCGGAGCGCACCCGGATTTGCGGGACGGCGGCGATGGCCCCGGCTCCCTCGCGGGGGGCGGCTTCGGCCGGGGCGGCGGCGGGTGTCGGGAGCGGATGCTCCATCGGTGCCGGTGCACCGGGTTCGGCCGTCTCGGCCGGGCGCATCAGGGCGACCTCGGGCGTGGCGGCTTCCGTCGTCGGCTCATCATGCGGTGCGCGTGACAATTCAGCGACGAGCTCGGCCATGCGCGGGATGGCCGCACCCTGTTCGAGCGCGTCGACCTGGAGCGAGAGCATGTCGACGGCGCGCTGAGCCAGTTCGAGCGTGAGATCGTTGATGCCCGTCTGGTCTTCGTCGAGCGCCTTGAGCCGCGTCTCAAGTGCATGGCTGAGGTCGCCGATGGCCGGCAGTCCGGTCAGGCGCGCGCTGCCCTTGAGCGTGTGCAGCAGCCGGTTGACACCGGCGAGCGCAGCGCCATCCTGGGGAGCGAGCAGCCAGTCACGGAACTGACGATCCAGCTTGTCGAGCAGGTCGCGCGCGTCCTCCAGGAAGAGCGCGGCCAATTCGGGGTCGGGCGTGGTCTGCATCTCTTCGGGCGCAGGCTCTGCCGTTATCACTCGCTCGGGTTCTGGCTCCGGTCCCGGCGGCTGTTCGGCCGCCAGAGCGGGTGGCGTGGGTGTCTCGGTGCGTGCTGGCGTCGTCTCCTCGATGTCGATCCCTATGGAGTCCCTGTCCGGCTCAGGTTCCTCCCGCATGGGTTCCAGCACGCCGGCCAGATCCGTCTGCGGTTCGAGTTCGGGCAAGGGTTCGAGTTCGATCTCGGATTCCGGCTCCGGCTCGGATTCGAGCGCGGACTCCAGTTCCAGGGCCTCTTCGATGTCTGCGATCGGGTGCGCTTCGGCTGGACCCGGCTCGGCTTCCAGGGTGAGCTCCAGCTCGGACGCCTCCGCCGCGATCGGCGCATCGAGCTGGAGCGGTTCTTCCAGCTCGACGAATGATTCCGGCACGTGCTCGTCGATGGCCGCGAAGGATTCGGGCGAGTCCTCGTCCTCGAAGGCGACATCCGGTTCCAGTTCGAGTGGCGCGAGGTCCGGCGCTTCGGGTTCCGGTGGTTCGACCTCGACGGCTGACCCGTGCTCCGGCTCCGGCGTCTGGAGCGCCGGTGAGCTCAGTTCAGGCCAGAGGGCAGCGAGGGCGGCCGCGCCGGCGCCCGATGCGGGCAGTTCCGCGACCCGCAGCTCGATGGCCTCCGCCGCTCGCCGAAAGAGTGTGACGAGCGGCTCGCTCAAGGGTTCGCCGCGTGCGCGCCTTGGCTTGATGCACAGCTCCATGGCTTTGGTGACGCGCGCGATGGATTCGATGCCCGACATGCGGGCGCTGCCGGTCAGGGTATGGAGCGCGCGTTCGATCGATTCATAGAGCGGCTGCTCGCCGCCGGATTCATCGCTCTCCAGGAAGGCACGCACGACGCTCAGATGTTCCAGTGTCTCGGTGTGGAAGATGTCGAGCAGCTCCGAATCGGCGGCAAACAGGCTGTCGTGGTCGAGGCTCTCCTCAATGGGCGCCGACGTCCTGATCTCCGCGACCGGGGAAGGGGCTTCGGCGGGTGACTCTTCCGGCCGGCGTTCGACGGATGGCTGGGGTTCCGACGGACTCTCGGCACCGATGCCCTCGCGCAGCCGGGTCGCACGCACGACATGGGGTTCGATGTCGAATGGGTGCCCCTCGGCCTCGGACTCGACCAGCGCGGGCAGGACGCGCACGGCCTCGGCGATGCAGTCCAGGATCTCGGTGGAGGGACTGGATGCCGTCTCGATGAGCCGGTTGAGCAGGAACTCCATGGCCTGAGCGAAATCACCGACCTGGAGCGCGCCGACCAGCCGTCCGCTGCCCTTGAGCGTGTGGAAACTGCGGCGCAGCGTGGCCAGTGCGTCCGCATCGGACGGATCGGACTGCCAGCGCGCCAACTGGATGCGGGCCGAGTCGATCTCCTCGCGTGCCTCTTCCAGGAAGATGTCCAGGAATTCGGTCTCGCCGTCATCCGATTCCAGATCCAGCTCGTCGGCCGGATGTGCGGATTCGGACTCCGGTTCGGGCGGGAGTTCGAGTTCCGGCTCGGGCGTCGCGTCGGCCTCCAGCGCCCTGGAGGCGAGGGGCGGCTCGCCCAATGCGCCCAGTTCAGCCTGGAGCGCCGAGATGGCGTGACCGGCCCGGTTGATCAGGGTCTCGCCGAGCGGCATCGGCTGCTGCAAATGGCCGATATAGAGCTCCAGGCCGGCGATGGCGTCGGCCAGGTGGTCGATCTGGGTGTCGGTCGGGGGGCGCAGGTGGCGCACATAGGCCGTCTGTACCAGGCTCGCGACCAGCTCGGCCAGATCGGCGGCCGGACTCTCGCCCAGGATGCGCAGCGCGCCTGACACACCCGTCAGGTAGCCCTCAATGGGGCTCAGGATCTCGCGGGACTCGGGGTCGCTCTGCCAGTCGGCGATGGCCTCCTTAACCCGCGACAGCTCGTAGCCGGCCTCGCGGAGCGTGGCGGCGGTCAGGTCCGAGAGATCCATGTCGGGCGCAATGAGCCGCTCGGCGCCCGCGTCACGCCGGTCGGCCAGGGCCAGCAGCACGGATTCGATCCCCAGCAACTCCATTGCGTAGGATTCGAGACGCGCGGCCTGCCCCTTGAGATCGGTCGCGTCGAGTGTCTGGAAACGATCGGCGAGCGCCCTCAGGCGCGCCGGCAGATTGCCAACCTCGACCTCGTCGAGCCGCGTGGCCAGTCGGCGCAGACGCTCGCTGAAGCCCTGGACCAGATCCTGATCGGCGCGCTCGGCGAGCGTGAGTCGATCGAAGGTCGCCTTGATATCCGTGAGTTCGGTGACGAGCTCGCCCGCCAGTCCGGCGAGCGCCGCCTCGGCCTCCAGCGTGGCCTGAGTCTCGGCTTCGATCGGCATGGCGGGCGCCGGACCATAGGTCATACGCGTTTCGGTGAGCGCGTCGTCCTCGATACCGGCCTCGATCAGGATTTCGAGCAACTGCTCGATCAGTGCCTTGGCATCGACCTCGGGCCAGACGGGTGGACGCTGGGTCAGCGGCTTGAGCGCCCAGTCCATATGCCCCATGAGGGTACGCGCACGCGGGCCGGATTCGAGCCGGCCGTCCTGGAGTGCCGCCGTGAAGAGCTCGGCGAGTCCGAAGAGATCGGTGAGGGTTCCGTCCTTGAGGTAGTCGTGGAGCTGGTGGAAGATCCGCCCGAGCTGAACGAGCGCCTCGGTGTCGTTGCGGTACCAGCCGACCAGATGACGATGGAACTGGGGACGGACCTGACGGATGACCTCGGCCAGGATGTCGAGCTCTTCGGGGATCCATTGCGAACGGCCGTCCTGATCGGAGATCGCAAACCGCAGCAGCTCCGAGCGGGTCAGCGGAAGCTGATCCCGGGCCGAGCGCAGGGCGTTGATGATCGACCACAGGCTCAGCGGCGGCTCCTCGAATCCGGCGTCCAGCCGGTCGAGATGGCTGCCGAGCTGATCGAGCGCCTGCCCCAGGACGACGGTGGCCTCGGGGTAGTGTTCGGGTTCGGTCTCTTCGAGACATTCGGCGAGCCGGTGCATCTCCTCGACCAGGCGTGCGGGCGTCGTCAGGCGCAGGGCCAGCAGCACGCCCTGGATCTGACTCAAGGCTTTGAGCACGGAGTCCAGTTCGGTCTCGACATCGAAATCGGCGCCGGCCTCGATCAGATCGCGGACCGGGCGCAGGGTGGCGCCGATCTCGCCCTTGACCCATTTCAGGCCGCCAATCAGCTGTTTGTCCGCCATTGGCTCATCCCTCGCGATGAAATCCGCCGATCACGCCGGCAACCGGAAGCCGGCCACCGATTTCTGCAGGTCGCTGGCCAGACTGGCCAGTACCTCGACCGATTCGGCGGCCTTGCGCGTGCCGTCGGTGTTCTCCTCGGTGATCGCGCGGATGGCCTGCACCGTGTCGTTGATCTCGGCCGACTGGCGCGACTGACGCTGCGAGGAGTCGGCGATGCGCTTGGTCAGCTCGGCGATGTAGGCCGAGACGTTCTCGATCTCGCGCAGAGCCTCGCCGGCGTTCTCGGCCAGATGCGCGCCCTCGACCACGCCGGCCGTACTCGCCTCCATCGAACTGACGGCCTCGTTGGTGTCGGCCTGGATGGTGCGCACCAGCACCTCGATCTGCTTGGTGGCGTTGCGCGAGCGCTCGGCCAGACGCTGCACCTCGTCGGCGACCACCGCGAAGCCGCGCCCGGCCTCGCCGGCCATGGCCGCCTGCATGGCGGCGTTCAGGGCCAGGATGTTGGTCTGGTCGGCGATGTCGTCGATGAGTTCGACGATCTCGCCGATCTCCTGCGAGGACTCGCCCAGCCGCTTGATGCGCTTGGAGGTCTCCTGGATCTGCTCGCGGATGGCGTCCATGCCCTGGATGGTGTCGCGCACCGTCTGGGCGCCGCGTCCGGCGACCTCGACCGAGCGCGAGGCGACCTCGGCCGACTCACCGGCGTTGCGCGCCACCTCGTCGATCTGCACCGTCAGCGACTGCACGGCGGCCGAGGCCTGCGTGATCTGGAGCGACTGCGCACTGCTGGCCTCGGCCAGCCGCAGCGAGATGGCGCGGCTCTCCTGGGCCGAGCCGGCGACCTGGGTCGCCGTCTGGTTGATGGTGGCCACCAGTGCGCGCAGCGCCTCGATGGCATAGTTGAAGGCGTCGGCGATGGCGCCGGTCTTGTCCTCGGTGACTGTGGCCTCGACCGTGAGATCGCCGTCGGCCAGGTCGCCCAGCTCGTCGAGGAGACGCAGGATGGCGCGCTCGTCACGTTCGGTCTGCGCCCGGTAGGCCGCCTCGCGGGTCTTGGAGTCGCGCAGGAAGATCAGGACCAGGACGGCGAGACTCAGGAGCGACAAGTTCGCGAACACGAGCACCGCGCCCGTGCCGATCGGCAGGCCGAGCAGGATGAAACGCCGTCCGGCCTCGCGAGCGTGGGTCAGCAGCTCCGACAGGGCCGACTCGACGCCCCCGGCGGTCGTCTGGATACCCGGCAGTTGCCCGATGGCCGCGCGCACGCCGTCCAGGCGCCGCAGGATCTCGGTCGAGCGGGTCTCGAGCGTGGCGAACTGCTCGGTCATCTCTTCGAGCGCTGCGCGCGATCCGGCGGCTTCGCTGTGTCCGCGCACACCGGCGATCAGGGTCGAGAGTCCCTCGGCAAACGCCTCGCTCGACTTGACGGTCTCGTCGAGTGCCTGACCGGCGGCGGCGCCGCCGAGCAGATAGCGGTCCAGCGCCGACTCCAGCCGCTCCAGCCGCGAGAGCTGGAATCCGGCTTCCAGCACCAGGGCGGGCGCGGCACCCTCGGCGGCGAGTCGCTTGGCCACCTTGGTCATGGTCTCGCGCAAACCCGGGAGCTGCTCGCGGGACTCGCCCATCAGCTTGCGTACCGCCAGGATCGGCTCACGCGCGGCCAGGATGGCGTCGAGACCCTGTGCGAGCGGCGTCCAGGACTGCTCGATCTTGCGCAGATCGGCGCGCAGCAGACTGGTCGCCTCCTGCTTGGCGGACTCCTCGATGCTCTGGGTCAGATCCACCAGCGTGGCCTGGAAGCGCTGGCGCTCGCGGCGCAGACGGTCGAGTGTCTCGGCCTCGCCGGTCGTGGCCTCGTGCGCCGAGCGCATCAACTGCTGGGCCAGGATCTTCTGCTCGGCGGCGATGAAGCCCTGGCGCGCTTTCAGCTCGTCGAGCTGGGCCAGTTCGAGATAGCTGAACAGCGCCAGGATCGCGAAGAACAGGGCGCACAACCCAAAGGCGATCGCGATCAGCAGATGCGATCCATCCAGCGCGGGCTTGCCAAGATTGAGTTTGAAGCGTGTCGCCATCTCGTTCCGACTCCTCGATAAACCCAGGTCGACCCGATTGTCTGGATGTCGGAACCGACAGGGTTCGACTGCTTAAGATATGTTGCCGGGATCAGGTGAGCGCGGCGTTGAGCAGCGGATCGGCCATCATGGCCGTCAGCTCGATCACCGGCAGTGGTTGACCGTCGAGCCGATAGGCCGTCTCGACATAGCGGCCGATCGCTCCCCAGCCATCGACGTTCCCGGCGACCCGGTCGCTGTTCTGGATATAGCGCATGCCTACGGCCTCGGAGACCACCAGACCGCAGGGCAGATCGTCCTGCCGCACGACCAGTACGCGCTCGCGGCCCCGGACGTGCTCGCGCCGACGCTCGGCGGCGCCGTCCTGAAAGCGTTTGCGCATCCGTGGCGGGGTGCCCGTGATCAGGGACGCCAGGTCATAGATGGGCAGGAGCGTGCCACGGTTGTTGGCCACGCCGAGCAGCCAGGGCTTGGTGCCGGGAACGCGCGTGATCTCCCAGGGCAGCTCCAGCACCTCGGCGATCTGTTCGAGCGGCGCGAGCAGGAGTTGTCTGTCGACCCGGAACAGTACGGCGGTCCAGCTGTCCGGCGGACGGGCCTCGTCGGGCAGCCCGGCGGCGCGGGCGCGGCAGCGTGCGTCGAGCTTCTGGATCAGCTCGTGCAGATCCGTGCGGGTGCGTTGATTCCTAGGCATGGCTCGCCGGACCGTCCAGGAGTTCACGGATGCGTTCGAGCAGGAGCTGGCGGTCGACGGGCTTGGTCAGATAATCCGTTGCGCCCTGGCGCAGACCCCAGGTGCGGTCGGTCTGCAGATCCTTGGTTGTCACCATGATGATGGGGATGTCGGCGGTCTCGGCATCGCGTCTCAGCAGACGGGTGGCCTGGTAGCCGTTGAGCACCGGCATGATGACGTCCATGAGAATGAGGTCCGGGCGAAGCGCGCGCGCGAGCGCGACACCTTCCTCGCCGTTACAGGCTGTCTCGACCTGATAGCCGGCCTTCTTCAGCGTGGTCGAGAGGATGTGGGTCTCGGTCGGCGAGTCATCGACGATCAGGACGGTCGGGGGCGTCTCCAGGGTCGTCGCGGCGGCGCCCAGATCCCGGTGCGGATTCAGTTTGTCTTGGAAACGTCTCATGGCGTGCTCGGGACTCGAGTGCTTGATATCCTCGCGCAACGATCGCGCTTGGGATCGAACGCTGGCTTGGCTGAATGGCTCGGGGGTCGGCTCATGGGCACTGGCGTTCGCTTCAGGGTGACTCCGTGGACGGAGCCGGACTCAGACTGGCGCGCACCGCGCCGATCAGCTCGTCGGCGGTGAAGGGCTTGGCGAGATAGAGCCGCGCGCCGACCAGACGTCCCTTGGCGCGATCGAAGAGACCGTCCTTGCTCGAGAGCATCACCACGGGCGTGTCCCGGAGCTGGGGGTTGTTCTTGATCAGGGCGCAGGTGTGATAGCCGTCGAGCCGTGGCATCATGATGTCGACGAAGACCAGATCGGGCTTGAAGCTGACGACCTTGCCGAGCGCCTCGAAGCCGTCTTCGGCCAGTTGCACCTCGCAGCCGGCCTTGGTGAGCAGGACTTCGGCGCTGCGGCGAATGGTCTTGCTGTCGTCGACGACCAGAATCCTGGTGCCGCGCAGATCTAGTTCGTCCGGCATGCCGACTCCTGGTGGTGATATGGCTCGATGTGTGTCCGGGCCGTCCGGAGGAGGGCGGCTGGACCTGGGCCATCGAGGTTCTCGAAACTGGGCGCCGTGGTCATCGAGGCTGGAGTTCCCGCACGCGGGTGGGGATTCCTGATGCCTGGAATGGACTGGGATGCTAGGGTCAAGCGTCCTCCCATGCAAGCGACTCGACTCGGTTTTTCACTTTAGGCCGGTTTTTCACTCTAAGGCGGGGTTTATGAATATTCGAATCGGCTTCGTGATGGACCCGATCGGTTCCATCCGGATCAAGAAGGATAGCACCTTCGCCATGCTGCTCGCCGCCCAAAGACGCGGCTGGTCGCTCTGGTACATGGAGGTCGGCGATCTGTCACTGCTCGACGGTCAGGCCATGGCGCGGATGCGTGCCGTCGAGGTCGTCGACGATCCGCTCGGCTGGTTCCGGCTCGGCGAGGAGATCGAGCGGCCGCTCGACTGGCTCGATACGCTGCTGATGCGCAAAGACCCGCCCTTCGACATGGAATACGTCTACACGACCTATCTGCTCGAACGCGCCCAGCAGGCCGGCTGTCTGGTCGTCAACGATCCACGCAGTCTGCGCGACGCCAACGAAAAGGTCTTCACGGCGGCTTTTCCGCAGTGCGCGCCGCCGACGCTCGTCACGCGCCAGGCGCGCGACATCCGCGCCTTCCAGGCCGAGCACGGCGAGATCGTGCTCAAGCCGCTGCACGGCATGGGCGGAGCCTCGATCTTTCGTCTGCGCCCGGACGATCCCAACCTGAGCGTCGTCATCGAGACTCTGACCCAGCATGGCCGGACCTTCTGCATGGTCCAGCGCTTCATCCCCGAGATCGAGACCGGAGACAAGCGTATCCTCATGGTCGACGGCGAACCCGTGCCCTATTGTCTGGCGCGCATCCCGGCCCCCGGCGAGACGCGCGGCAATCTGGCTGCCGGCGCCTCGGCCGAGGCGCGGCCACTGAGCGCGCGCGACCGCTGGATCGCCGAACAGGTCGGCCCCGAACTGCGTGCGCGCGGTATCTTCTTTGCCGGACTGGATGTGATCGGCGACTACCTCACCGAGATCAATGTCACCAGCCCGACCTGTATTCGCGAACTGGACGCGGCCTATGACCTGGACATCGCGGGTGATCTCATGGATTGCATCGCGGCCCGGTTGGGCGAGCGCGCGGATCGCTCCGAGCATTGACGCCCATCCTGAGAGGGGTGTCCTTGAAACCAGGCGTGTCATCGGAGACGGGGCGCGCGCACGAGGTTCAACCTGGGAGCCATCATCATGGGGTTTGAGCTGTCCCCCTCGACCGTGGTCCGACTGGCCCGCACCTGTACGCTGCTGCTCGTGCTGTCGCTGACACTCACCGGCTGTCGTGACAAGGCGCCGGTCATGCTCTCGCGCTTCACGGCCTTCGAGACGCAGGTGGATGTGAGTCTGGTCGCTGTCACCCGTGATCAGGCCGAGCGGGCCGCCGCGCTCGTCGCCCAGGACTTCACCTACCTGGAGCGGGACTGGGCGAGCGGTGGCGAAGCCATGGAGCGCGTGAACCGTCTGCTGGCTCAGGGTGATCCCTTCGTGCCGCCGCCATCCGTTCTGCGTCTGGTCCGGCTCGGTCAGACGCTGGAATCCGAGAGCGAGGGGCTGGTCAATCTGAGCATCGGACGGCTCGTGCGACTCTGGGGGTTCGACACAGCGACCACCGCCAGCCGTCATCCGCCGGAGCGCGAGCGGATCTCAGATCTGGTCGCCGCCGCGCCGTCCATGTCGGCGATCACGATCGAGGGGCTGACCCTGCGCGGGAGTAACCCGACCCTGAGTCTCGACCTGACTCCCATCGCCAGGGCACAGGCCATCGACTTGGCGATCCGGCATCTCAAGGATCTGGGCGTGCGCAATGCGCTCGTCCAGGCCGGCAGCGAGCTACGCGCGCTCGGTGAGCGCAGCGGTCAGCCCTGGCGCGTTCCCGTGCTGCGTCCCAGCGGTTCGGCGGTGCTGGCGATCGTGCCGCTGCGCGGTGACGAAGCCATGGCGACGGTGGCCGAGCACGATCGCTCCTTCACGGATCGCGGCCGGCTCTATCACGCCATCCTCGATCCGCGCACGGGCCGGCCGGCCACCGGAGCGCGTTCGGTCACGGTCCTGAGCGCGGAGACCACATATGCAGCGGCGGCGGCTCGGGCGCTCTTCATCGCAGGCCCCACGGATTGGCGGCGCCTGGCCGGGCATCTGGGTGTGCAGCAGGCACTGCTCGTCGACGCCGAGGGGCGTCTGCACCTGACACCGGCGATGGCCGAGCGTCTCGAGCGGGTCGATGCCGGTGAGCCGGTCGCGATCGTCGAACCCGAATGGCCGGCGCCCGTGGCGCAAGACGGGCGACAGCCATGACCGCCACCGGGATCAGGACGCTGGAACGGCCGCGTGAACTGGTCATCCAGGGCACCAGGGTGCCGAGCACGCCCTTCGTCGCCGCCCTGGCCGGGGCCGGCTGGTTGCATCTGCTGCTGATCCTGGCCGTCTCCTTCGTGTGGCCCGAGCCGGGGCCGCCACCCGAATCGGCGATGGAGGTGGTCTTGCTCAAAGACATCGGTGCCGGCGTGCCGAATCGCGCCTCCGAGGCGGCGCTGGCGCAGCGCGATCAGGTCGGTCAGTCACCGCTCGGCGACGCGGCGATCCCGACCTTCGGCGAGGCGCCCGA
>ERZ1673962.871-NODE-871-length-17436-cov-3.923767_pt1 | contig 17436 bp, 17 predicted proteins | sample MGYA00580188_ERZ1673962 | MGnify/ENA primary metagenome ERZ1673962 (study PRJEB41334, sample SAMN05608104) | rock metagenome | biome: terrestrial subsurface; feature: shale formation; material: shale | place: USA: Pennsylvania ... | reverse complement strand
CGCCCAGAACCGCGCCCCAGTTGTTGCCGGAGCCCCCCACGATCACCATCACCCACACGAGGAAGGTGAAACGCAGCGGCTGATAGGTGCCCGGCACAAGCTGGCTGTCGAGCGTCGTCATCATCGCGCCGGCCATGCCGATGATCGCCGAGCCCAGGATGAAAACCTGAAGGTGGCGCGCCTTCACATCCTTGCCCATGGCCGAAGACGATACCTCGTTGTCGCGGATCGCGCGCATCATCCGGCCCCAGGGCGAATTCCACGCCTTTTCGCTGAGCCAGATCAGCGCCAACAGCACGACAACGAACAGCGCAGCGTAGCAGAGCTTGACGAAGACGGAGGAGAAGGTGACGGGGTCCGCCCCGATCCGCGCGGCAAGATCGAGGAACCAGGTGGTCTGTTGCAGATCGACCTCGTAGGGAACGGGTCGCGGAATGCCGGTCACGTTCTTGACGCCGCGCGCGAGCCAATCTTCATTCTTCAGAACCGCGATGATGATCTCGGCGATGCCCTTGTCGCTGCTTTCCTTGTTGTAGACCTCATCGCGATAGATGAAGACGATGAGGTCTGCATCCTGTTCGATGGCTCCCGAGTTGTGGCTGACGATACCGTCCGCCAGCCAGCACGCTGGCCCCGGAACGGTTAGATCGAAGACGTCCTCTTCTCCGTCTGGCTCGACAGAAACGACAGTATCCCAGAACAAATCGCTGGTGGCGGCGGCCTGTAACTCTGGGTCTTGAAGCTGCTCGCCGTAATCCGCCAACAAACTTCGCGATGGAGAAAAGCGGAAATGGGAAGAACCACCATAGGCAGTCCCACGCAATGTGGTCATTTTTCTTTGCGATATGCCACGTTCTTGCATCAAGAAGCGCACTCGATCGAACATCTCGCGTGGAAGCGTATCAACATTCGTATTCGATTTAACATCTATCAATGCCGCTTGCAGCGCAGCAGCTTGCGATGCACGTGGACCAAAAGCGCCAACTTGACTTAAAAACCGCCTTTGATTATCGGAACCTCTAACCCAAACCATATAGGTTGTCCGATAGCTGGCTTGGCATACAGCCTGAATCCGACCAACGATTCCCAGACGCATCAATACAGCCGCAACGTCTTCCGCAAGCCCACGGCTATTTGTGCTGAGATGTACGCCGTGACTACCCTTCTGCCCCGGTTTACGGAGTGAAATCGTACCATCAGTTGCCCAGAGATGGCGCAGAAATAAGGCCAGTTGTTCATTATTTAAGCGGAACAACTCAGCCGGCAGGCGCTTTTCGTGAGATCGTTGCCCAAAAATACCGAGTTCGCGCAACCAGAGATTGATACCAGCCGGATGCCAACGGTTGCCGTTGCCGCTGAAAACAAGCTGATGCCAAGCGCCAACTCCCGCATGGCGATTGATACGCACACCAAATTGAGCGGCACACTCAGATACAATGCAGCTATTGTCCTCCGAAGCAGTCGTATAGCGTAATGGCTGACCGCTCAGATAGCTACCATCACCGATCAAATGAGCAAGCAGTATCAAGTGATGATCTGGCCATCGCCGGCTATCTATAGGAGAGGGTAAGCGACGCGCTATCGCCAAACGTGACCCTGGAGTCAATTCACCAACGGTTTGCCAGCCATTCGCGCCTAGCAAGCGATGATCGGCCGTGGCTCGGATCTGACGCCCGCTCGCGAGCCGGACAACCGATACCGGGCGACGCCCCACGCACCATACGCAGTCAGACTTGGCCTCGATCAGGCGACCGGATTCGTCTACCGACACCACATCGGGACAAGTACCGACGAGATCTCGAATCGGGATACGACGCCCATCCGCCAAAACGACTAGAGTGTCTCCAGTCACGCACTCTCTGAGATCCGACATCACCGGACGCTTGTTTGGGCGCTGCTCCAGGCTGCGGTTGAGCTGCGAGAGCGCGATGACAGGGACACTCAGCTCCTTGGCCAGCCCCTTGAGTGCGCGCGAGATGGCCGAGATCTCGGTCGCGCGGTTCTCGCCTGCGCCGGGTGCCTGCATGAGCTGGAGATAGTCGAGCACGATCAGCCCCAGATCGCCCTGTTCGCGCTTGAGCCGACGTGCGCGCGCACGCACTTCGGTCGGCGAGAGCGCCGGGGTGTCGTCGATGAAAATTGAGGTCTCGGACAACAGGTTGATCGCTGAGGTCAGACGCGGCCATTCGTCGTCCTCAAGCTTGCCGGTACGCACCCGGTGCTGATCGATCCGCCCCAGCGAGGACATCATGCGCATGGCCAGCGAGTCGCCGGGCATCTCCATACTGAAGACAGCCACCGGGCGCTTGGACTGGATGGCAACGTTCTCGGCGACATTCATCGCGAAGGTGGTGTTGTGCACACAGATATCGTTGGCGATGAAGTTGTGCGTCTCAGGGATGGTCAGATCATAGACCTGCCGCTCGCCGATCGACTCGATAGCGACGATCTGGTCCCAATAGACATCCCCTTTAGCCGAAACAGGATTTCGCGCGGAGTTCCTTTCCGGTATCGCTAATGGTTCTTGCGCTAAAAGACCAATCTCTGTAGCGAAGATCTCGATCGAGTCGATGTCCGTGATGTCGAGCCGCCAAACGCTTGTTTCAGCGTGCGCCGGATCAAGGTGCCGCCGATAGCAACTGGCAATGATGTCGAAGCGCAAAAGCAGATGCTGCAACTGCCTGCACAGTCGCTCACTTAGCGTCGAATAGCCAAGTTCATCCAGTCCCCGTGCTGTAAAAATCCGGTTGATGAAGAGCGCCAGCTGGCTCTTGGGTAAGCGAAAAACGGCTTCCGGAACAAAAACAGCATTGGCAGAACAACCACGAAGTTCAAATGCTTCCAGCCAGATCGCTAGTGCTTCGGACGCTGACCGAGTGCTTTCGCGATTTTCGTTTAAAACCGTGATCACGGCATCAGTGGCCGCACCGAAATCCGCCTGAACGAGTGGATCGTCATTGGTCAAAAGCGGGCGGGTTCCAGTCAGGCAGCCATCGCCGATCAAATAGCCGAGCAGCTTGACCTCACAATCACGCATCGCCTCCCGACCGAAGATCGGCAGACGGCGCGGCACGGCGATCGTTTCGCCAACGCGCAATTCGGACAGCGGACGCCAGCCGGAGGGAGTCAGGTAGGGATGAGGGGCCGTGGTCTCGATCTGACGCCCCAGTCGCGTGGTGACGCGGAACACCGGCTTGCGACCGTCATCGACGAACGCGCTCGGCTGCGTCAACCCAAGGCGCCAGTCGTCTCCCAGGGTCAACAGGCGCGCCCGCCCCTCGCGCACGATGTCTTCGATGCTGGCGACCCGACCGTCGTCGAGCAGGATCTCGGTGTCGGCAGCCACACACTTTCCCATTGACGGCCGCCCCGCCACGATGATCAGATCCGAGGGCTGGAGTCCCGAGGTCATCTCGTCGAAGTCGGCAAAGCCGGTCGACAGACCCGTGATCGGCTCTTCGCGCTGGAAGAGCGTCTCGATGCGCTCGACAGCCTGACTCAACAGGGTGCGGATCGCCTGAAAGCCACCGCCCCCGCGCGACTCCTGCTCGGCGATGGCAAAGACCCGTCGCTCGGCCTCGTCGAGCAGCTCGGACGCTTCACGGCCATCGGGGTGATAGGCGCTGTCGGCGATCGCCGTGCCGGCGGCGATCATCTGGCGCCGCACCGACGCCTGACGCACGATCTTGGCATAGGCCTGGATGTTGGCCGCGCTCGGCGTCTGGCTGGCCAGGGTGCCCAGGTAGGACAGCCCGCCGACGTCGTTCAAACGCTGGCTGCTCTCCAGTGTGTCGGCCAGCGTGACCACATCGAACGGCTGGTCGACGGTGGCGAGCTTGGTGATGGCCTCGAAGATCAGACGATGCTCGCGCCGATAGAAATCGCCCTCGCTGACCATGTCGGCGACGCGATCCCAGGCGCTGTTGTCGAGCATCAGACCGCCCAGCAGTGACTGCTCGGCGTGGAGGTTATAGGGTGGGACACGCAGTTCGTCGAAGCCGGCGGCCATGCCCGGCGGCCCAGCGGTCTCTGACTCGAACATGGCACCAGACCAGTCAGCGTCTGAATAGACGGATTAACGAGAGGTTTCGATCCTGACGCGACGACAGGGTCGAAACGGGGCAAGGCCAAGCCCGCCCGAGTAGCTTGGGATGCACCGGAAAGGACGATGCGGATATGGCCGATCAGGGATATTGGCCCTGCGGGTCGAGCGGATCAAGCCGGGACTCGATCGAAGCATCCCAAAACAGGAGACGCGCCCGGGGGCGCGTCCAAGCGGCGCTCAGGCTACGGAGCCGGAGGCGCCTCACGAGCATGGCATCGAGGTTCTGGAACCGGTCGCGGCCGGCGTCGATCGCCGGCTCGATCGGCATCCAGACTCAGTTGCCGGGGACGACGTCGACCTTGACCAGCGCGTCGACGTCAGCGTGCAGGTGCAGCGCGACTTCGTACTCACCGACGGCACGGAACGGACCCTCGGGCAGACGCACCTCGGACTTGGTCAGCTCCAGACCAGCCTCGCACGCGGCTTCGGCGATGTCGGCCGCGCCGACCGAGCCGAACAGACGGCCTTCGTCACCGGCCTTGCGGGCGATGGTCAGGCTCACGCCCTCGAACTGGGCCTTGCGCGCCTCAGCGGCGGCCAGGGCTTCGGCGGCGGCGCGCTCCAGCTCGGCGCGACGGGCCTCGAAGGCTTCCAGATTCTCTGCGGTCGCCGACACGGCGAAACCACCAGGGATCAGATAGTTGCGGCCGTAGCCCGAACGGACCTTGACCTTGTCCCCGAGCACGCCCAGCTTGGCGACGTTCTTCAGCAGGATGACTTCCACTTGAGTATTCCTCTCGACAAATTTTGGATGCCGCCACCGGGGGCTAGGGCTTCCCGGTTCCGGAGACGCGTTGCTCGACACGGGCGCGGATGTCGGCCCAGAGATCGATCAGCCCCAGACTGATCAGCAACAGCACCATCTGCGGCATGAAAAAGACCAACAGCACATAGAGCGCGACCAGCCAGCCCTGATTGGCGTTACGCAGTTCGCGGAGACGGTGGATCACGGCCAGCCCCTGCAAGAGCAGCAGCAGACCCAGAACCGGCACCAGATCCAGACCCGGCCCCTGAGCCAGCAGCCCCCAGGCCAGAAACAGCACGAACAGCCCGCCGACCGGCGACCCCACACGCAGCGCCTTGAACTCGGCGCCGAATCCGCCCGGATTGTAGAGCTGAGCCTGCCAGGCCCGCGCGACGAAGAGACTGACGAGATACTGCAACACCAGGGCGGCGGCAAAGGCACCCGTCATCCACTGGGCCAGACGCTCGAAGAGCACCTGACTGGCCGCCGCCTCGACCAGACCATCGCTGAGCAGCGACTGACGCAGGGGTTCGATGAGTTCGCGCCAGTAGAGCGCGGGATCACCCACGGTCAGATGCACGACCAGCACCACCACGAGGCCGCCCAGGGCGGCGAGCTGCGCGGTCAGATTCAGCGAGCGTGTGGCACGCAGAATGGCCGCCAGCCCCCAGATCGGCACCCAGAGCACCAGCAGGATACCGAGTCCGACCAGGGGGCTGCCGAGCGCCGGCCAGGCGATGAGCCCGCTGGCCAGCGTCGAGGTGCCCAGCAGCAGCATCCCCGGACGGGCGCCCTGACGCAGTGTCACCAGACCGACCGCCGCCGAGCTGATCACACCGACGAAGGGGATCAGCAGCGACAGCAGACCCGCGACCGTCGTCACCAGGGTCGCCGGCGAGTAGCCACGCATGATGAAGTTCGCAAGCGGCTTCATCGTCGATGGGACTCCTGACTGGACGCGCGTGCCGGCTCGACGCCGAACGACGCTCAGTGGCCGTCGGTATAGGGCAGCAGCGCCAGATAACGGGCGCGCTTGATGGCCTGCGCGAGCTGGCGTTGGTACTTGGCCGAGGTTCCGGTGATGCGGCTCGGGACGATCTTGCCGGATTCGCTGATGTAGGCCTTCAGCAGGTTGAGATCCTTGTAATCGATCTCGGTGATGCCTTCGGCGGTGAAGCGGCAGTAGCGCTTGCGGCGGAAGAAGCGTGACATGGTGTTCTCCTGGAGTCAGAGACGCACGTCTGAGGCAGGTGCTCAGTCGTCGCTGTTGTCGTTGTCGTCGTTGCTGTCGGAGTCGTTGTCCGAGCTCTCGGAGCGCTCGCGCTCTTCGCTGCCCTTGGCCAGCGGCGAAGGCTCGGTCACGGCCGCATCGCGCTGGATGATGAGGTTGCGCAGCACGACGTCGTTGAACCGGAACGCGTTGGCCAGCTCGTCGATCGCTTCCTGATCGCACTCGACGTTCATCAGCACATAGTGGGCTTTGTGCACCTTGTTGATCGGATAGGCGAGCGGACGACGCCCCCAGTCTTCACAGCGATGCACCACACCGCCCCGCTTCTCCAGGCTACCCTGATAGCGCTCGATCATGCCGGGCACCTGCTCGCTCTGGCTCGGATGAACCAGGAAAACTACTTCGTAATGTCGCATTGCGGCTCCTTACGGATTGGACAGCCTCCCGCACGGCGCGGTGAGGCAAGGAGGCCCCGAAATTCGGGGAATCGCGCATCATACTGGAAAGCGACCCGATGTCAAAACGATGCTTGTGCGCCGCTTCGCCGTGCCCACCGCTTGCCCCGGACGCCGGCCTGGATCAAACTGATCATCTAAAATTCAGCAATTCAGAATATAGGGGGACACCGAAATGGGTACTGAACAAGATTTCGAATCACTGCGTCGCTCCAGTCTGAGCGCCAATCTCAGCGACGAGCAGGTCCAGGCGCTGGCCGGAATCGCCTACTGTCGCCGGCTCGCCGACCAGGAGATCCTGATCCAGGAGGGCAATATCGACAACAGCCTGCACGTGATCACCGAGGGGGCGATCGCGGTCACGCGCGACATGGGCAAGGGTGAGTACACCACCATCCATGTGCTGCGAACCGGCGATCTGGCCGGCGAGATGGGCTTCATCAGCGGCCAGCCGCACACGGCCACGCTGCGCTCGCTCGGACGCACTCTGGTCTGTAGCTTCGAGCGCGAGGCGTTCGAATCATTGCTGATCGAGCATCCCTGGCTCGTCTATCGTGTGATGCAGAACATCGTCAAGGTCAGTCAGGACATCCTGCGTCGAATGAACGCGCAGCATGTCGAGCTGACCAAGTATGTCAGCAGTTCGCACGCGCTTCATTGAACGTTTGAGCACGATCGAGCGTCTGAACGTCTCGACATGGAGGCCGGTTCGGCGTGCGGATCGTCATCACGTCCCTGTGCGAAGGTGACTATAATCGCGTCCGGTTCCGCTCAATGCCTAGCGCCATCGTCGTCTGAATCTCAAACCCGCCCAATCCTGTCGAAGGAGTAAAGAACGCATGAGTATGCTGCAGAACCTACCCAAGAACGTCGGCCCCATGGACCGCAACATCCGCTTGGCCGCCGCCGGCGTGCTGATCCTCGCCGGCCTCATGACCGGCAACGTCATCCTGGACATCCTGGGTCTGATCGTGCTGGCCACTGGCGCCATCAGCTTCTGCCCCGCCTATACGCTGCTCAAGATCGATACCAACAAGAAGGACTGACCGTGACGATTGCCGCCGGCCAAGAGCCGGCGGCCACTATGCCATGGACGGCCGTCGACACAGCCCCCCCGCTCATCCGCCTGCCAGCAACGCTTCGTAACGCGCCTTGAACGCTTCCTGACGCAAGCGTCCCGCCTCCTGCTCAGTCGGCGCCAGCGGCGCATCCATCCAGGTTCCCGTGTCGCGGTCGAAGACCGAGAAGCGGTAGCCGCGTCCGACCTTGAAGACCTGGGTGACGTCGCGCCCGGCCTGTTCCATCGCCTCCAGTTTGCTCAGACCGGCGCCAGTCGGCTTGGACGCAGCGGGCGAGACGACCGGCGCTGCCTGGGGTTGACGCCCTATGTCGAAACGGGTGTTCTGGATCTCGCCCTGGATGTCCGGCTCGACCGTTTCCACTCCCGGCAGACGATCCAGGAGATAGCCGGCCATGAGTGTGCCGAGCTTGAGGTTGTCGGTCTCGATCGCCGTCAGAAGACGGTCGGCGACGATCTGGGCGCGCTGGATCCGGTCGGGCGCCTCGATCCAGTCACGACCCATCTGCCAGCCGCGATCCATGTCACGGTCGATCTGATCGAAGTAGTCACGCGCTTCGGCCAGGAGCGCGTCCGGCACGTTGATCTCGCGTGGCTGGTCGTCGATGATGAGCTTTAGAATCAATGGGTTCTCTCCTCGCAACAGTGTTAATCAAGGTCGACTTATCTTCTCTAGATATGGCCCCCTGTCGGGCCATGCTAGACTGAACCAGTTCGACCCGACCCATTTTCCCCAATCCCCGACCAATCGGCATGGATATGACCAGGCAGAAGACCTACCTCGTGATCTCGGCGCTGGGTGAAGACCGCCCAGGCATCGTCAACCAGCTCTCCAAGGTCATCCTCGACCAGGGCTGCAACATCGAGGACAGCCGCATGACCGTCCTCGGCGGCGAGTTCGCGGCCATGCTGCTGGTCGAGGGCAAGTGGAACACCTTGGCCAAGATCGAGAACGCGCTTCCCGAAGTGGAACGCCAGCTCGGCATGACCATCATCTGCAAGCGCACCGGCGAGCGCGCCACCGGACGCAACCTGCTGCCCTATGCCATCGACGTGGTCTCGCTTGATCATCCTGGCATCGTCAACAACCTTGCCGGATTCTTCGCCGAACGCGACATCAACATTGAGGATCTCTCGACCAGCACCTATGCTGCCGCCCACACGGGCACGCCCATGTTCGCGGTGCACATGACAGTCGGCATCCCGGCCGATCTCCATATCGCGGCGCTGCGCGAGGATTTCATGGACTACTGCGACGCGCTCAACCTCGACGCCGTGCTCGAACCGCTCAAGGGCTGAGCCGCGCGCCGGGCGGGCGCCCTCCTCCACTGCTCCCAACCAGAGGCGGAACATCATGATCAAACGCGAAAACGACAAGCCCTGTCTGTTCGTGCTCGACACCAACGTCCTGATGCACGATCCGACCTCGCTGTTCCGCTTCCAGGAGCATGACGTCTTCATCCCGATGGTGGTGCTGGAAGAGCTCGACCGCGCCAAGAAGGGCCTGTCGGAAGTCGCGCGCAACGTGCGTCAGGTCAGCCGTTTTCTCGATCAGCTCATGTCCGGCGCGGACAAGGCCGAGATCGACGCCGGTCTGCCGCTCGGGCCGGAGGCGGTGGGAGGGGGCATCACGCAATCGGCCAGCGGCCGGCTGTTCTTCCAGACCGAGCCGCTCGACATCCATCTGCCCGAATCCTTGCCTGGCGCCACCCCCGACAACACCATCCTCGGCATCGCGCTGGCCCTGCGCGAGAAGCACCCCGAGCGCCAGGTCATCATCGTCTCCAAGGACATCAACCTGCGCATCAAGGCCGCCGTGCTCGGTCTCCAGGCCGAGGACTATTCCAACGACCAGGTGCTCGACGACGCCAATCTGCTCTATACCGGGCTGGAGGTGCTGGCCGACGACTTCTGGGAGCGGCACGAGAAGTCGGTCGACGCCTGGAAGGAACAGGGCCGGACCCTCTATCGGATCTCGGGGCCGGACATCGCCGACTGGTATCCGGCCCAATGCCTCGCCTTCGGCGATGACGGCGAGTTCGAGGCCATGGTGCGCGACAAACCGAGCCTCAACGAGGCCATCGTCGAGCTGGTCGAGGACTACCGCCTGCCGCGTCACAACGTTTGGGGCATCAACGCGCGCAACCGCGAGCAGAACTTCGCGCTCAACATGCTGATGAACCCCGAGCTGGACTTCGTCACCCTGCTCGGCACCGCCGGAACCGGCAAGACCCTGCTGGCGCTGGCGGCCGGACTGGTGCAGGTGCTGGAGCGCAATCTCTATCGCGAGATCATCATGACCCGCGTCACGGTCCCGGTCGGCGAGGACATCGGCTTCCTGCCCGGCACCGAGGAGGAAAAGATGACGCCCTGGATGGGCGCGCTCATGGACAACCTGGAAGTGCTGACCCGCCCGGAGAGCGGCGGTAGCTGGGGACACGCAGCGACCCAGGATCTGGTGCGCAACCGCATCCGCATCTCCTCGCTCAACTTCATGCGCGGGCGCACCTTCCTCAACAAATACATCATCTTGGACGAGGCCCAGAACCTCACCGCCAAGCAGATGAAGACGCTCGTCACCCGCGCCGGGCCGGGCACCAAGTTCGTCTGTCTCGGCAACATCGGCCAGATCGACACGCCCTACCTGACCGAGACCACCTCGGGACTGACCTATGTGGTCGACCGCTTCAAGCACTGGCCGCACAGCGGGCACATCACGCTCATGCGCGGCGAGCGCTCGCGTCTGGCCGATTTCGCCTCGCAGGAACTGTGAGACCTCGGATGGCCGCTAGTTCACGACCAGGACCGGATCACCGACCCTGAGTCGTTCGAACAGAAAGCGCGCATCCTTCTCCCCGACCCGGACGCAGCCGTGTGAGTCCGGGTAGCCGGGGAGCCAGCCTTCATGCAGGAAATAATGGCCGTAGAACTGGATCGAGTACGGCATCCAGGCCTGCATCCCGAGCTGATTGGTATAGCGCGATGAGACCTTGTCTTCGTCCTTGCTGAGCACCTTGAAGCGGCCGGTCGGCGTCGGATTACCCGGCTTGCCCGATGAGATGGGACCGGAGCGGACCACGGACTCGTCTTCCTTGTATTCGAAGGCCTGATCGCCGAGCGAGATCGTCAGCGAGCGATGCTTGGCGGTGTCGGCGTCCGCCGTCGGTGCGGCCGTCGCGGACTCAGCCGGCCAGGACGATGGCTCGGCGGCGATGGCTTCAGCCTTGGTCGGCGCCGCTTCGCTCGCGTCAGGCTCGGCCTCGATCGGTGCGCCCGTCGTCACCGGCAGCGCGATGAACCCCTGGCCCATGTCAGCCGGCAAACCGGCGTCAGCGCCACCGATGCGCCACTCGGTCTCGCGCGGCTCCGGCTCCGTGAGCGTTTCGCTGGGTGTATGGGCACAGCCGACGAGTGACAGGGCCGCGAGGAATGACAGAAGATGCGTGGACGGTGCAGACATGGCGTCAAGGCTCTCCGCTCGCCCCGCCGGGATCGACGGGGTTCCAGAGAGAGCATAGACAGGATGTCAAAAAAAGTCGAAGCGCCCTCCGACGGCTTTTCCCCGTGCGCGCTAAGCGCCGGTGCCGCGCCCATAGCGCGACTCGATGTACTCATCGACCATGCGCTTGAACTGCTCGGCGATGCCCTCGCCCTTGAGGGTGGCGACCTTCTCGCCGTCGACATAGACGGGCGCGGCCGGACGCTCACCGCTGCCGGGCAGGCTGATGCCGATGTTGGCGTGCTTGCTCTCGCCCGGACCATTGACCACGCAGCCCATCACGGCCACCTGCATGGTCTCGATTCCCGGATACTGAGTGCGCCACACCGGCATCTGCTCGCGCAGATAGCCCTGGATGTCCTTGGCCAGATGCTGGAAGGTGTCGCTGGTGGTGCGTCCGCAACCGGGGCAAGCCGTGACCATGGGCGCGAACGAGCGAAAGCCCATGGATTGCAGGATCTCCTGCGCCACCACCACCTCGCGCGTGCGCGACTCCCCCGGCTCTGGGGTGAGCGAGACGCGGATGGTGTCGCCGATGCCTTCCTGCAACAACACGGCGAGCGCCGCCGTCGAGGCGACGATGCCCTTCGATCCCATGCCGGCCTCAGTCAGACCCAGATGCAGCGCATAGTCGCCGCGCGCCGCCAGCATCCGATAGACCCGGATCAGATCCTGCACCCCGCTCATCTTGCACGACAGGATGATGTGATCCTTCGGCAGACCCAGTTGCACCGCGCGCTCGGCGCTGCCGATCGCCGACTCGACCATGGCTTCGTACATGATCTGGTCGCTGTCCTTGGGCTGGGACGCGCGGGCGTTCTCGTCCATCATCCGCGCCACGACCTCCTGATCCAGACTGCCCCAGTTGACCCCGATGCGCACCGGACGGTCGTAACGGCAGGCCAGCTCGATCATGGTCGCAAACTGGCTGTCCTTCTTCTCGCCCTTGCCGACGTTGCCCGGATTGATGCGGTACTTGGCCAGTGCCAGGGCGCACTCGGGATAGTCGGTCAGCAGCCGATGGCCGTTGAAATGGAAGTCACCCACCAGCGGGACATGGCAGCCCTGGGCCTCGAGCGCCTCGCGGATCGCCGGCACCGCCCTGGCCGCCGACTCGTGGTTGACGGTCAGACGCACCATCTCGGAGCCGGCGCGCGCCAGCTCGGCGACCTGACGCACGGTCGCGTCGATATCGGCCGTGTCGGTGTTGGTCATGGACTGGACGACGATCGGCGCTCCGCCGCCGATGGTCACGGACCCAACGGTCACGGGCAGAGTCTGGCGTCGCTGGGGGGTGTTCGTTTGGCTCATGAGTTCGATTCGTTCCGCGTGGGCGATGTGGACAGGAGAGGTTTGCAGGGGCGGTTCAGGGCAGCGGCGCGCGCAGTCCGGCCAGGATCTCCAGATAGTCCGGTTCCTCGGGCGTGATGAAACCGTGCCGAACCAGGAAGTCGATGATGGTCAGATTGCAGTTGAGCTTGAACGCATCGGTGTCGCGCACCAACGCGGCGACCTCAGCGAGCGGCAATCGCTGGAAGGACTCGACCTCGCCATCGGTGCAGACCGGCACGAAGTCTTCGGGCAGTTCCAGGTCATAGCAATACATGACGTCCGGCTTGAGCCCCGCCGCCGAGTCGCGGCAATAGGTGATGGCACCCGCCACCACGGCCCGATCGGCCAGCGCGCGCGATATCCCGGCCTCCTCAGTGCATTCCTTGCGCAGATTATCCACCAGACTCAGCCCATGCGGGAGTCCGCCCGCGACCAGATTGTCCAGATGGAGCGGATAGTGACGCCGATCGGCCGCGCGCCGCCCGATCCACATCTCGATTCCGTGCGCGGTGCGGACATAGCCGTTGAGATGCTGACCGAAGGCGCGCGCGCCGAGAAAGGGCGCGCAGGCACGGTCGATCACACAGCAGGCGCGCTCACGGGTGCTCGCGGTCAATGGATAGCGCTCGCCGTGCAGATGACTGACCACCCCCTCCTCGGCCAGACGCGCGAAGACGGCATCCAGCGCGGCGGTGCGCGCTGCGAACTCGGCCGGCGCTCCGACCCAGGTCACGCCCCCGGATTCGACCGCGAACTGCTCCGGCCAGCGTCGCAGCTGATCGCACGCGCTCCGGCGCAACCAGCCGACCCGAACTCCGTCGAGCCATAGCGGCACGAAGTCACTCGGATTCCAGGCATTACAGGCGCGAATCTTGTCGATGAAACTCACGTGATGGGCCTCGGAGCGGTTTCAATGCGTCTCGGTGAACACAGGATTGCGTCCCTCCTGAGCCTCCTTGAGCGCTTTGACGATCTGTGAAGAGATCTCCTCGATCGACTGCGAGGTGGTGTTGAGCACCGGCGCCTGCAAGCGCTTGTAGATCTGATGCGCCATCCGGATGTCGTCCTGACAGCGCTTGAGCGAGGCATAAGGGCTGCCGGGACGGCGCTCCTCGCGGATGAGCTGCAACCGCTGCGGATCGATGGTGAGGGCGAAGAGCTTGTGCTTGCAGTCGTAGAGCAGCTGCGGCACGTCACCGCGCTCGAAGTCTTCCTCGGTGATCGGATAGTTGGCCGCGCGCAGGCCATAGTGCATGGCCAGATAGAGACAGGTCGGCGTCTTGCCCGAGCGCGAGACCCCGGTCAGCACCACATCGGCGCGATAGAAATTGTCGGGGCGGATGCCATCGTCGTTGGACATGGCGAAATTGATCGCCTCGATGCGCTTGGTGTAGTAGCTCGGCTTGGTGATGGCATGGCTGCGGCCGGCCTTGAGGCTCGGCGGCACACCGAGTTCGCGCGCCAGCGGATCGACGAAGACCTCGAACAATTCGACGTAGAAGCAGTTGCCGCTCTTGAGGATGGCGCGGATTCCGTCGTCGATCATGGTGGCGAAGACGATCGGGCGTGCGCCATCGCGATCAGCCGCCTCCTGCATGCGCTGGGTCAGGGCACGCGCACGCAGTTCGGTGTTGATATAGGGCATGTAGACCTGCTCGAACTCGACGGTGTCGAATTGCGACAGCAGGCTGTGCCCCAGGGTCTCGGCGGTGATGCCGGTGCTCTCGGAGACGAAGAAAACGGTGCGGTTCATAACGAGGTGGTCTGTTGTGGTCTCGGCACAGGCCGATCGTGGCCCGACTTCAGGGCGCGATGGCCGACGCGTCAGTATGACACGCTCACGGCTCCACCGGACAGAGTACCGTCGAGCGCTGGATGGAGAACACGCCAAGCGCGCCTGCTTTCAGGAAGGGGGAATGGCCGGCAAAACCCAGACATTTCGACACAAAAAAAGCGCCATCTCTCGCGAGAATGAGCGCTTTCTGGGCTGATGCGTCGATGCGTCAAGCGTATGTGGCGGAGAGGGAGGGATTCGAACCCTCGATAGGGTATTAGCCTATACACACTTTCCAGGCGTGCTCCTTAAACCACTCGGACACCTCTCCAGCAGAGACATCGAGCCATCATCGGCTTTTGCGCGTCGGCTATAGCCAACTATCCCTGTCGCTCGATAAGCAGCGCATTATACATCAACACACGCCTACCTGCAATCAGCACCAACTACGGCATTTTGAATGCGAATGCAGTGGCTCCTGACCCACGTCAATGTGATCGAACGCAGAATTTGCTGATATAACTCCCCGGACATTCCATACTCTTGGCTGAGGACTCGCCCTATGGTCACGATCGATAACGACCAGGATCTTCGCGCGGCGCTCAATCGGTTGACCCCGGATCAGCAACGACAGCTCGGTTGCCGGTTCGCGCAACAGGTGATGAGCCTGAGCCGTGACGAGCGCGTGAACCGCGCCATCGCCACCGGACTCACGGACACGATCACACCCGGCGAACTGGAGGACGCTTTCCGGGCGGCCCGTGCCTATGCCGTCAAGACTTATACCGACTGTGGCCGGGATACCGACTGGCTGGCACAGGCCGATCACTTCGTCGCCGCCGCCGCCGCCGCCGCTCTGACCCCGGACGAGTTCATGACCGAGCGACAGAATCGCGCCTGGAAAGCGGCCGTTCAGGCGCGCATGGCCGTGAGTTGTGCCATGATGGAAGACGATTCGGCCGACGAGAGCCATACCGCACGACAGCAACACGCACTGGCAGCCGAGTTTCTCGGCTGAATTCACAGCCTCGTCCTGGATTCGCTCCACGCGCGTCACCGTCGCTGAACGCATCACATTCCGGAGGTCTGAAATGCACAAAATCGGTTTGTCCGTATCGGGAGCCGCCCTGGCACTCGCCCTGGGTCTTGCGCTACCCGACAACATCCAGGCCCAGCCAGGTGGTGGGCCGGGTCAGGGGCCGCAGGGTTCGAATCAGGGGATGAATCAGGACCAGAGGCCCGGTCAGGGTCAGGGCGGCCAGCAGAATCAAAGACCCAATCAGCCGCAGCAGGGTCAGCAGGGGCCGAGTCAGCAACCCGGTCGGGGACAGTCCCAGGGTTCAGGACGCGGCCCGGGATATGGATATGGCCCGAGCGGACCCGGATATGACCGCGGACCAGGCTATGGACGTGGACCGGGCGGCTATGGCCCGCCGCCTCCGCGCAACGGTTATGGTCCGGGATACGGTCCCGGATACGGCCCCGGTCCCGACGGCCCCATGCCTTACGGCGGACGGCGCCCGCCTCCGGGCTATTGACGCGCCCGGATCCCCGGCGAAGCCGCCCCCCGCTGCGGGGCGCGGCTTTGCATCCAAAGTCTGCGCTGTCAAGGTCAGATCTTTTCGTGGAAGAACATCGTCTTACGCCAGGCGACTCGCTAGCGATCCTCAAACGCCGTAAATGGCAAGCCATCGTCCCCGCCTCCATCCTGTTCACCATCGCCGTCCTCGTCAGCCTGCTCATTCCGCCCAGCTACAGCTCGACGGCCGTCATGCTCACCGAACGCCTGGAGATCCCGCCGGATCCGGCCAGAACCACGGTCATGCGTCATGCCGAGCAGCGCCTCCGGATCATCGGCCAACAGGTGATGACCGCCGGCCACCTGAGCACCTTGATCAAGCGCTATGACCTCTATTCCGACATCCGTCGCCGCGAGAGCCTCGACATGGCCGTCGCGGAGATGCGCCAGCACATCACAATCGATACGATCCGTGCCGAAATACTCGACATGCGGACCGGACACACCGCCCGGCAGGCCGATGTCACCTGGGCGCTGTCGTTCGAGGATGGATCGGCCAAGATCACTCGGGACGTGACCAACGCACTGGCCTCGCTCTTCCTGAGCGAGAACCCGAAACATCGCACCACAGCCAACCCGGCGGCCGACTCACTGCACACGGCTGCCGAGCGACTGGCCGCCGAAATCGACACGTTGAAGACACGGCTCGCCGCCGTTGAGCGACAGCGCGTCGATCAACACGCCATCAGCGCGCTCAGACGTGACTATGTGAACGCCATGACCAAGTATCGCGCGCTCCGCGAGCAGAGCCTGCAAACGGAACTGGTCCAGTCACTCGAGCGTGATCGGCAGGGTGAGCGCTTCTCACTACTCGAACCTCCAGGGGCGCCCGAAACGTCCAACACGCCCAATCGGCTACTGATCCTGGTGATCGGGTTCGTGCTCGCCGGAGCCGGCGGCGTTGGCGTTCTGCTACGGCTGGCGCGTCTCGACACGGGACTGCATGGCCCATACGCGATCCAGTTGGCCACCCCCATCCCTCTGCTGGCCGTCGTTCCCCGTATCGAGACGGCGCGCGACCGCCAAACGCGCCTGACGCGCACCTATACCCTCGCCGGAATCGCCTTGACGCTCGCCCTCTTCGCAACGGCCGTCATCCATTGGCTCGTCATGCCACTGGATCTGCTCTGGTCGTTACTCATGCACCGGGTCGACGCCGCCGCGTCGGGCTTGTCGGGCTGACGTCATGGAACGCTTGAGAAAAGCCATGGAGCGTGCCCGCGCGGAGCGTCAGCAGTCGCTCGCCCAGCCGCAGCGCTCCACCCAGCCGCCGCCCGCTCCCGCCAACCACGCACGGCCCATCCGGCCAGTCGGGAAGACCGATGGAACCGGCGTCGAACTTCAGTGCGGACGTACGGGGCGACTGTCGTTCGATCCCTATTCACTGCTGAATGGGCGCCTTCTGCGGATCGAGGGCGATCCGGCGCTGGTCGGCGTCGATGAGGGTGTGGCCGAGGCGTACAGGATTCTGCGCACTCAGATCCTGCATCGACTGCGTGCCGGGTCGCACCGAACACTCGCCATCACCAGCCCAGGGCGTGGTGACGGCAGGACAACGACCGCGCTCAATCTGGCGATCAGTCTGGCGCGTGATATCGACCGGCAGCACGTGCTGCTGGTCGATTTCGATCTGAAGCA
>ERZ1673962.868-NODE-868-length-17456-cov-3.756451_pt1 | contig 17456 bp, 17 predicted proteins | sample MGYA00580188_ERZ1673962 | MGnify/ENA primary metagenome ERZ1673962 (study PRJEB41334, sample SAMN05608104) | rock metagenome | biome: terrestrial subsurface; feature: shale formation; material: shale | place: USA: Pennsylvania ... | reverse complement strand
AGTCACAACAAGGTGACGATGGAGATCGCGCATCATTTGATGGGCGTGACCATGCACGAGCCGGGTGTGTCGCGTCTGGTCAGCGTCGACGTCGACGAGGCGGTGCGTCTGGCGGCGGTGGCCTGAGAAACGCGATCTCGGGCGATACAGCCCGAACCGGCATTGTTATACTTGCGCCCTTACAGCTTAAAAACCCACTAAAAAACCAACACACGAATGGACGCCAGCACCATCCGCCTGATCCTGATCGTCATTGGAGCCATCCTGATCGTGGCGCTCTATCTCTGGGAGCGTCATCGCGAGCGCCAGGGGGGCTATCACGACGACTACGAAGACGATTATCTGGTCGAGGACGAGGGCGCGGACGAACCCTATGGCGTGCGTCCGAGCCGGCATGATCCCGCGCCCGACCGCTACGAAGCCGCCGAGCCGCCGCCCGTGCAAGAGCCGCCTGCGGCCAAGCCGGCGCGATCCAAGTCCTGGTTGCGGTCGCGCATCAGCCCGGAGCCGGACGTCGAGTCGAGTCCCGAGCCCGGTCGGGTGGAGCGCATGCGCGAGCCTGAGCCGATGCCGGATGAGGCCGAGGACATCCCGGAGCCGAAGACGACCAAGCCGGCCAAGGCAGCTCCAGCCGCTTCTTCGGCGCCCAAGACTCCTAAGCGCCGCGAGGTCTCTGTGTCGGATCCGCTGCTGATCCAGTTGAGCGTCAGCGCGCGCCGTTATCCATTCAAGGGGCCGGAGATCCTGGACGTGGCCGCCGGTTGCGGACTCTATCCGGGCGAGATGGACATCTTCCACTGTCTCGACGAGTTCGAGGACGAGACCCGGGTCTATTTCAGCATGGCCAACATGGTCAAGCCGGGGCGCTTCCCCTTCGATGAGATGGACGGCTTTTCGACCCCCGGACTGGTGCTCTTCGCTCAGTTGGAGGGCGATCCCGAAGACATGACCATCCTCGACGAGATGGTGGCCACGGCGCGCAAGTTGGCCCTGTCGCTCAATGGGGACGTGCTCGATGCGGCGCGCCGGCCGCTGACGGTCAAGAAAGAGGAAGAGCTGCGTCAGGCCGTGACCGACAACGAGCTACGCTGGAAACGGACCCCGCGCCGGTGACGTCTTCCGCGATCACCCAGCGCATCGAGGCGCTGCGCGCCGAGATCCGCCATCACAATCACCGCTACTACGTACTCGACGATCCTGAGATCCCGGACGCTGAGTACGACCGCCTGTTCGCCGAACTCCATCGGCTGGAAGCCGAACACCCCGCGCTGATCACGCCCGATTCGCCCACCCAGCGCGTCGGCGCCGAGCCGCGTCCGGAATTGGGCGAGGTTCGGCACTCAGTCCCCATGATCTCGCTCGACAATGCGATGAACGACGAGCGGCTGGTGGAGTTCCATCGCCGTCTCACGGTTGCGCTGCCTGAACTCGATCCTGTGCTCTACACCGCCGAGCCGAAGTTCGACGGGCTGGCGATCACGCTGCGCTATGAATCCGGGGTGCTGGCGCTGGCCGCGACCCGAGGCGACGGCACGCGCGGCGAGGACGTGACCCACAATGCGCGGACCATCCCGAACGTGCCGTTGCGCCTCCTGGGGGACGACTGGCCCAAGGTGCTGGAGGTGCGCGGCGAGGTCTACATGCCGCGCGCCGGATTCGACCGGCTCAACGCGCGTCTGGAGGAACGCGGCGAGCGTCCCTTCGCCAATCCGCGCAATGCCGCTGCCGGCAGTCTGCGTCAGCTCGATCCGCGCATCACCGCCCGTCGGCCGCTGCGTTTCTGCGCCTATGGCTGGGGCGAGATCGCGGGCGAGGAGCCGGGCGAGAGTCAGTTCGAGATGCTCCAGCGTCTGGCAGGCTGGGGGCTGCCGATCTCGCCCGAGCTGCAGCGCGTGACCGGACTCGACGGCTGTCGCGACTATTTCGATGACTTGGGGCGGCGGCGCGAGACGCTCGCTTACGACATCGACGGCGTGGTCTTCAAGCTCGACCGGCTGTCGGCGCAGGCCGCCTTAGGGGCCACGGCGCATCATCCGCGCTGGGCCATCGCGCGCAAATTTCCGGCCCAGGAGGCGCTGACCGAGGTCGAGGCGGTCGAGTTTCAGGTCGGACGCACGGGGGCCGTGACGCCGGTGGCGCGGCTGCGTCCGGTGCAGGTCGGCGGCGTAACCGTCTCCAAGGCCACACTGCACAACCTCGACGAGGTCCGGCGCAAGGACGTGCGCATCGGTGACAGCGTTTACATCCGCCGCGCGGGTGATGTGATTCCCGAGATCGTGCGCGTGCTCGTCGAGCGGCGTCCGGACGGGGCGCGGCTGGTCGAGCTGCCGACCCAGTGTCCGGTCTGCGGTTCGGACGTGATCCGGCCGGAGGGCGAGGCGGTCGCGCGCTGTAGCGGCGGACTCTGGTGTCCGGCCCAGCGCAAGGAGGCGATCCGGCATTTCGCCGCGCGCCGGGCGCTGGACATCGAGGGGCTGGGCGAGAAGCTCATTGAGCAGCTCGTCGATCTGGAGTGGGTGCGCGAGCCGGCCGATCTCTATCGTCTGACCGCTGGCCGCTTGGCGTTGTTGGAGCGCATGGGCGAGAAGTCGGCGGCCAATCTGATCGCGGCCCTGGAGCACAGCAAACACACGACGCTGGCGCGCTTCGTCTTCGCACTCGGCATCCGCGAGGTCGGCGAAACCACGGCGCAGCTGCTGGCGGAACACTTCGGCGGGATCGAGGCGCTGATGGCCGCGAGCGTCGAGGATCTGGTCGCGATCAAGGGCATCGGGCCTGTGGTGGCGGCGCACATCGTCGGCTTCATGGCCCAGGCGCACAATCGCGAGGCGATCGCGCATCTGCTGGCGGCCGGCATTCACTGGCCTGAAGTCGAGCGCTCCGATTCGATGCCCGCCGAGCCGAGCGCGGCGCCCCTGACCGGCCAGACCTTCGTCATCACCGGCACCCTCAGTCGTCCGCGCGAGGAATTCGCGGCGCGGTTGCAGGGACTCGGCGCCAAGGTGACGGGCAGTGTCTCCAAAAAGACCGATTATCTGCTGGCGGGCGCGGAAGCCGGCTCGAAGCTTGCCAAGGCCGAAGCCCTGGGTGTGGTCGTGATCGACGAGACCGGACTCGAATCCTTGATCGCGCGGCTCCAGGCGCTACATGGAGACGATGGCCGTTCAGACACACCGCAACCGGGAGCACTCGCTGATGACTGATGTATCGAAGGAACAGCAGATCATGATCGCCATGCGCAAGACGCTGACGGCGATCGTCAAGGATGTCACGCCGCCGCCGGGGATGCGTCATCCGCTCTCGGATGCGACCATCCAGCAGGTACGCCAGTGTCTGGGCCTGATCGCCGAGCGCGAGCAGGAGCTGGCCGTGGAGCAGGGGCGCGGCGGCGAGCGGCCCTACTACGGCGACGAGCGTCAGGACGTTCAGCTCGTGGCGCTCGATACGCTCAAGCGCCGGCCCAATTGAGCCTTGCTGGTCTCGCCCGCGTCCACCGGATGATGACTTCGGTTTCCGGTCGGCTGCGCTGGGTGCATCCAGTCGCTCCGGCATGACCAGCCACGGATCGCCGGTCATGCCAGTGAGACGGCCGATCGTTATCTTCAGTCCTTCTTGGCGTCCTCGCCTTCGGCTTTCAAGCGCACGACCTCTTCGTTGAGTTCGACCATCGCGTTGTTACGCATTTCGGCAAGCTTCTCGCCGAGCTTCTGGCGCTTGACGAGTGCGGTCAGCTGCGGCTTGGCGTCCTCGAAGGCCGGCGGTTCGGCCTTGCGGGTCTCCTGAAGCTCGATGATGTGCCAGCCGAACTGGGTCTGGACGGGTTCCTTGGTGTAGGAGCCAGGCTCCAGCTTGGTCACGGCCTCGGCGAAGGGAGCCACCATCTGGGCCGGATCGAACCAGCCCAGGTCGCCGCCGTCCTTGCCGGTCGGTCCCTCGGAGTGTTTCTTGGCCAGTTCCTCGAACTTGGCGCCCTTGTCCAGTTGCTTGATCAGCTTCCTGGCCTCGTCCTCGCTCTTGAGCAGAATGTGGCGCGCCTTGTATTCGGTGCGGGTGGTCTGTTCCTTGATGCGGTCATAGGCGTCCTTCAGTTCCTTCTCGCTGGGCTCGATCTCGTCGGCCATGGCCGAGAGCGCGGCGTTCGACATGACTTTCATGCGCTCCAGTTCCAGCGCCGCGACCACGTTGCGCTCGCCCTCGAGCTTGCGACGATCGCCTTCCTGCGAGGCGACGATCAGGTTCATGAACTCATCGAAGAGCTGCTGCTGGACCGCCGGATCGTTGCTGGCCGGACGTCCCTGGAGACGCTCCATGAAGAAGACGCGGAACACATCGAGTCGATACGGTGTGCCATTGACGGTGGCGATCAGGGTCTCGGGCGAATCGGTGTCCTTCTTGTCCTCGGCAACGACGCCGCCAGTGGCGAGCAGGGTGCACAGCAAGAGCGCAAGGGGTGTTTTCTTCATAAGGACGATTTCCATCGATTGAACAGAATAGACTGATTGAGACATGTGTGAGCCGGCCAGATTCGGCACACGCGCAAACCTGGACGCGGCGACTCAGGGAAAGACCTGTTTGAAAGGCTTGACGCTGACGGTGCTGTAGACGCCTGCCTCGCGATAGGGATCGGCGGCGGCCCAAGCCTCGGCGGCAGCCAGATCGGAAAACTCGGCGACGATCAGTGAGCCGGTGAAACCGGCCTCGCCGGGGTCCGGGCTGTCGATGGCCGGATGCGGACCGGCGAGGATCAGTCGGCCCTCGTCGCGCAGGGCTTCCAGTCGGGCCAGATGCGCCGGACGCGCCTGCCGGCGGGCCGGCAGGCTGTTGGGGTGATCGACAGCGATGATGGCGTAGAGCACGTCAATCCGTCTCCAGGGCTTGGGGTTGTTGGTCTTCTTTGGCGTGACGCGAGAGATAGAGCGTCTGCGCGATCACGAAGGCGATCGTCAGTCCCATCATACCGAAGAGCTTGAAGTCGACCCAAGTCGACTCGCGTGCCTGGGCCGCGTTGCAGAGATCCAGCACCGTCCCGGTATAGAGCGTCGCGCAGGCCGAAAGATCCACGCCGGACTCGCCGGTCGCCGCCAGCAGCGCCTGATGCGCTTCGTAGAAACCGCTGCCGACATAGACCACGAACAAGTTGGCCAGCCCGAGAAAGACGAAGAACCCGCTCCAGAGCGCGTTGAGTCGCGTCCAGATCGGCTGGGGCAGTTCGATGGCCTGGCCCATCATGCGCTCGATCAGGGTGCGCTCGCCGATCCAGTGACTGCTGATGAAGACGGCGGCGAACAGCCAGTTGACCAGGGTCGGCTTCCACATCACGAAGATCGGGTCGTGGAGCGCGATGGTCAGACCGCCGAAGACGACCAGCAGCCCGAGCGTGGCCAGCGGCAGCGTCTCGACCCGGCGCCGGCGTGCCCAGAACCAGGCGACCTGAACCGCCGTGGCGCCGATGGCCACGGCCGTCGCCCAGTAGATGCCGGCGAACTTGTAGGCGACGAAGAAGAGCAGGATCGGAAGGAAGTCGATGAGGAGTTTCATGAAGACCCGGAGCTTGAAGAGAGTCGAGCGAGCATACGGCCTGGAGGCGTTCGCGGTAAAGCCGTGAGCATGGAACGCACGCGGCGCACGTCCCTTGTCGCCCGCCTAGCCTTGCTATAGTGTCGCGCGGGTCGCGTCCGGCGTGGATCGGGGGCGAACGGCTCGATTTTCGACAGACTTCAACTCGACGCATTCTACGGGGGCACGACGGCAGTGGAACAGATAACCGCTTGGATCAACGTCTTGAACGGCTGGGTCTGGGGGCCGCCGATGTTGGTCCTGATCCTGGGGGTCGGCTTCTTTCTGATGCTGGGACTGCGCTTGATGCCGCTCATCAAACTCGGCTTCGGTTTCCGCATGCTCTGGCGCGGGCGAGTCAGCCAGGGCAATGGCGACATTCCGCCGTATCACGCGCTCATGACGGTGCTCTCGGCGACCGTCGGCACCGGCAACATCGCGGGCGTGGCTACGGCCATCTTTCTCGGCGGACCGGGCGCGCTGTTCTGGATGTGGTGCACGGCTCTGGTCGGCATGGCGACCAAGTACGCCGAGGCCGTGCTGGCGCTGCACTATCGTGAGGTCGACGGCAAGGGCCGTCATCTCGGCGGTCCCATGTACTACATCAAGCTGGGTCTGGGCCAGAAATGGCTATGGATGGCCACGGCCTTCGCCGTCTTCGGCGTGCTCGCGGGCTTCGGCATCGGCAATACGGTCCAGGCCAACTCGGTGGCTCACGCCACCCAGGAGGCGTTCGGCGTGCCCTTCTGGATCACCGGCGTGGTGATGGCGGTGTTCGCCGGTCTGGTGCTGCTCGGCGGCATCAAGCGCATCGGCGATGTCTCGGCAGCACTGGTGCCGCTGATGGCCGTCATCTATGTGACCGGCGGTCTGGTGGTGCTGGCGCTCAACAGCGATCAGATCATGCCGGCGCTGGAGCTGGTGTTCACACAGGCGTTCAATCCGACGGCGGCGACCGGCGGCTTCGCGGGCGCTACGGTCGCGGCGGCGATCCAATATGGCGTGGCCCGTGGCGTGTTCTCCAACGAAGCGGGTCTCGGCAGCGCCCCGATCGCGCACGCGGCCGCTCAATCGAACGATCCGGTCGCCCAGGGCGCGGTGGCCATGACCGGCACCTTCATCGACACCCTGGTCATCTGCACCATCACCGGACTGGTGATCCTGGTCACGGGCGTCTGGGACTCGGGCGCGACGGGTTCGGCCCTGTCCTCGCAGGCGTTCGAGACGGCACTCCCCGGTGTCGGTTCCTACATCGTCGCCATCGGGCTGATGCTCTTTGCCTACACGACCACGCTCGGCTGGAGCGTCTACAGCGAGCGCTGCGCGCAGTATCTGCTCGGCGACCGGGCCATCCTGCCGTTCCGGGTGTTCTGGGTGCTGGCACTGCCGATCGGGGCCATCGCACAACTGGACTTCATCTGGCTGGTGGCCGACACGCTCAACGCGCTCATGGCCCTGCCCAATCTGGTGGCGCTGCTGCTGCTCAGTCCGGTCGTCTTCCGGCTGACACGCAACTATTTCGCACGTCCGCGTCTGGAGTCGTCCCCCGAGGAAGCCTGAGATCGACTAGGCTTTGAACCGTGGCCAAGGCTCATCATGGGCGCGGTTCAAGATGTTCAGCTTCGCTTGCGACGGCTCGCGCGCGGCTGGCCGATAAGCTCGACCGTCTGCGGCTGGAGGGCGTAAATTTCCGGGGAAACAGCGCAGCCGGACGGTCGGCTGATCGACCGCTCCTTCAAGCGCCGCCGGACAATTCGAGGCGTTTGTAGACGTGGTCGAATACCGCCAGGGCTCCCGCGATCACGCGATCCGGAACCAGCGTGTGTTGTGCGGTGAGTGTATTGAGCGCCCCGGTGAACGCTTTCCAGGACGCCGATGTCTGTTGGCCGTGGAAGTCGAGGAAGCGCGTCGAGCCCAGTGGTTCACCGATGAGACGACGCAGATGACGGGCGATCGTCCGGCCGCCGAGTGTGGCGCCCTCCAGGACATAGAGGCCGCCAATGGTGGCGCTGAGATCGTTTGGAAGTGCGATGGCCGGCGTGACCGTCAAAGCCGCCACGTTGTATTTCAGACCCTGTTCATCCAAATCATTGAGCAGAGCCGGCAGCTTGGGACGAACGCCGAGTCGCTCGTTGACGGACGCATCGAGCCGGGCGTAGAGCGTCTGTTCCAGCGGGGCATGGATGGCCAGGATGGCGCGCAGATAGTATCGATAGTCATCGAGCGTCACCGTCTCCGAGGTCAGACGCGACATCAGCGGCAAATGTTCGATCTCAGCATGGATGCCGGCCGTGGCGCGGCGCAGGGCAATGGCCAGATCGATTTCAGGGGGGCGTGACGTGGAGCGGAATTCGGGAGACGGCATGGATGGGTCCATAATGGTTTAAGATCGCGCTAACCGAGTCAAATACCCCGAGCACAGACCATGAGCGAATCCCTAGCCCCGGGCTTCCTGGCCGAATGCGAGCGTGAGCAGCTTCATCGGGTGCAGTCTATCCAACCTTGGGGCTGTCTGCTAGGCGGTCGCACGGGCGATCCGCTCGTTCGTTTCGCCAGCGCCAACCTGGAGGAGTGGACCGGCTGGACACCCGATTCGGTCCTCGGTCGTGTGCTCACCGAACGCTTGCCGGACTTTCCGCCCAAGACCGAACTGGCCGACATCGCCGGTGCGCCCGATGCCTGGATGCACGCCTCGGCCGGCAAGCGCCTCTATCCGGACCTCCTGTCGGGGCCGCATGGCGCACTCGATGGTCTGCTCTCCTGCAACGAGCACACCTGGCTGCTGGAGTTGGAAGTTGCATTGCCCGCCGGTCAGCACGGCGAAGCCTACCGCCCCGTCCCGCATCGCCTCTATCGGATGCCGTACTCCGAGCGCGACTGGGCGAACCACTGTCAGTATCTGGCCGACGAGTTGCGAACCGCGACCGGCTTCGAGCGGGTCATGATCTACCGTTTTCGGGACGATGGCTGCGGCGAGGTCATCTCGGAGAGCCTGGATGAGGGGCTGCCGCCCTATCTGGGGCTGCGGTATCCGGCCTCCGACATCCCCCTGATCGCGCGCAACCTCTATCGGCTCAATTCCCATCGTCAAATCCCGGACATTCAGGTGGGCAGCGTCCCCGTCCTGAGCCTCGACGCCGGCGAGGTCGCCGACCTCACGCTCTCGGACCTGCGCGCCGTCTCGCCGGTGCATCTCGAATACCTCAAGAACATGGGCGTCACCGCCTCGCTGTCGTTCTCGGTGCTCATCGCCGGTGAGCTGTGGGGACTGATCGCCTGTCACCATTCGCAGCCGCGCCATTTGCCGCTGCCGGTGCGGCTGCGCTGCGCCGAGATGACCCAGGTGTTCACGCTCGCCATCTCCGGCTATCAGAGCACGCAGCGTCTGATGGATCTCAACGAGAGCGATCAGGAGATCCTGGCCCTGCTGTCGGCGCTGCATCTGGCGGAAGACGAACGCGATCTGGTCGTGGAACTACAGGACGGGCGGGCCAATCTGGCCGACAAGACGCTCGGACAGGTGCTGCTGTCGCTGGCGCGCGCCACGGGCGCGGCACTGGTCGACGACCACACCATCGTGACCTTCGGTCGTCCCCCGGAAGACGCCGACATCCGCGCCCTGGTCGACTGGCTGGGCGAGACGGTCCCCGATCCGATCTTCGCCACCGACCGGCTCTCATCACTGTTCCCGGAGGCCATGCACTATGCTGAGCAGGCCAGCGGCCTGCTGGCGGTACGTGTCGACGGCTATCGCGAGACCGGCGATCGCTGGTTCCTGTGGTGGCGTCCCGAGCAGCCGCACAGCGTCTACTGGGCCGGCGACCCGCGCAAGAGTGCGCTCTTCGACGAACAGCGTCAGGTGCTCTCGCCGCGTTCGTCCTTCGCGCGCTGGGTGGAGACCACGGCGCGCCAGTCCGAACCCTGGAGCGAGGCCGATCGGCTGCGCGCCAAGAAGTTCCGCAGCCTGATACTGCACGACATCAACGCGCATCTCCTGGGGCGTTAGCGCGCCTGAGCGCGCAGCAGCTTGACCTGGAACAGCGTGTTGCGCTCCTCTTCCTCCAGCGAGGACTGGATGAAGCGGATGGTGCGGTGATAGCGCGGGATGATGTTGTACTTGAGCGCATTGACCCGCTTCTGAGCCTTGCGCTGTTCTTCGAGCAGACGATGGAGCGCGATCTCGACCTCCGAGAGCCGCGCGAGCTGCACGGCGGCCTCGGCCAGATGATCGCGCGTGGTGTCGAAGCTCACGTCCGTCCCCAGCAGTCCGACCGGCTTGAGCGGCAGACGCTCGCTCGTCACGGCCGGATATTCCACTCCGAGCGCCCGGCGCGGCAGGATGTCGACCTGTAGGGCCGGCTCCACGCCGAGCGATGCCTGACGGATGGCGCGGCTGCCCATGCGCAGATGGGTGATGGCCAGACAGCGGTACGCCTCGGCCAGCGCGCGTTCGGACTCGGCGCGCAGCCGGCGATATTCGCCGATGCGCTCATAGACCAAGCGCGTGAGCAGCTCGCGCTTGCGCTCCAGCAGGTCGTGACCGTCCTCCAGGAACCGGACCTGCTTCTTGAGCTTGAGCAGGGTGTTCTTGGTCGGCGGAACCTTGATCAGTTGCTGTCCCATGCGGCCTCCCGCTCGGCGAGACAATCGGGACCGCCCATCTCGAACTCGCGGCACAGCAGCGGCCGTTGCGCATAGATACGGCAGAGCAGGGTGTCGCGGTCGAGCGCCGCGCACCAGCCGTCGTCCAGACGCTCCATGACGACCGCGCCCCAGGCATCGCGCGTGGTGAAGTGACGCGGCACCCCGGTCTCGGTCAGGCACACGACTTCGAGCTTGCAGCAGGCCGCCGCGCAGTCGTCGCAGGTGATCCGGGAGTCCGACACCAAGGTTGTCAGGATGCCGCCGACTTCGGGCGCGCGCTCCTGCACGGCGGTCTCGGGAGCAGGCTCCAGCGCTGGCGTGGCCATCAGTCCGTCTCCCGGTAGTACTTGGCCAGATCGGTCTCCTTGAGGCGCGTGAGCATGTCGCGCGGGAAGGCACTCATCAGCTCCCAGGCCAGATTGAGCGTGGCCTCGATCGAGCGGTCCTCGTTCTCGCCCTGGCCGACGAAGCGCTGGTCGAAGGCGTCGGCGAAGGTCAGATAGCGCCGGTCGCGCTCGGAGAGTTCGTCGGCGCCGATGATCGAGGCCAGATTGCGCGTCTCTTGGGCGCGGGCATAGAGCGCATAGAGCTGGGCGGCCACACGCGGATGGTCCTCACGGGTGTCGTCCTTGCCGATGCCGTCCTTCATCAATCGGGACAGACTCGGTGAAATGTTCACCGGCGGATAGATGCCCTGGTTGTGCAGCTCGCGCGAGAGCACGATCTGGCCCTCGGTGATATAGCCGGTCAGGTCCGGGATCGGGTGGGTGATGTCGTCGGAGGGCATGGAGACCACAGGCATCATGGTGATGGAGCCGTGGCGCTCGTGGATGCGTCCGCAGCGCTCGTAGAGTTCGGCCAGATCCGAATAGAGATAGCCCGGATAGCCCTTGCGCGCCGGCACGTCGCCCTTGGCCGTGGCCACCTCGCGCAGCGCCTCGGCATAGTTGGTCATGTCGGTGAGCACCACCAGCACATGGCGGTCGAGGTCGTAGGCCAGATATTCGGCGGCGGTGAGCGCGGTGCGCGGCAGGGTCAGGCGCTCGACCGGCGGGTCGTCGGCCAGATTGACGAACATCACCACGTTGCGCAGCACGCCCGAGTTGGCGAACTCGTCGCGGAAGAACTTGGCGTCGGCATAGGAGACGCCCATGGCGGCGAAGACGATCGAGAAGCTGGAGGATTCGTCGACCAGCTTGGCCTGACGCACGATCTGGGCCGCGAGCCGGTTGTGCGGCAGACCCGAGCCGGAAAAGATCGGCAGCTTCTGGCCGCGCACCAGTGAGTTGAGTCCGTCGATGGTGGAGATGCCGGTCTGGATGAACTCGCGCGGATAGGTGCGCGCGGCCGGGTTGATGGCCGAGCCGCCGACCGGGCGGCGCAGACTGGATAGGACAGGCGGGCGGCCGTCGCGCGGGACGCCGAGTCCGTCGAATTCGCGCCCGAGGATTTCGGGCGAGAGGGCGATCTCGATCGGCTCGTCGAGGAAGCGGACCCAGGTGTTCTCCAGGTCCAGATCCTCGGTGCCCTCGAAGACCAGGATCAGCACTTCGTCATCGGCGGCGCGGATGACCTGACCGTTGCGGACGTGGCCGGCGTGGTCTTCGATGCGGACCCGGTCGCCGAAGGCGACGTTGGGGGTATGTCTGACCACCAGCAGGCCGCCTCGGGCCTCGACGGCGGTGCGGTATTCCTTGATGCTCATGGGCTTTGGATCTCGACCTCTAGACGCTTGGGCAATTGGCCATGCCGAATGCCTGACATCGGGTTTTCATTAGCGGCTTTGGAATTGAAATTATGAAACATCAAATGTTTTCTGAAGTCGCAGCAAATATATCTGAGCTTGAGGCTGATCCAATGAAGGTGGTCTCTGGCGGTCATGGCATGCCAGTCGCCATAATAAAGCGCAACAAAGCCATTTTTTTACTGTGTGTCCGCCGCTGCTTGCGAAGTCTTGATGGAATTGATTGATAATTTCGATCTATTGCAAATCGTTAAAGATCGCTTGGATGATTCTTCTGTCGGGGTGGGATTCAATGACTTGTGAGTGAAAAAGGGTCTGCCCCTATTCTCTCACTTTCTAGTGTCCGACTTGATGAGGTTGTTAGCTGGCGCATACCTTGTCAACCTCGGAAATTATCAATTCTGCCCGCCTTTCGAGGAATTCATCAAAATCATCGCCTTGGTAAATCTCTTTTTTCAAAGGCAACATATTGCTTCCAAGTATTTCTGAGAACTTCCCAGATGGGACTAGGCTGAAAAAATAATCCGAAGGTTTCTTGCTAGAAATTTTCTTGTTGCTGCCCGACGGCAAAAAACAAAAATTAACAATACTGAACCTCCTGCTCTTTGATATACCCCGCCTCGTGAGGAATGAGTTAGGGAAAACGTGGTGATATTCCTTCCGATTGTAGGAGGAAAGCGCCTTTCCGAGATCTATTTTTGTGCCGCTAACCAGATCCATAGGACTCGATTGCGCCAACAGCAAGAGGAATGCTCTAGTCAACGGATTAGTCTTGGAAAATGAATGACGCATTATCTCTATGGGTGTAACTGTATATGCATAGCGATCAACGGCGGCCTTTGTGTTGTTCGCTATTTCTTCCATGGCGATTAAGTCCATATCCATTTTGCTGGTCGTGCGACCTGTGGAGTATCGGTCTGAGAATGATGTGCGCCAGAACCATTTTGTTACCAAATCCAACTGTTCATGGCTAGGTGACTTGGCGAGGGAAAAGAATTTCGCAAGGACGACAAGCTGCTGGTTAAATGGAAGGAAATCCATATGCCGACAACCAAAGTTGGATGCAAGGAAGTCGACCGACCTTTTTAACGCCTCGCAAATAGACTTCCATTCGTCTCTAACATTATCACCATTTAGAGTAAGAATATTTTCAGTCTTTGTTGATCCTATGAGAATTCCCGAGATTAGTTGAAGAAGGATTTTGTTAGATATATTGCCGAATCCTTTGTCTTCCAGTTCATCTATCAATTCGTTAGCTGCCTCAAGCAGGTGAAAATTCTCTGTCCATGTCCAAGCTGTCATCAGGTCAATTGTATCGAGCTTTGTGCCGGTGTTATTGATTCTTTCAAAAATTATCCCGACATCCTTCCTGCTTCTATTCTTTATTGTTACAACCGGAAGGTCATAATTCAGGAATTTGGAAGAAAGCTGCTTCGCTTCCTGGTGATGTTCTTTGTCTATCTTTGCCAATTCATCAAATAGGCGAAGTGGATCAAGAAGGTTCCTCAAATAGACGCAGTGAGGTGAAGCAGGATTGACTTCGGACTTTGGAAAGAAGTCACTTCTTTCGAAGTCATAGTATATCTCGAATATATCTAAGCAAGGGTTGTATTTTTCCGAATTTTTTTCTTGCGCTGTCTTGTCGCTAAATACACCATAGATGGAAGATAGTCGTTGCTGGCCATCCAATACGTAATTAACAGGATAGCTTGCGGCTTTTTCTGGAATTAGATAGCCAGCAATGTTTCTTGTGGACTTCAGTTTATCCTTTTCGGAAGCCTCCCAAAGCAGAACGCTCCCCACCGGGTAGTCGGCTATGATGCTTTGCATTAGTTCGATTATTTGCTCCTGCTTCCATACGTAGCCACGCTGAAAAGCGGGGACTTTTATGTCGCCATCATCGATTCGTTTGATGAGCTTGTCGATCTTCTGCGAATTCGTTGTAAGCTCTGGTGTCTTCATGTTTTTACTTTATCCAAATGGTGCGCCAGATAGCCAATAGTGTATTTAGATTGCAATAGGACGCTAAACTTTCTAGAGCGAATGCGGTCTAGTTAACGAGCAGTCCGCGTAAATGTAGCTGCCAAGCGAAAATTCTAAACAAACTCCCCCTGCTTCGCATACTCAATCCGTATTGCCTCCATCGCCTGATCGACCTCCTGCCGAAACGCCTGAATCTGCTCCAACTGCTCACTCGAATACATCGACTTGATTCGCCGCATCTTGGCCAGTAGAGGCAAACGCTGCAATTCAGTCACCGGCACACCCAACTTGACCAACGCTTCACCCCGCTTATAGATCGTGATCGCCAGATCCAGTAGCGCATACTGCTTCGCCGGCGAGCAAAAGGTATCGATCTCATCCAGCGCACTCTGCTGCAACACCCCCTCCTTTATCAACGACGCCCCCTCCAACTCCCACCGCTGCGCATCCGACAACGCCTCAGGCCCCACCAGATTCACGATCCGCGACAACTCCGCATCCCGCGCCAGCAACGCCAACGCCGCCCCGCGCCGCTTCTCCCAATCCGGATCGATCTCCGTGTGCCACCACTCGGCCGCCGTCTTCACATGCCCCGAAAAGCTCGTCACCCAATCGATCGACGGATAATGCCGCGCATCCGCCAACTCCTTCGACAACGCCCAAAAGGTCTCGATGATGTCCTTGGTATGACTCGTCACCGGCTCCGAGAAGTCCCCTCCCGGCGGCGACACCGCCCCAATCAAGGTGACAGAACCCGACCCGGCCCCAAAGGTCTCCACCCGCCCGGCACGCTCATAGACCGCCGCCAGCCGCGACGCCAGATAGGCCGGATAGCCTTCCTCCACCGGCATCTGCCCCAGCCGCCCCGACACCTCGCGCAACGCCTCGGCCCAGCGACTGGTCGAATCCGCCAGCATCACCACGTCATAGCCCATGTCGCGGTAATACTCCGCCATCGTGATCCCGACATAGACCGACGCCTCGCGCGCCACCACCGGCATGTTCGACGTATTCGCCACCAGCAGCGTGCGCTCCATCAGCTTGCGCCCGGAGTAGGGATCATCGAGCTGCGGGAAGGTCTCCAGCACATCGACCAGCTCATTGCCGCGCTCGCCGCAGCCGACATAGATCACGATGTCCGCATTCGACCAGCGCGCAATCTGCTGCTGAACCACGGTCTTGCCCGCCCCGAACGGCCCCGGCACCGCGCCCTTGCCGCCCTTGAGCTGCGGAAAGAACGTATCGATCACCCGCTGCCCCGTAATCAGCGGCGACACGCCGTCATCGCGCCGCCGATAAGGACGCGGCTTCCGCACCGGCCAGCGCTGATAGAGACTGAGCCGATGCATCGCGCCCTTGTGATCGCGCACCCGCGCAATGGTCGACTCGATGTCGTACTCACCGGCCGGCGCGATCTCCTCCAGCTCGCCCTCGATACCGGGCGGCACCAGGATGCGATGCTCGATGGTCAGCGTCTCCTGGACCGTACCGAGCACGGTTCCCGGCCCGACCTTGGCTCCAGGTTCCAGCTCCGCATTCGGCTCGAACGCCCAGCGCTTGTCGCGGTCGAGCGCCGGCACGCTCAGACCGCGCCGGATGTAGTCGCCGGACTGGAGCGCGAGCTTCAACAGCGGACGCTGCACCCCGTCGAAGATCCCGCCCATCAGCCCCGGACCCAGCTCGACCGACAGCGGCCAGCCCAAGCCCACTACCGGCTCCCCAGGCCGAACCCCATCGGTCGACTCATAGGTCTGGACCACCGCCCGCTCGCCGTTGAGCGAGAGGATCTCGCCATAGAGTCCGAGTTCGCCGATCTTGACCTGCTCGCCACTGCGCGCGCCCGGCAGCTCGATGGTGACGATGGGACCGTTGATGTCGCGGATGACGCCGATCTTGTTGGTTTCGCTCATGGTCTCGCTCATCCGTTGAAGAGGTTGCCGGTATCGAAGCCGCCGGGCAGCAGACGCTCCAGGATGGTCTGCTGGAGGCGCGGGCGCAGGCGGTCGAGCCGGCCCTCGAAGGTGTGGTCGACGCGGATGCGTCCATCGGCGCTCGTCACCAGCACGCCGCCGAGGGTGTCGATCGCCTCGGGCGCTGGCGCGAGCGTGGCGTCCTTGTCATGGGGCAGGGCGGCGACGACCGCATCCCAGTTCATGAACAGCCGGCGCTGATCGTGGGCATTGGCCGTGATCCGGATCGCGGGCGACTCGATGACCCCGGCCGCCTCGACGATCAGCGCCGACAGCCAGGCGTCATAGGTCGGCTCGTCCTCCATGAAGGCGCGCATCCGGTCGGCCAGCCGCCGCTCGACGTCGAGCACCAGATTCCAGCGCATGCGGTCGAGGTGGGTCTGCATCTTGAGTTCGCTCGCCTGCACCCGCTGGCGGAAACTGCGCTCAGCGAGTGCCTTGGCGACGGCCTCTTCGCGCGTCTCGCGCAGACGCAGACGCTCGGCGGCCTCGCGCAGAATGCTGTCACGGCTGCGCGCGGCACGCTCGCGGTACTCGGACGCGAGGCGTTCGGCGCGCGCCAGGATGGCGCGTTCGAGTTCTTCGACCTGATTCACGATGACTCTCGCTCGCCGCTCGGGGCGGTCTCCAGTGTCGCGGCTCCGAAGAGCGTGGCCAGCCGCTGGGCGACCTCGCTGGTCAGCCGGGGTTGCGCACCGAGCGCGGGGACGGCGATCACCACGATCCGCCCGCCTTCCTGCCGCACCCGTTGCAGGTTCGGGATCTGTTGCGCCATGAGCGCGTCGTCGACGATGACCAGCGCCCTGGCCTGATCGCGGCGCAGATCACGCAGCAGCCGGTCGGCATCCTCCGGGGTCGGGTTCGGGTAGGTCTCGAAACCGATCAGCCGGAAGCCGTCGGCGAGATTGTCCTCGCCGAGAAACAGCAGGCGGGTCGGTTGGCCCTGGTCCGGCGCGTGCTCGGTCATGGTCGGCATGGCTCCCCGTCGATTCGGCTCGACACGGCTGGGTGTCGGTCAGAGCTTGTTGAGCAGCAGGATCGAGATGACCAGACCATAGATGGCGATACCCTCGGCCAGTCCCAGATAGATGAGGGTGCGCCCGAGGTTCTCGGGTTTCTCGGTGATCGCGGCCAGCGACGCCGCGCCGATCGGCCCCACGGCGATGCCGGCGCCGATGGTCGAGAGTCCGGTCGGGATGCCGACGCCGATCATGGCCAGACCCAGGCCGACCGACATCTCTTTGAGTCCCTCGGCGGCGGCCCCGGTCTCGGGTGCGGCCAGGGCATCGCTGACGCCGAGCGCCAGCAGCGCGATCTGGGCGCCGACGAAGACCACCAGTTGCGAACCGAGCAGCGGCCGGAACCAGGACCGGATGGCGCTCACGGCCTGCGGACGCTGATCGAGCAGGAACCCGGCGACGATCAGGCCGAGGATGGCGAATGACATGAGTGCGACGAGCCAGAGCATGGACGAATCCCCTGATGATTGAAGTCTGGATTGACGGTGTTCAGTACGCCGGAAAACCGGCCGGATCAGGCCGGTCCGCGCCCGAACCGGA
>ERZ1673962.867-NODE-867-length-17462-cov-45.558511_pt1 | contig 17462 bp, 13 predicted proteins | sample MGYA00580188_ERZ1673962 | MGnify/ENA primary metagenome ERZ1673962 (study PRJEB41334, sample SAMN05608104) | rock metagenome | biome: terrestrial subsurface; feature: shale formation; material: shale | place: USA: Pennsylvania ... | reverse complement strand
CGGTCTGTCTCACTCTCATGCAAAGGTAAGATCAACCATTTAATCCGCTTACCCAGTTTTTTCAGACATATCAGCGGAAGAAGTTAACTAGCGGGAACTCCAAGCTTCTAGCGCAGCATCGGCTTTGGCACACGAGACCCACAATTCAGGTACGGAGTGTAATAATGCACTCAAACGTGAGTGGAAAACCTCTCCTTCGTTCCCTTCGAAGTCGCCAAAAGCAAGTTCGGTTATCCATTCGCCTACGAAAGTCCGCCATTCAGGGGTATCTTCCCAAGCGGAGCACGCAATAAGCGACATTCTTAGAGCATCGTCAATTGAAAAGCTATATTGAGGGTCTCGACGATAGCGACGCATTAGAATGCGCAGCTCATCAGCCAGGTCTGTGTTTCTTGATATAGCAGCTACTGAGGCGAGACCATTCAGTACACCCACTAGTTGCGGTTTATCTTGTAAGTTAGCAAGTGTGTAATTCCCCAGTCTGAGGGCCATTGCTGCTAAATCCGCGTGAGTTGATTTAACATTGAAAACCATCGCAGAGTTGACTAGAGCGATAAATGAGGATGCGTTGACTTCTTCGCACCTGAGTTGTTCTTCAATAGTTTTTGCAAGATCATCCGGCAGACTATTTTGATTGTCCGTAGAGCTTTCAAGCGGCCCTGGAAGATATGGATACGGGAACTCGAAAATATTTTTAATGCTTCTTTCGTTACTGCCAAATATGGCATCAATCAGCTCACCGCTTGCGAAATTTAATTTGAATTTGTTAGCTACAATTAGAATTCGTCCAAAGAATTCTGCTTTCAGTTGTGGTGCGCTTGCCAAGTCTGGATACCACCTGGGTTCTATTCGCATATCTGCAAGTGACTGCATATAAAATTGTTCACCGCGGTTGGTGATTGCCCATTCGGCAAAGTGTTGGTAGTCGATGCCGCATTGGATTAGCTGGCGTTGAATCAACGCAGCCTGAGCTAGAGATGCTAGCCTACGATAGAATGGTGGTTCATTAGTAAAGAGGTGTGTTCTAGCAAGCTCACCGTCGACAAGAACGAACAAAGCAGAGAATAAGTTGAACTCACTAGTGATATCCTCTACGTCATCATCTCGGATTCGGTAGAGAAGGCGAAGCAGATAAGGCTCGATTTCAGGTCTATTAACCAGGATCCTAAAACCCACATCAAATGCACCTAACCGAGACAAAATATCACCATTTTTCTCAACATAGTCGAATGCTTTCTCAAGCACCTCCTTATCAAGAGAGGTTGTATCAATTTCGTCAGTCAATGCCCAATGAGAAGAAAGAAAAAGGCTGAAGAGAAGTCCATTGTAGGGGTGCCAACATATCAATTTACTAAAAAACCCTTTCCCTACGTTATGAGCATAATCTTGGATAGAGCTGCTTCCATCATATGCGCCAACTAATCTCTCAAAATAGCGTCGTGAATTTGGGATGAGAGTAGATACACTACTTTCCCCAGCTAATATTTCATTTCGTATAGTTCTTTCCAAAACAACTGGAGTATCCTTTATATCGTCGTGAAAAGTGTCGAGCTCTTGATCGTCAAGAGGGCGTTGTTCTAAAATTTTTCTCCAGACCTGTATATCTCTATCAGGAAGGTTCACGTCTGAGGTTGTTTCTTCGAGATAACGAATACGTGTGGATACATCGTTAGAGATCAGAGAGAAACTGGGGAGTACTATACGTTGTTGCTCGGAGGAGATAGTTAGTTCTGGAAGTTCGCTGTTATGTGCTTCGTTTTTAAGAATCCAAATTTTATCCTTTATATCAGCCAGCTCAAAAGAGTCGTGCTTTGCTAGAGCGCTACGAATAGCATTTAGAAATGAGGATCGCTGAAAAGAAATATTACTTGGGCCAATGGTAATCGTGGCTTCTGCTTTCAAACCATGATTTTCCATGAAAAAGGGATCATTGAGTAGACTCTGTCTTATTAACGGAGGGACTAGATCCAATGCAGTAATTACAATATCTGACCTATCGAGAGATTTTATTTTCACGAGCTTGCTCCTTCGATGCACGCTACTTCAGACATCTCATCAATATAATTACGGTACCTATCTAAAATTATTTCGTAAATCTCAGGGAACTGTTCCTGTAGCGGGAGTAGAACGCTTTCTTCTATCCAATTCCAGTATGCACTTCGAACGCTTTCATGAACGCCATCTAGACGCATCAACAGCATCAGGGTATAAGAGGCATGTCCTATTTTAACTAAATTTTCAGCATTCTCAGAATTAAATACATGTGCCCATCCACGAATATCTATTTGCTTTATTAGCCAGTTTGAACGAGCGACGTTTTCATCGATATTTGAGCTTTTAATCCATATGTTTTTGAGAACTTGAATAAATGTTTTTATAGTTCCATGCAACCATGGTGACTCCTCAGGCATCTGTAACCAGTCACTCATTCTTACACGAGAAATCGACTCTCTAATAGCTTTTAGCTCCGCTGTTTCAATGATATATTCATCTTTAACAGCTGCCCCCTGTATGCATTCTTCGAGCTCGGATACGTCTACAGGAATAAAGGTATAGCCAGCTTTTCGAAGGGTCGTCCGATACTCTAAACGGTCATCACAAGATAAAATACATGCTGTTACCAAAGTATCTATCAAGTCCAGTGTCGATAAGACTGGTAATTGAGAGTTCTCCTCCTCAATTACTGCATGCTGGTTGATAAATCGATCGTCAATGATAGCTATGTCACAAAGAGGGGCTAGGGAAATAATACCAATTGAAGGGTGGTCCGGATTGGGGTCTTTTTCATTATCCTCAAAATAGCGTTTAGCGCCTATCCTCACTTGACCTGATTCCAGTCTCGAATGTAGAGACTCCCTGATTCGTTCAATAATGTTGTTGATTTCTTCTGAAGTACTTTCGTATGCAATAAGGCTATCTACTTCCGAAACTTCCCTCGGAGAAGCTACTGCTATAAAACCTGCAGGTTTTAGCTTTTCAAGGATACCGAGATGTAAGAAATATGTGATCGCTAGGTCATCAAGGTAGAGAGTTGCGCCATCTTCTATATTCGGTTGGTTTGGCCAAGGTTTTTCACGCAATTGCAAATAGGCCTGTGAACGTTTTAATTCTTTTGCTGTTATTTGTCCATTTTGTCGTAGCTTTTCCACCACTGCGAGACAGCTGCTCATAACGGCTGTATGTGAAGATAAGTCCGCCTCCTCCTCCATCAAGCTAGAAACTCGATATACAGGAGCCGGGCGAACGACTAGCTTTTGAGAGAAATTATTATCTTGTTCTTTCTCTGCTTCGGCAATAAGAGCGGACAAGGTTTCGCCAACTTGAGTAGATAGATTGCTGTCTGCAACAGTACTAGGAGCGAATTTTTCCAATGCATCTGTTGCAAGAAGATCTCTTATATTATGCGCATCAGCAATACGGCTTGGTTGATGGAATCTGGCTTTTTGACGTTCTTCAAAAAGCCATCCAAGGGTTGTATGTGGTATATATATGGTGCCTAGAGTATCCAGAACTAAATCTAATATTTTTAAAAAAGACAAAGTCAATAGTGCAGTTGCATCGATAGCAACCGTTTTTTCGATAAGATCATAGCTTACCGGTGAACGCTTGCCGCTGTAAGTAGATATCATACTTCGGCGTCTCGGATCAGTTTCGATCAGATTGGATAATGTAGGGAGTGTTGTCAGTTCAACCAAAGTTCGGTTTAATAGTTCGGCCGCTAGAAAAATTGGTATTCGTCCTTGTGATAGTAAACGCCATGTGTCTGATTCATTTCGATCCCATTCGGGCTTTCTATCGAGGAGGTCCTTCAAACTAATTATTTTAAGAGGGCCGTTTTCGTCTGAGTGTTCTACAGCTTTTTCGATCCATTGAAGAACTATCGGGTCTACTTCCCAGCCTGCAATTGTCGCGATTAAATATGAAGATGCAAGTACGGCTGGATCATCAGGTGAATTCTCTGCAGCTGAAAAAACTAGTTCTTTAGCGCGAGGTGAACCCAATTGAACTGCCAGTTTTGCAGTTGAAATTAAACTAGCTGAGCTTCGCGACTCTCTGTTCTGGTATTCATTTTCAATGTAGGTAGACAAAGATTCCCAATCACCAGTTGCGATCCCTAAATTAAGCAGTAGTGCTCGGTGATTAACACCGTCAAAATTATCGTCTAGCTCGGATAAAACGGCAGGGGACTTAAGAAAATCACCTTGTTCATAAAGGGCCCATGCGTAAGATATTCGCAGGTTGTTGGATTGCGACAGAAGCTCGTTATATTCGTTAAGAAAACATACCAATTCCTCAGATCTATGAGTAATATTAAGAGCCTTTGCGAGTCGTTCAGCATCATTTAGAGATCGTGTCTCGTTAAATAACAACTTGGCAAATTTGCATAGATCATCCCAATATTGATTCCTCTCAAGCTCCGCTACGAGGTTTACTAAGTCATCAAGGGACTTCGTTGATATGTATTGTTGCTTGCGGGAATCAATGTGATTATTTCCTTGGGCCTCATATATAATTCGTCTTAAGTTATTTTCCTCGTCAACAGTTATTTTCTGTTCAATTAGGTGGTTGAGGATTTCATATGCCTGCTCTATTAAACCTGCATGAGAGAACATCTCAATCTGGCGAAATCGTAGCGTTTTGGGATCGATATGCATTGCAAGCTGGCTGTGGTGGCGTGCAATATAGCCGGCCACTTCTGCAGCAGTTGGCTTTGTAAATGCTATCGCAAAACGGGCAATAGCAGCGGCCTCGGTCATGGCGCCATTCTTGGCTACGTCACGGTCTATATCTCGCTCAACTGCCTCTAAATCCAGCTTAATATTAAACTGCAACGCATAGTGCACAAACCTAAGCGCTGTATCTGGTGTACGTAGCTTTTCTTCCAGCCTTTTTACCCCTTCAGGTGCTTGAAGTGGATCACGCAGCTCCAACCAAATAGCGTACTCATCATCCATACTTGCAGTGCGTGAACATGATAGGCGGATGGCTGCGTTCGTCGCGTTAACGAAATGTTGATGTGCGGATCGACGTGCATTCAATGAGAGGCTGTCTGTTGCTAAGGGGAACTCTTTAGCTTCAAAAGGAACTTGCGTCAGTACAAAGGCGCGATAGTCTTGCGGGATGGTAGGAATTAGGGTGCTCAACGCTGCTAAATGATGAAGTATGGGGGCTTCGTCATAGCTTTCTTGGGAAAGCGTGCTTACTGTTTGAGAGGCAGACTCCCAACGGGCTAGCTGCAGTTGAAGACTCAAGAGAAAACTCTTTCCATCAGGATCCAAGTTTTCAGCACTATAGTTGGCATCCGTCATCCACTTAAGGGCACTTTCGGCACTTTCATGGTGGGCGACAATCATAAGCCTAGCCGAGCACGCAGCTGGCGTATCCAAGTCAACCAGCGCTTGAAGCGCCGTTGTTTTGTCATATTCCCTAGAGAGTATAAATGCGTTCGCGATCTTGTTTTCCGGAGATTCGCCTAGGGTATTAGCTATTCCCAAAAACTCTTTCGCTTGATCGAGCTGTTCAGTCGGTGCTAATAGTCGTGAGCACCATGCTAACCCTAAGCTTCTTAGAGCGTCAGAGCCCCCCGAAAGATCTCCATCTACAAGGCGTTTTCCAAATCGCAACGAGGATCTGACATTGTCGACTTCTCTGAAAAACCTAGATTTGCGGAGTTGCTGGAGTTCTTTTTCTATTTCATTATTTACCAACTCAGTGGGGATATTGAGATTAATATCCCTGCCTGCCTGTAATATTGTTGCATGGTCCCCAGCGTTGGCTTTCTGATTAGTCCTCTTCAACATGCTTCGTTGCCTGCTTGTTCCCTATATGAATGTCTCGTCCTGCCTGGTAGTTGGTGGACTTCTCTCCAGTGCGTATTTTTTGTGTAGAAGATGTTACGTTGTTCTTACGGAGCATATTCCCCAGCCAAACAAGGACCGCGACGCCAGCTCCAGAGAATAGCCATTCTTTGTTATCAACAATCCAGCGGATAATGTCTGTCAAACCGGGTTACTCCTTTAGTTAGTGCCGGGGGCGGCTAGCTATGTGATTAGGCTCTTTATTGCCTAGATTGGACTCATTCGGATGAACTGACAATGGAGTTACTCCCACTGGGTATATAGCACCGCCAGCGCGAGGAACTTATCAAAATGATATTCATTGAAAATCAAATTGTATCATTTTGATTTTAAAAGAAAATATTGGCATTTAGTGTTTGACGACCCTTGAATATTTTCTCTATTCTGTACGATAAATGCACAGTTCCGGACCGCGAGTCTATGACCCCCTTCGGTACCTATCTTGAACATCTTAGGCGTAGCCGCCGTATGCAGCAGAAGCAGCTAGCCGATCTGATGGGCATCAATCCTTGCTATGTCAGCACCCTGGAAAGGGGGCGTAAGGGACCACCGTCGACAGCTGTACTCAAGCGACTCATCAAGAATCTGAACTTGTCTCGGGATGAACAGGAGCGGCTTTGGCACTCTGTAGAGCTATCCGAGATGACGTTCCGGTTGCCGGACGGCATGTCGCAGGACGAGTTTGAGATGGTCCACGATCTGAAAAGCCACCTCGGGTCATTAAACGGAGATCAGGTGCTGATCATACGGAAAGTGCTTGGGTTGGGCTCTGGCTCACAGGAGGGTATCACTATGTAGATATAACGGGACGCACCAGGTGGATTGTCCCGCTAGTGGCGCAAGCAAGAAAGCTTACGACGTCAGAAATCTAAGTATCCTTGCTTGCTCCCTGCCCGTCAATTCACCCGCATAGACATTAAGCCAGTCAATTAACTTCATTACTCGCCAGAGTAAGGGGTACTCATGTCTTCAAAAAATACTGTTGTGCCGTTCGGCACACGGCAGGAAGCACAGCTACGCCTGAAATCTGGGCCGCTACGTAAAGAGAAGCGAGCTCGGGAGCCAGTGCGACCGACAACGGGACGCGTTGTCGGTTTCTACCCATCCACCAAGAACAACCGGCTTGTGGCCTGGGAGTCTCAGCTTGAGCAGAAGGCCTGTGCCCTCTTCGAGTTCTCGCCGGATGTTGTCCGTTACCGAGAGCAGCCTATTTCGGTCTACTTTGAGTGCGACGGCCAGATGCGCCGGTACACGCCTGATTTCGAACTTCACTTCCAGGATGGCAGATCGATCTATCTGGAGGTTAAACCCTTCGCCAAACTCGAAGACGCTGATATCAAGCGGCGGCTTCAGCAGATAGCCAGATTCTGGGAGCTGAATGGTCGGCAATTTGGTGTTATCACCGATGTAGAGCTTTACAACCCCACCTTGCAGCTCAATCTGAAGCTGCTTAGAGCGCATCAACGGATTCAGGTATCAGATGAGGTTCGTCAGCGCGTAGTCCATTGGATCGCTACTGCAGGCTCCGCCACTTTCGAGCAGTTAGCCGAGCTACTGAACTCGCCAATACAGGTCTATGCGCTGATCGTTCAGCGAGTGCTACATGTCGATCTTCTCTTACCTTTTTCGCCTACCACAACACTGCATTTACCGGAGGGTATCGGACATGAAAGTCGTCTCTTTTCATACCGGACTGCACCTGACTTTGAATAGTGTGCCCTATCGAATTGATAGGATTCTGACCGAAGGTGACTGTTACCTGGAGCGTCTGAGTGACGGGGCAATACTTCGCAAAAGCAAGCCGGAATTGGTGGGGCTGTTATCGTCCGGGGAGCTGGTTCTGCAAGGTTTAAGTGCGGACAACAGCAGAGAGAGTTCTTCCAATGTGTCTCAGACGAGCAGAACTCGGGCAGATCTCCTTCGACTATCGGGCGTCGAGCGTAAGGAAGTATTGAGGAAGCACGAGTACATCAAAGTGGCTATTCAACACTGTGGGGATAAGCCGACCACCAAAAGTTTAAACGAGGTCATAGCGGAAGCCAGCAAGTCTATCGATGACACCGCTCCACCGCATCCAAAGACTGTCTATAGGTGGTGGAAGACATGGCTCGATTCCGGGCAGGATCTAATGTCGTTGGCGCCAAAGGACCAGAAGTCGTCACCGCGAAGATCATTTTCCAAAGAGGTGATGAGTGAGCTACACACCCTCGTTGAGCGTTTATGGTTCACCAAGGAAAAACTGCCAGTAAAAGTGGTTTATGACGCTTTCTGCCATCGTATGAACGAGCTTAATGGACTGAGGCTAAAACCGCTGACATTTCCAAGCCGCGCCCAATTCTACCGAATCGTCGATCAGATCGATAAATACGATGCCATGGCCGCCAGGGAGGGAAAGCGTGTTGCAGATAAGCATTTTCGGGCAACCGGCGCCGGTGCAGTGACGCACCACATCCTAGAGCGGGTGGAAGTCGATCATACCCCTCTGGATGTGATTGTTATTAACGAGCGGACAGCTCTGGCGGATGGCCGCCCTACTTTGACCCTACTGCTCTGCCGCCACTCGCGTATGGTGCTGGGCTTTTCCATCGGGTTTGAGCCACCCTCAGAGCTGTCGGTAATGAGGGCCTTACGTCACGCGATACTGTCCAAAGCCTACGTCAAAGAGCATTACCCGGATATTTGCCATGAATGGCCAGCGTACGGGATTCCCCACACGCTGATCTGCGATAACGGCTTGGAGTTTCACTCCCATCAACTGAAGCGCGTCTGCGCGGAGCTCAATATCGAGCTTCAGTTCTGCCCCAAGCAGCAACCCCACTACAAAGGGGCCGTGGAGCGTTTCCTCGGAACATTAAACCGAGCGGTCTGCCACCGTATCCCCGGTACCACGTTCTCCAACATCGCACATCGTGGTGACTACAACTCCGCTGACATGGCGCGGATCACCTTGGCTGATCTGAAATCACTCATCCATGAGTGGGTTATCGATATCTACCACCAAGAGGTGCACAGAACCACGCATCGGATGCCTTCAGCCATGTGGACGGATGGACTCGGTATGGTGGAGCCAATGTTGCCTGAGAGCCTGGTGCAGCTGAACTTGATACTCACCAAGGAGACGACCCGCCGACTTTCCCACCAGGGCGTGCAGGTTCATCACCTGTTCTATAACTCGGCGGAACTTGGGCTTTTGCGCATACGCTCGACAGAGCGATATGACGTGTCAGTGCGTTACGACCCGGAGGATATGGGGGCGGTATGGGTCTACGACGAGCTACAGGGTGATTACATCCATGTGCCCTGTACCAACCCGGAGTACGCGGAAGGCCTGACGCTTCGTCAACACGATCAGATCCTGAAGGACACTAAGCAGCGCGGACTGGATGAACAGGACGAGGAGGAGCTGCTGGAGAGCAAGGCCAGGTTCCAGCAGAAGATCGAGGATCTGAGCCGCAACAAGCTCATTCGCGAGCGCAAGAAAGCCGCCAGGGACGCCATGCCTGTTCCGCCTTCCTGGAGCTCAAACCCGGTACTGGAACGTCCCAAGGAGCCTGATACGACCGCTGAGTCACTATTCGAGCCCCTGAACTTCAAGGTGGTTACGAGGGGGCAAGGCGATGACTGACAACTTAAACATCCATCAGAAAATCGCTGAACTCCGCAAAGTCGTGATCTTCCATCCTCAATGCCAGCTGGCTTTCGACGCCATCCGCGATGCCTACCAGATGAGTGCCCAAGTTGGGCTCCCTCAGCATTTGCTGTGTGTTGGTCAGTCCGGTACCGGCAAGTCCACGCTGAAGTCTCTGATATTCGATGAGTATCCCCCCGAGCCACTGCCAGACCGCGAGTTACTTCCGGTGCTCTGTGTGGATACACCATCGCAGCCAACGATCCGAAATATGGCTGAGGCAATGCTGGTCCAGCTCGGGGAGCCCTGTTTCATGCGGGGCTCTGCCATCGACAAGACAAACCGGATTCTCAACCTGATCAAGGAGAAGCAGGTGCGCCTGATCATCGTGGATGAACTCCAGCACTTCATCGACCGCGGCCGCCGCCGAGCGCCTTTGGAGGTCTCGGATTGGTTGAAGACGCTGATCGACCAGTCCCAAGTCTCGACGGTGCTAATGGGCCTGCCGCGCTGTGAACAGATCCTCCAGGTAAACGAGCAACTGAGGCGGCGCTACGGGAGGCGCCTGGAGTTGAATCCGTTCTCTATCGAATCCCCGAATGAACAGTCAATCTTTGCCGGTGTGATTACTCACTTCGATCAGAAGCTCGGTTTAACAAGGCCCTTGCAACTGGATGGCGACCTGTTGAGACGTTTCCACTTCGCCACTAACGGCATTATCGATTATGTCGTTCGGCTGATGACGGGCAGCTACGCCTGGGCCACTCAACACTCCGTGCCCGCCATCGATCGCTCGGTGCTCGGAAGGGCATTTGTCGATTGGGTGTGGCACGAAGGCAAGGACACGCTGAATCCATTCAATGAGGGGTTTCGCTGGAAGCGGCTCGATAGCCCCGGAATGCCATTCAATCTATTTGAGCCTGCTTCTGCTGTACGGGCTTCCAAGACAGGAGGAGAATCATGGAGTTGATCAAACCACCGCTGCATCCAGATCGCTTCCCGGACGAACTGCCTTACGGCTATTTGAAGCGTCTGGCGGAACTGAATCAGTACGAAAGCCCAGCCTGGTTATTCAGGAACCTGTCGTCACGAAGCTCTCTGCAAACATCTGCGCTCTCCGTTGCTGAGCTATCCGCCGCTGATTGGGCAGGTAATCAGCCAACGGCCAGTGCCGTTGGTGAGAATACCCAGCACCTCAGATATTGCCCGCTCTGCATCACGGAGAGCAGCTATTGGCGCAGCGCTTGGCAAAGTTGGGTGTCCTGCGCCTGCACCAAGCATCAGATCTGGTTGGTTGATCGGTGCCCAAGCTGCCATTCTCGGCTCCCGTTGGCATCAACGAACCTATCGCACTGTGCCTGTGGTGCGCGGTTAGCAGACGGGCCTGTGGAGATTATCGATAGTCCCGTTGAGCAGATGCAGCTGTTCCTGGATGAAGGGAGTGTGCCGGAAGGGTATTCCATACTCCCCAGAGAACACGGTCTGGAGAACTCGGCTCGGGCAGCGCTGATTAGCTTGTTGTGTAACTGGTTGGACTACCCGAAGCTCACCGTGCATAACTTCAATCGCGAGCTTAAGCAGTGCGGCACGGCGCGGATTCACCTGGTGAACGCTTCCGAGCTGCTGTTTCTGCCCGGAGGGTTGGAGACCTTTCTGTTCCGCTTATCTCAGCGAGATAGTCCCGAATATTACACCTCCCTCATACTGAAGCTTGTTCTGCGGCTGAATATCGACTTTCCACAACCGTGCTTCGACACCCTGAAACACCAGGCTCTCAACTACTGGGTGCATCTGAGAAAGGTCTTAGACCAGGAGCAGGGGCGGTCATCCGATATCGCCGACCTATGGGAGTACGCCGAGTGGCAGGTGCTGCCGCATGACCCGAAGTAAGGGCCAGGAGGGTATGCGGGCGCCAATCAGAAGTCACGACTGTGCGCTGGTATACCCTCCGATCCATCCCGTCTGTTCCTCAGACGAGTCACCGATAGGCTATTTGGTTCGTCTGGCAGAGCTGAATCGTTATGGTTCTACCAAGTGGATGTGTGCGGACGGGCAGCTACCGAGGATCTCGGAGCTACATCGGTACCCGGACCTGCTCGCGGGCTCAGGCTGGACCGGTTGGCCTACAGAAACGTCATCGATCTCGGCGGCGGTTTGTTTGGTCGATCAGAGCCACCGCCTGGGTCGCTTACGTTATTGCCCCGCCTGTATCAGAGAAACACAACGATGGAAGGCTGCGTGGCACCTGAAAGCGTCAGTGGTATGTGCTGAGCATGGCGGCTGGCTTAGAGATACCTGTCCGGCCTGTGAAAGTCCACTGCCGTTCAAGTCTCGCAATACTAAACTGTGTAAGTGTGGCACTGATCTATCTGAATCAGCCCTGTGCTTGGCACCTGATGCGGTAAGGCGGCAGCAAGAATGGTTGGAGCGAGGCTCTGTGTCGGGGTCTTTGATAGCCGCAGGGCACAACCTGGATCTCCAAATGCGATCAGAGCTCATTCTGTTGTTTGCTCGTTTTGTCGGACGCGACGGCATAGGAAAAACCGGCATCGATACGCGGGTACTCCAAATGGTTACGGCTGCCGACGTGATGACCCTTGTATCTGATGCACTGTTTGGTGGGGCCGAGGGCTTTACCAGGTTCCTCGACACGTCGTTATCGGTGGGCGCCTCTGAGCAGGGAGAGCGGCGGCTAAGTCGATTCTATAAAGCGTTCTACAGGGCCTGTGAGGATGGCTGCTTCGACCCATACAAGCACCTGCTGGAACAGTACCTCAATCAACACTGGCCAAAGGCGTTGAGCCGTCGGAACTCACTCTTCAAGGACCGAACCATCCAGTCCCACCCATGGCTGGCACTGCAAGCTGCCTGCCGGGAGTTCGCAGTTCCCAAATCCCACATGAGGGCTGCTATCGCGGGCGATGGAGTACGCAGCATGTCGGTGCAGGGGCCAAAGCGAGAATCGGTACTGGTGTGGAAGCCTGACGTGGTGAGGCTCAAGGAGCGTCTGGCAGACTCGCTGACAGCTAAGGATGCGGCCGACTATCTCGGCGTTACCAAGAAGCAGTTCGGGCAGTTACGCCAGAGTGGATATTTCACACACCAGACGGCTCCAGGGTCTGCCTCCAGGGGCGTTTGGGCATTTTCAAAGGAGGAGTTGTCCGGGTTTCTGACGTCGCTTGTTCACAGCAGCTCAGCTCCTCCAGAGGCTATGACGATGAACCAAGCCCTAAGACGGTTTCGATCAGGAGTGAAAGAGCCGCTGGTGATCATCGTTGAGGCGATCAGGCAGGGCTCGTTGGGTGCATATGCGTCCAGCCCAAAGCCAAAAATCCGGGAGCTGGTTTTCGATAGTCATCAGTTTGAGGAGTGGTATCGGACGCTCTCATCAGGTTCGGAGTTCTTTTCGATAACCGAAGCCGCGAAGCGACTGGGGATTCATCAGGAGTTTGCCTACCAGCTCGCCAATGCAGGGCTTCTTGAAACACACTCTAGCAACAACCAGTCGGGGCAAGTCGTCAGCCAGCACTCGATAGACAAGTTCTGCTCGGAGTACGTGTTGCTACGTGATTTGGCCCGAGAAGCTGGTAGGAGCTCAGCCAGTGTGATGAGCGACTTGGCTTCTCGGGGGATTCAGCCGGTTGATGTTGATTGGGAGCACCGGCTCAGACAGATAGTTTATTTCGTTGTGCACCTCTGTGAGAAAGCGTCTGTAGCCGCGAGCCTATCAGGTGATGAGGCTAAAACGTTCCGCCCATGTCGGTCACCTCTTGGTTTATCGAAAAATTAGGGCCTTGCCCAGCGTGGCTTCGGCTGCCAGTGGACACATGTGACTAGTGCCAGAATTATTCTTGTTCGTATGACCTTAGAGTTATCCTGCTTCATTGCATCCTACTTTAGAGGACATCTATGTCCGCTCCAGTTGAGACATGTGTGACTTGTCCCATAGGACGTTGATGTCCTGTTATCATGTCTTCTATAAACTCAGTGTAACGCTTAAAGTATCCGTAATAGAGAACGCAGGAGGCTCCAAATGACGACTCATTCCGCTGCACCTAAGCGTGATAACGTTGTAGCGTTGCGGCAATCAAAAGCAGAGCGGGTATCGAACCGGAAATGGAGTGCGCCGGTTATGAAACTTGGATTCTGCATTATCCCTTCTTTGTTGTTGAGGGCTCAACAGCGGCTTGGATTGAACCCGACGCAGCTGGCCGTTTTGCTCCAGCTTGCGGATTACTGGTGGGATAAAGATCGAAAGCCCTATCCGAGCAAAAGAGACCTAAGTGACAGATTAGGTCTGAGTGAACGGCAGATTCAACGGCATATAGCTGATCTAGAAGCAGCGGGCTTAGTGCAGCGAATTGAGCGCTACGGAGATAGTGGAGAAAAAACGAGCAATGAGTACGACTTGTCGGGTTTGGTTGAGCGATTGAAGAAGATAGCGCCTGAGATCGAGGAGGCAAACGAAATCAAACGGCAAGCGACTCGACGTGGCGGAGTAAAGAATAAACGGAACCAGAAATGAAAAAACCCGCACAAGGCGGGTTCTCTCAAACTTTCGTATGTCCTCGGGGGGAGGCAATGGCATTGCCCACGATCCCGTGGCTAGTGAGTTAACTATATAGGAACATAGTTCATGTCGTCAAATAACAAAGTGACGATAGATGCAGTCAAGGCCGCTCTGTCGCCTGCTCGGATGGGGACATACGAAGCAGCGGTCGGAGTGACTAGCGACAACGATCTATCAGCTCTAAAGCTTTATGCATGGAACGCAGACGTATCAGGAGCTCTACTTGCGCCACTACACGTCTGTGAAGTCGTAGTCCGTAATGCTGTATCCGATGTTTTAGCGACGCTTTACACACCAACTTGGCCTTGGAACCGCACCTTTGAGCTTAGCTTGCCGGATCCGCAGAGGGGATATAGTCCACGACAAGATCTCCTGAGTGCTCGACGGTCGGCTCGCACCACCGGGAAGGTGATTCCTGAGTTGAAGTTTGTTTTTTGGCAAAAAATGTTTACCGGGCGCTATGACGGTCGATTGTGGACTCCCCACATTCGCAGGGTGCTTCCCAACCTTAGCGGATCGATGACGATAGCCCAGTGCCGACAGAGCATCTACGACGATCTTGAACAGCTACGTAGGCTTAGAAACCGTATCGCGCATCATGAGCCGATATTCACCAGGAACTTGTTTGACGACTACCAAAAGATTCACAACATTGTTGGCTATCGTTGCATCGAAACGGCCGCTTGGCTCGACCGCAATCAGATAGCAACCAGAGTGATCGCTGCTAAACCCTAGCCAGCGTATTCGCCAAAGATAGTTGACCTCTACAATTTTATTTATTGATACTGTTCTCTGGATATAGGCTCTGGCCTATCCCCGTATCCCTAAACACAATCAAGCGTTAGTTCTTTTCAGGTTGGGTGCCTGCAAGCTATGCGCAACCAATGCACGGCATGCCAAGCGGTCGAGCCAAAGAAAGTTCTTGCCCTTCCTTATCCAGATTACTTCTCGATAGCGCATCTGAAAGTACTCTCTTTGACCCCAGATGTTATTGCTCTCTAGCTCCCTCTTAAGCTTTGCCCACGTGAAGCCAAATTTATGGTAATCACCATTTTTGCCTTCGCTCAACCCTGGATGTGTCGTAAGAAGCTCATATGCTTTGAAGATGCTGGTTGTTTCAGCAACTGCACCGGCTATGCTGACTTGGCCTACCTGGTCCAGGTCTTCCGGGCCCGAAGCGGGTGTTAGTCGCTTGGTGTGACCGACCCATTCACCTTCAACGGTGCGTTCTAATATGATCACGTGCGGGACTTGAGGTTGAAGCTTGTTAAGGACGGCATAATGCCCTGCTTCGTGGAGGGCGACGCGGTAAATGGGATCTTTCAGTTTCAACCTGATCAGTTGGTGCTTAAACCGAATTCGGCGTGCCAAAGAAACTTGGCGAATATTGGGAAGGCCTTTTGTTTTCCGCCGTATAGACCGATAGTTGATCAGCTGTATTGGTTTATTCCGCACCATAACCTCCCTGTTTACGAAGCCAGCAGCGTCGTGGCATCGACCTGCTGAACGATGATAAAGCCCGCGAGTTATTGATCTCAAGCGGCCGGGCTACGCCGAACACAACACAGCCCAAAAGTGTGATGAGCCAACTCTTTCTACAGGGCCTCGCCTAATGATGCTGAGCACAATCAGCAGCTGAGGCAGACAAGCAAATCTATCTGGTGAGATCAGAAGGTTCAGGAACGGGTTCGTGTTCGTTGTCTGTATCGACTGAGTGTACAGCTTGATCCGGTGCTGTTGTGTCTCCAAGCTTTTTCTTTAAGTATGCCTCGGCCTGCCTAGCGGCATTCAGCCGTAGAGCTGCGTTAAGGGCGTATAGGCAGAGTAGTAGCAAACCCAATGCAAGCCACACGAACGATCTCTGATTGTTGATTATTTCATCAATACGTTGGATGTCTCTTGCATTTGTGAAGGATTCACAAATATTCGTGATGTTTCCTGGCTTCAGTTTTGCCTGCGCAGCAAGTGATTCTGTATCGAAAGGCTTTTGAGAGCAGGTTTCTGCTGTTAGTCGCCAGTCCTTGGCTCGGTCCCGGAAGGGATTGTAGGTTGTGCTGTATGCTGCGTTGTGGCTTAGCCACATCCACTGAGATTCATTGTTGAATTTAATCAACGCGGCATTCGTCATCCCAATTTCTACTAGATAGGCTGAAGGTACAAAAAGGATCAACCCGATGATGAAAAAGAACGCGGAAGCTGGGCCATACGAGCCTTTCTTGACCTCTCTTTTTTCCATATCAAAGAGGTCATTCAGCTTAGTGAGCTTCCGGAGGTCCAAGTCATTTTTTTCAATCCATTTTATAAAGAGGTTTACCTCTTGGAGTGACTTTGCCCTGGTATTGAATAGTGCATTGAAGCGCTCAATGTCTTTCCTTTCATTCCAGAACTCTGTGACAGCATTATCATGGAATTCTTTACCGCCGAGCACTATCGCGTAAAGCCGGTTTAGTAACCCATACGATGTTCCGGCTCTGAGGCGAAACCAGATCACAGTGAATACAGTTAAAAGGACAAGTGATAGCCAGGGTGAGATATCGGCTACTAGTTTTAATGTTTCCACTTCCATGGCGGCTGCTTCCTTGTATGGCGACTTGGTTCTAAGTGCTGTTAGCTTATCTGGGACAGGTAGTTTGCGGAATCCCGTTTACTCGACTTAACAACAGAGGCTTGAAGGTGAGTTATCGGCGTCTAACAGAGCAAGAAATAGAAGATCTCAGGAATGAGACTAAGCAGGCAGGCCAATGGATGAAAGAGGAGCTCAAGCGCCGGAGGCAGAGTAAAGATTCAGATCTTGAAGAACCGAGCTCTCCAGCTGATCCGAAACATCAGCGGGGAAAGCCATAACCTCCTTGGAGTTGCTCAAGTCTCTAGGCGTGACCATAACTGGCTGAAATTTAAGGTATTTCATGAGTTATGAGATTTCGCGAGATTCATTGCAACATCGATGAGATTTTTCGTGCGCACGAAGGCCGGTAAGTGGCTGTTTTCATTGAATGGTGATTTTCAGAAGGAGTGAGATCCGACAATTTTGTTTTTATTATGAAACGATTCAAAAGCAGCCATTGGCTGCTTTTTTTGTGACATAAAAACCAAAAAACGCTGAGCTTCCGTTAATCAGTGTGCCCCGATTCAGTTGCTGTTACTCTGGCTTTGCGATCCTTATTGGATAGATTAAGTTTGAAATCTACGGTGAACATCTAGATATTTAGCCTAGCTGCTACACCAACATCATAATGTTCATCATCAGTGCCCTTCGTATTCGAGCTTGAATAACGCACCATGTTGATCTTACGAAATGTGAGGCATTGTTTATGTTTCACGTGAAACATTAGTTTCGCATCTTAAGCGTGGCTTGTATGGATAATTCCGTGTGTTTTCCGGGTAAATTGGGACCCACCCTCAACGG
>ERZ1673962.866-NODE-866-length-17502-cov-5.261592_pt1 | contig 17502 bp, 13 predicted proteins | sample MGYA00580188_ERZ1673962 | MGnify/ENA primary metagenome ERZ1673962 (study PRJEB41334, sample SAMN05608104) | rock metagenome | biome: terrestrial subsurface; feature: shale formation; material: shale | place: USA: Pennsylvania ... | reverse complement strand
AATGCCCGCTTACCGACAGGCGGTGATGCCTCTGGTGCCCGAGACGGCGCGTTTTGATCCCGGGTACGATGCGGTAATGATGGGGTATGACTTTCACCTGACCGAGGATGGGCCACACCTTATCGAGGTCAATACCAACGCCGGTGGTGCGCTGTTGTCCTATCTGGCGGGGTTCGAGAATGAAGCCGCAGCTCGGGCGCATATGAGCGACAAACTCAAAAACGCTTTTCTGCAGCAATTCGCCGAGGAGATACATGCTTTTTCCCAGGGGCGCCAGGACCGTCCCCGGCATGTCGCCATTGTCGACGAAACGCCGCAGGAACAGTTTCTCTACCGGGAAATGGAGGCCTTTGCCGGCCTGTTCCGCGACTGGGGTTGCAAGGCGCAGGTGGTGGATCCGCAGCAACTGAAAGCCGGGGCCGATGGAGCGACCCTCGATGACGAGGCGGTCGATTTGATCTATAACCGGCATTGCGACTTTTATTTGGAAGAGCCTGCCATGGCGGGCATTCGCGACGCTTACCTCAATCGGCGACTCTGTTTGACACCCAATCCCTTCGCTTACGGTTTGCTGGGGGATAAACGGCGCATGGTCCTGTGGAGCGATGTCGGGAGGTTGAAAGACATCGGGGTATCGCAGGAGCATGTGGAGTTGTTGCGGCGGGTGGTACCGGTCAGTCGACTGTTGCGCACCCGGGATCGGGATGCGTTGTGGAAGGACAAAAGCCATTGGGTATTCAAACCCGTCGATCGGTTTGGAAGTCGCGGCGTGCTGGTCGGCGACAAAATGACCCGCAAACGATTCAATGCCCTCGATGACGATACGACTTTGCTGCAGCAGTTTGTGGCGCCCTCCCTGACCCCTGGGGCTGAAGCCGAAAAACCGATGAAGACCGATCTGCGTCTGTATGCCTACCGCGACCGAATCCTCGGTGTCGGCGCCCGCCTGTATCACGGACAGGTAACGAATCTGCGTACCGAAGGGGGCGGGTTCGCACAGGTTGAGGTGGTTTGAGGACAGCCTTCAGCCATTCTGTTCAAATCCCTATCCTTCCCCGTTCGGAAATCTCCTCGAATATATCGTAATCGCCTGGATTTTCTAAAAAGTTCGAAAATTCCCCGGCGATTTTTTTTATAGATTTCCTGGTGAAAATCTTCAGGTCGCTGACGCCTTTTCCGGGTAATCACAAGAAATAATCAGCCGGTTTTGACGGACGTGAAAAAATGTTCTCCGATTTTTTGCATAATTGCTATCTCCGGATAGAATCAGGTAATACATGCTGGTGCTTGCTTCGGAGGCGTTGCGGAGTTTCGTCAAGATGCGGATGAATTTACCTGCCTGCCAATTTTCACAATGACAGAAGCTCATCTTGATGATATCGGCGCGGATGAAATGCGGGCTGGAAGGTTTTTTTTCACCGTCATATCGGGAACGTAAGGGAAAAAATGGTGACTAAAAAAACAGAGGCTTCTCCTCAGACGCTTCCAGTTCCCGTCGGTGAACAGCAGGTGGAGCCTGTCGAATGCGAGGGGAATCGCTCCATTGCCACCTTGAAGAAGGCTGACGGTTTTTCCGAGCGTGTTTCTTTGAAACAGCAGATCTGCACCGGGGCGTTCCGGATTATTCATATTGACAGGCTGTCATGCCTGTCTCCGGGAGAGGTTCCGGAGGACTATCTTTTCTGGTTCAATCTTTGTGCAGCGCATGGCGTGAAAGTCGCTACGGCAGACCGGGTTTTCGACCTGAGTGACCCTCGAGGCTGGAGCGAAGCACTGGATGAGCTGGAAAAACAGGATCCGGTTCGCGAAAAGGGGCGTAAGACGCCGGGACAGGCGCATGAAGGAGGACGCTCCCTGCTTGACCATCCTCCTCCTCCATATGTCAAGGAGAGCAGTCTCGGTGGCGTAACGGTGGATTTCGACCAGCTGGAGACCATGGAAAAGGTCTGGTCTCTGGCCGAACGATACAGCATGAAAGAGGTCGCCGAAACGGTCGGGCTCCCCGTATCCATCGTTCGTCGTGCTCTCAGTATGGAAAGGTTGCTGTTTTACCAGGGGCTCTGGCTTGATCCGGAGACCGGCGATTTGCGAAAAGGCCAATGGCCGGTATTGATGCATGCCGAACAAGCCGGACTTATACTTGCCAATCGTCAACGCAATTGCGTCAATTGACCGTTTTATTCCAGCATCGCGTATGGTTCTTTGTCCCGGACGGACGGCTTTGAAGTCATCCTCACGTTTTTGTTGAGAGGTTTGGCCCGGCCTTTCCGATCCCTGGCGGTGTCTTCTTTGCCGGTGAAGGCCATACTCGATCGCTGACAGGACCTGTTTGCCATGTCCTGTCATATTCCGGAGATCCGCATGGATTCACTTCTTCAGCAGGCCAACCGAATGGTCTTCGTACCCGAAGCGGTATCTGCCCTGTACCTCTACCATGGCGAAGCCATGCTGGAACAGGTGAACAACATCCTGCTTGAGCGGCCGGATCTTTCCGAATTGTTGGGGGGCAACCCGCAACAGATGATGTTCGACAATCATCGCTACCATTTTGAATTCATGGCCAATGTCTTCGAGTTCCAGGGGTACGATATGCTGGTACGCACGGTGCCATGGGTCTATCGGGCCTATTTCAATCACGGCTTCAGCGCTGATTATTTTGTGGCGGAGCTCGAGGCGTGGGTTTCGGTTATCGAGCAGATCCTCGCAGAGGAGGGCAATACCATTGTCGCGGTGTACGAATTTCTTCTGGATAACCATGAAGTATTTGTCGACTTGGCCGGCCAACATGCGTGGGACGACAAAGTGCCTTTCTTCGAGGATGCGCAAGATGCAGTCTTTTACGATCATCTTTTAGAGGGCAACTTCGCTGAGTGTTTTGCTATTGGACGAGCGTTTCTGGAACGCACCGGTTCGCTGGAGCGCCTCTATCTCGACATTTTCCAGCCGGCCATGTATCGAATCGGTCGGGACTGGGAGATGGGAAGGATTTCCGTGGCCAAGGAACATCTGGCCTCCGCCGTTGTCATGAGACTTCTGGCGTCCATATATCCTCTGCTGGACCCACCTTCCGTGGACAAGGGGACAGTGCTGGTTACGGTGGCGCCCAATGAATACCACGAAATTGGTGCATGGATGGTGGCCAACACCCTGGAACTTGACGGCTGGAAAACCGTCTACCTTGGAGCCAACACCCCTTGCGCGGATTTTATGAATCTGGTCCGTGCGGAAAAGCCCTGCCTGCTGGCTTTTTCCATTGCCATGCCCTTCAATCTGCGTCATCTCAAACGGATGATCGACCAGTTGGAATCATTATCCCCTGCTGAACGCCCCTTTATCATGGTCGGAGGCCAGGTTTTTCGATTGGGAAATCGGCTGCAGAAGACGCTCGGTGCCGATGCTTATGCCGATAGTTGCGTTACGGCCGCACAAACAGCTCGAGGCTGGTGGAATAAGGTGCAATGAATCTATCTCATCTTATACAGGGCGAACCCCGGGCTCTGAAAATCCTGCTGGATACCCTGCAGAATACCTTTCTGGTTTGCCTCGACGCTCAGGGAAGGTTGCTCGCCTGGAATCGGGCTTTTGCCGGTCTCTTTCCCTTTATCGTCGATTTCAAGGGCAGGCCACTCAAGGACCTGATGGGGGTGCCGAGCGAGGAGAAAGAGGCTGTTTTCCCGGAGTTGCAGGGAACGGAGCCTCAGACCCATGTGCTCTGTCTCAAACATGCCCGTCATCACTTTCGCTGCGTGACACTTGCTGTCGCATGTGGAACTTTGATGATCGGCGAAAGGCTCCATTATTCGGAGGATCAGGTTTTCAATACGCTTTCGCAATTGACCAATGAAATGGCCAGCGTGCATATGAAACTGGTTCAGAAACATCGCGAATTGCAAGTCGCTTACGGAAAGATCGAGCATATCTCCAGGACCGACCCCCTGACCGATTTACCCAACCGTCGCAGTTTTATGGATCGACTCGAGGATATGCTGCTGGCAACCGCGCCCGGGGCAGAAGGCTTCTCTTTGGTGTTGTTCGATCTGGATCATTTCAAACAGATCAACGACCTGTTCGGTCACGATGCCGGAGACCAGGTGTTGTGCCGCTTTGCCGAGTTACTGAAAAAATACAGTCGCAAGTCGGATCTTCCGGCGCGTTTCGGTGGAGAAGAATTCATAGCCCTGTTGCCGGATACCACCATTAAAGAGGCCTGGGTTTTTGCCGAACGTATTCGCAGGGAATTGGCGGCATCCAGGCTGTTGAAAGACAAACACCGGGTTACCGTCAGCGCCGGTGTCTGCGGGTATGCCAACCCTTTGTCGCGAGAAGAGTTGATCAAACAAGCCGATATGGCCCTTTACGACGCTAAAAATACGGGTCGCAACCGGATTTCGATCTATTCATCACGGCCATAAGGTGCGATTCATGGCCATCCGCCAATAAAGGCAGAAAAGCGGTCTTCCGGTTTGGGAAGGCCGCTTTCCTGCTCGAATCAAGCAATAACAATCCAAGGTTGACAGGGTGCTACCTGCTTGAACGCTCACGGCTGGGACATGGCTCGTTTCCACTTGTCCGTGAAGTTGTCCTTGATCCAGTGGCCATCCAGCCATTCGCGCGGATTGACCTGAAGACCGGACAGGACAATGCCGAAATGCAGATGGTCTCCTCCGGCCATGCCCGTAGCTCCGGTGCGCCCGATAATCTGTCCCTTGGCAACCTGATCGCCGACGGCAACATCGATGCTGCTCAGATGGGAGTAAAGGCTCTGCAGTCCGAGGCCGTGATCGATGATGATGCACTGGCCGTAAATGCCGAAGTCCTCGGCCATGATCACGGTGCCGCTGTTGCTGGCGGGGACGGGAGAGGCGGCGAGGGAGGCCAGATCAAGGCCCAGATGGGTCTGGTTGTCGACTTTCCTGCCGTTGAATATGTAATCCCGATTGTCGTTGAAATTCGCACGGGGGGCGGCATTGGGCAGCCGCAGGAAGGCGCCTTTCCACAAGGGGTGGTCGGCGGTTTTGGTGGCGAATTCGTGCAGTCTGGCCACGTTTTTGGCGCGCAGTTCACGATTTACGTGCAAAAACAGCCGCAAAGGATCGGTTGTCTCCGGATAATAGTGCTGAAAATCCGGCATTTTGTTGTCCAGAAACCGCTGGCTGACGTTGATCCGGTCGTGGCGCGGCGGGCGCGGGATGGAATGGTAGTAGAAACCGCCAGTGCGCGGATTGCCGGCCAGATCCTCCACCACCACGCGCGGCGTAAAGGCACTGCGCTCGACGTTGTGCGGCCAGGCGAACAGGCAGGCGTAAACCCCGTTGTCCTGTCGGTAGGCCGGGAAGAAATAGTCGTTTACCTGGACGCCGGCGAACTTGACGTCCTCGTTGACGCGGAACATGGTGAGACCGACACCGCCTTCGTAGACGTTATGGGCGGTGGTGAGGACGGAAATCACAGGCGGTTTGGTATCGTATTCCAGCGCGAAACTCTGCTCCGTACGATTGGCCAGGGTGGCGTAATCGCTGGTCTTGACATTGATCTGAAGCGGACCGTTCTTGAGAGAGAGCTTCTCCAGGGGCAGGGGGATTTTTTCCTGCTTTGTTCCACGCTCCCAGGTTTTTTTTAGCAACTCGCTGATTTTGCCCTCCTGGGAAACGCTGACGACGAGGGTTCGCAGGCCGGCGCCGTCGTCCTGAAGTTGCAGTAGCGGCGGCTTTTTAACGGAAACGGCACCGCTGGAGGGAGAGAGGGGTACCTGGGGATCTTGGTTGTCGCGCAGGATAAAATAGCCAATGGCGGCGCCGACAATCAACAGCAACACAATCATGATCGCATGGTTTTTCAATTTCCTGTACCTCGCAAAATAATCCTGATTCTTACTTGGGATAAAAGATGGTTCAGCGTGCAGCTGCACGATACCAGAAGGCAGCTGTCAGTCCCCAAACGGCATTGATCGCCAGCACCAATGCCGGGGTCAATGCACCATAGCCTAAACCGAACAGGCCCCGGCCCGCCATCGGCATCACATGCAGCAGCGTAAAGGCCGAAGGGGCGAGACTCCATAGCAGGCCGCGGGTGGCCGGGCGGCTGGGCAGCAGCGGCAACAGGAACAGCAGTCCCCACAAGCCGCCTGCGACCAGACGGGGATAAAGCCATGCAAAGGACAGGCCGGGACGCAGGGTGACCCCCATCCAGGCAGTGACGCCATTACGTCCCAGCTCCCAGAAAAGCAGGCTGGACAGCAGAGCTCCGATCACGCCGCCGGTAAACGCGGCACTAAGCTTGCGCAGCATAGAATCTCCTCGGAATGGATCGAACGGTTATTGGGATTACTGCCAGCGGCCGTGCCGTTTCTGGAGCGAAATGATCTCTACATGACCGCTTTCATTGATCATGGAAGTCGAAAACCAGCTGACGAGACTGATGATAAGGGAACCGAGCACGGCCCACCAGAAGCCTCGGACCTGCAGCCCTCCGATGACGCCGGATGCCATCATCAGCATCAGGGCATTGATGACAAATGTGAACAACCCCAGGGTGAGGATGTTCAGCGGCAAGGTGACCAGCAGCAGAATGGGACGAAACAGGGCATTGAGAATTCCCAGGGCAGCGGCGGCAAAGAAGGCGGAAAAGGGTCCGCCCACCGTGATGCCGGGCAGCAGGTAGGCGGCAAGCAGTATGGCAACGGTCAACATAAGCCAGCGAATCAGCAAGCCTCGCATCGGTACCTCCGGTAGATGGGGATGGCTGGATGAGCCTTCGGCGCCATGCGGGCCGCAAGGCAGACGACAGCCCCAAGGATAGCGTATATTTCCCCTGGATAAAAGGGGATATCCAGCGCAACGATACCTTGTCGCTCAGCAGCAGGCGCAGTACCATCCCGAGAATTGCGGCAGAAAGACATTGTCGATAACGTGGATGATGCCGTTGCTGCAGCGGATATCGGTCCGGGTCAGGGCTGCGTTGTCGATGCGCAATTCACCGACTTCCAGATGGGCCGTCAGGTGCTTGCCGTTGCGCGTATAGATGTTTTCCTCGGCTTCGAGTCCTTCGTAGGGGCGCTCTCCGTCGACCATGTGATAGGTAAGAATACCCTGCAGTTTCGAGCGGTCGAGCATGATCTCTTCGAGGTTGATACGCTTGAAGGCCTCGTTGTCGGGAGCGAACAGGGTGAGGCTTTCCGTCTTTTCCAGCACGTCCAGCAGGCCGACTTCATTCAGGACATGCAGTAGCGTTTCAAAGGCGGGGTCTTCCCTGAGAGTGGTAAGGATATCTTTCATGGCAGTCTCCTGTTTTGGAAAACAAATTACTTTGTCATGATTATATCATGTCAGAACGGGAGCGAGGCCGGGGATTCAACGGAAACCTTCGGATGATCGGATGAAGCAGGTTGCACGATGGCGGATGTCGCAGCAGAGCGACAGCGTCAGTCACCCAGCAATGCCTTTATGTCGGCAAAGGCGCTTTGGGCTAGCCGGTCCTTTTCCTCTTCGGTGGCGGCGGTGGGGGCCTCGCCGGCTGTCTTGCGCAGTACCTCGCCGGGAATTTCCTCGAGGAAACGGCTTTCCGTACGAGGTTGCATGACACCGAATTTCTTGCGGCGGGAGGCGCCGAGCAGAGACAGTTTCTTTTGTGCACGGGTGATACCGACGTAGCAGAGGCGACGTTCCTCTTCGATATCGAAGGTTACTTCCACCGATTTTTTGTGCGGCAGAAGATCCTCTTCCATACCGACCAGGAATACGCAGGGAAACTCAAGTCCTTTGCTGGCATGCAGACTCATGAGCACCACCGCATCGCGCTGCAGTTTGGCATCCTTGTCCTGCCGCGGCGGTTCGTCCCGGTCCAGCAGCGAAACCTTTTCCAGAAATCCTTCCAGTGTCGGCTGCACCTCACGTTGCTCGTAGGAGGCCATGGCGTTGATGACCTCGGCGACATTGGCCATGCGCCGCCGCGCCCGGTCGGGATCCTGGGCGGTGCGCAGCAGGTCGTCTTCAAATCGCAGATCCGCAAGCAACTCCCGTCCCGTATCGCTGATTCGGCCCACGCGGAAACGGTGCCGGAAACTTTCCATCATTTGAACAAAACCCTGTATGGCCTCGACGACCTTGTCGCCAAGCCCATCGACCTCTGAGGCATTTTGCAGGACCTGCCACAGCGGGACATCCTGCGCGGCGGAAAAGCGGATCAGGCGATCGGCACTGGTATCGCCGATGCCCCGTTTGGGCGTATTGAGAATGCGCAGCAGGTTGACCTCGTCGCGGGGGTTTACAAGCACCCGGAAATAGGCCAGCACGTCCTTGACTTCCTTGCGGTCGAAAAACTGCTGTCCGCCGATAAGTACATAGGGTACGTTCTGGTAGCGCAATTGCTCCTCGAAAGCGCGCGATTGAACGTTGGTGCGAAACAGGATGGCAAAGTCCCGGTAGTTCAATCCGGCCTTGAACTTTTCAGTCATAATCCGTTCCACCACCATTCTGGCTTCGTCCTCATCGTCATCGCACAGCAGGTAGTCGATCTTGTCGCCGGGGCCGTCCGAAGTCCATAACGCTTTGATCTTACGCTTGCGGTTGTTGCGGATAACGGCGTTGGCGGCAGACAGTATATTGCCGGAGGAACGATAATTCTGTTCCAGGCGGATGACCGTGGTGCCGGGGAAGTCTTTTTCGAAGTCGAGGATGTTGCCAAGGTCGGCGCCACGCCAGCCGTAGATGGATTGATCGTCGTCACCGACCACGCACAGGTTGCGATGCCCTTCGGCCAACAGCCGCAGCAGGCGGTACTGGGCGGCATTCGTATCCTGGTATTCATCGACCATGAGGTAGCGAAAGCGCTGGCGGTATTTTTCCAGAACCGCCGGTTTTTCCTGCAGCAGACGCACCGTCAACATGATCAGATCGTCGAAGTCGACGGCGTTGAAGGCTTTCAGGGCGCGCTGGTAGCGGGGGTAGATGGCCGCCACCACCTTTCCGTAGTCGTCGCCGTTTTTGGGAAGAAAATCCTCGGGGAAAACAAGGCGATTCTTGGCATCGGAAATCAGCCATTGAACACGGTCGGCATCGAATTTGCGCAGGCCGGTATTGACCTCCTGCAGCAGATCCCGAATCAATCGCAACTGGTCGGCACCGCCATAGATGGAAAAGTTTTTCTTGAAACCGAGTTGTTGGATGTCTTCCTTGAGAATACGAACGCACAGCGCGTGAAAGGTGCTGATAACCATGCCCTTGGCCGCTTTGCGTCCGACCATGCTTTCAACGCGTTCGCGCATCTCCCGGGCGGCTTTGTTGGTGAAGGTTACGGCCAGGATCGATTGGGAAGGGATGCCCTTGTCCTGCAGAAGGTAGGCGATCCGGCTGGTAATGACGCGGGTTTTTCCCGAGCCGGCTCCGGCCAGAAGCAGCAGGGGGCCTTCCGTGTGCTGCACGGCGGCAAGCTGTTGATCGTTAAGAGCGGATAAATCCATAAATAAAAATATGCGGCCGGTAAGGAAAACGGGTCGGGAAACAAGGATGCAGCGGAACCTTCAAAGCAGCGCGGAACATATCACAACCCGGTAGGCGCGGCAAGAGCCGCGAGAGGCTGAGAATCTTCGGACAGAGGCGGATGTATATACGCACAGTCCGAAACTGTGCAGAAGCGATCTTAAAGGAACACGAAAGCTCCTTGCATTTATCCTGTGTTTCGGATATGTTGCGCCGCAAAGTGTGGTGCTTTCGCAGAAAGCATCAAATCATCAAATGGGACGGCTGAGCAAAAAGTGTCAAAAGCAATTGCAGCAACACGGCAATTGGCGGGGTTTTGCGACGCCATCGAGTTTGAGCCCCTTGTCCAACCCTTCAGTCCTCAGGGTGCGCCGCATGTTTAAAACAGCCGTTGTTCTTTTGAGTCTTCTCTGGGCTTCGTTGTTGCTGGTTTCCTGGAGTGGTGGCGAGCAGGGTCAGCAGTTGACCCAGACCGCTATCGCGGCCCAACCCGATTTTTAGGCGGTTTTCATCCGAAAACGGCCTTTTTTCAAATAAAAAGCACGGTCAGCCCCTTCCCGGTCTCCGGATGGGAGCCAGGCCGCGCCGCCAATTCTTTTCTTAAGCAGGTCCCGGCCGAAGGTCGACTTCGGCTAGGATTTTCCCTTCCAACTTCCCTGGCGCGTTCCGCGCCGCTGCAGTTCGTCGTCGATGGCGTTGAGCACTTCCCACTTGTTCAAGGACCATAAAGGCGCCAGCAAGGTATCGCGCGGCCCGTCCCCCGTCAGACGGTGAATGAGGGTCGACGACGGTAAGCGTTCGATCACGTCGGCCACCAGCGATACGTATTCGTCCTGTTCCAGTATCCTGATGTCGCCTTGCTGGTAGAGGTCCCCCAGAGGGGTGCCGCGCAGCACGTGCAGCAGGTGCAACTTGATGCCATCGACCTTCAGTCGGGCCATTTCTTCGGCCGTGGCCAGCATGTCGGCGCGGCTTTCGCCCGGCAACCCGAGAATGACGTGTACGCAGACCTTCAGCCCCCTGGCCTTTGCGGCTTCATAAGCATCCAGAAAACATGAGTAATCGTGTCCGCGGCGCAACAGCTCGAGCGTGCGGTCATGGCTGCTCTGCAGGCCAAGCTCAAGCCAGAAATATGTACGCCGATGGTATTCCGCCAGCAGATCCATGACCGGGGGGGGGACGCAGTCGGGTCGGGTGCCGACGGCCAGTCCCACAACCCTCTCGACGGCCAGAGCTTCGTCGTAAAGTTTTCGCAGGTGCTCGACAGGAGCGAAAGTGTTGGAGAATGGCTGGAAATAGGCCAGAAAATGCCCGGCCTTGTATTTGCGGATCATGATTTCCTTGCCGCGTTCAATCTGCTCGGCCACTGGAAAACCACGATCGATACCGACGGCGCCGGAGCCGTCCGGATCGCAGAACAGGCAGCCCGGCCGGTTGCGGGTGGCGCCTCGGTTCGGGCAGGAAAAGCCTGCATCGACGGATATTTTATGCACGCGTCCGCCGAAGCGCTGTTTCAGGTGCCGGGAAAAGGTCAAATACGGTTTGTCTTGCATGGAGCGACTATGCCATCAGATCGCTTGAAGGGCAAGAGATTTGGTTCGCGGTCCGGTTTTTCCAGCTGCGATTGAAATAGGCTCTCTGCCTGATATAATCCTCTCGGTTAAGGCGGAAAAAGTCGCATTGCTCGAAATCTGCAGTTGGTGTCGGTTCTGATTCAGACAGTCGATAAGGGAGGTTTTTGTGGTGCGTTTGCTGGTGGTAGATGATGAACAGGATATTCGTTATCTGTTCCAATGCGAACTGGAGGAAGAGGGATATCAGGTCGATGCGGCCGGCTCGGCCGAAGAAGCGGAACGTCTGCTTCAGGAGGGCCGCTATGACCTGGTGGTACTCGACATTCAGATTGGTGGGGACAACGGTTTGTCGATGCTGCAGGACATTATCAGTCGTCAGAAGGATCTGCCGGTGATTCTCTGCACGGCCTTCAGCTGTTACAAAGAGGATTTTTCCTCCTGGCTGGCCGACGGCTATGTGGTGAAAAGTTCGGATCTGTCCGAATTGAAAGGTGAAATTCAGCGCGTGCTGACCAAAAAAGGCAAATTGCCGAGCAGCGAGAGGTCGAACCGATGAAAGCGGTAATCATGGCAGGCGGATTCGGAACCCGCATGCAACCTTTGACCATAAATCTTCCCAAACCGATGGTGCCGCTGGTCAACCAGCCCATCATGAGCCACATCATCGACCTTCTGAAAAAGCATGGTATTTCGGATGTCGTCATGTTGTTGTTTCATCAACCCGAGACCATCAAGAACTACTTCGGAGACGGCAGCGAACTGGGTGTCCGCATAACCTACGTCACGCCGCTGGAGGATTTCGGTACGGCCGGTGCCGTCAAGGCTGCGGCTCCTTATCTGGATGAACGTTTCCTGGTTATCAGCGGCGACCTGCTGACCGACTTCGATCTCAGCGCGGTGCTGAAATTCCATGAGGAGAAAAAGGCCCAGGCTACCATCACTCTGACCTCGGTCGAGGATCCTCTGCAGTTCGGGGTGGTGATCACCGACCAGGAAGGGGCGATCACCAAATTCCTGGAAAAGCCGGGATGGGGCGAAGTCTTCTCGGATACCATCAATACCGGCATCTATGTTTTCGAACCGGAAGTGCTCGACATGATTCCCGAAGAAACCAACCGGGACTGGTCCAAGGATATCTTTCCGCATATGCTGGCCGAAGGATGCCCCCTGTACGGTTGTCGCCTGGATGGCTATTGGGCCGATATCGGCAATACCGATGCCTATCTGGAAACCTGCCGCGATCTGTTCCACGACAGGGTCTCCACCAAATTGCCGGACCCGATTCTGTCCGAAGGGTATCGCAAAATTTATCTCGGTACCGATACCCAGGTGGCAGCCGACGACCTGTCTCTGCTTGAAGGTATGGTGGTGATCGGCGACAACAGCCAGGTGCTGGGGCGTGCACAGTTGAAGAACTGCATCGTCGGGCGCAACTGTGTGATCGAAGACGATGTTCAGTTGGAAGATACCATTCTGTGGGACAATGTTTTCGTCAAGCGTGGCTGTCGCCTTTTCGGTACGGTGGCCGGGCATCGTGCGCGCCTGGGGCGCGGGGTGGTGGCTGAAGAGGGGACCGTTATCGGCGATGAAACCAACGTCGGCGACGAGGTTTATCTGCGCAAGGATGTCAAAATCTGGCCGCGCAAGTCGATCGAAAGCGGTTCCATCGTCAGCACCAACCTTATCTGGGGCGACAAGTGGCGCAAGAGCCTCTTCGAAGGTGCTTCGGTGAGGGGGTTGAGCAATGTGGAACTGTCGCCGGAATTCTGCGCCAAACTCGGAGCGGCCTACGGCTCCGTATTGCCCCGGGACAGTTACGTTATCACCAGCCGCGACGGACAGCGTTCGTCGCGCATGCTCAAACGGGCTTTTTTGGGAGGCCTGTTGTCCACCGGCGTCAACGTGCGGGACATCAAGCAGATGCCGCTGCCGGTCATGAGCTACAAGCTCGGCACATTCGGCGAGGTCGGCGGTGTGCATTTCCGTCAGTTTCACGATGATCCCGCCGCTACGGAAATTCTGTTCTACGATGCCGAAGGTTTGGAAATCCCATCCGGTACCGCCAAGGCCGTGGAGCGGATTTTTTTCAAGGAAAACTTCCGTCGCGTCCATTACGCCGAACCTGGGGAGATTCGTGAATTGCCGCAACTTACCGTCTTTTACAAGGAGGGTTTTTTACGCGCCCTCGATGCCGAAATGCTGCGTTCTTTTGCGCCCAAGGTGGTGGTCGATCTCAATCACTCGCCCGCCGGCGAGTTGCTGCCGGGGTTGCTGACCGACCTTGGTTGCGAAGTGATCGAACTGAATTCCCATGTCGAGGCCGGGCGCAGTGCCATTGCGCCGGAAAAGACCGCCCGCGCCATGGAACAACTGGCCCGTATCGTCTCTTCCCTGGAAGCCACGGCTGGTTTCTGGCTCGATCCCTCCGGGGAACAGTTGCGCATGATCGACGAAAACGGAGTCCTGTTGTCCGAAACCGAAGCACTCGGTGTGGTCGTGTCCTTGATAAGCCGGTGCGAGAAAGCCGGCACTCTGGTGCTGCCGGTCTCGGCGCCGAGGGCCATGGAACGGGTGGCGCACCAGGGAGGACTGACGTTGAGAACCGTCAAGAACGACGCCCGGGCCTTGCTCGAGGCGATTTCCGAGCGGGGCGGGCTGCTGACCGCCACCATGGACGGCCGCTTTGCCCTGCCGGCTTTCCAGGGGCATTTCGACGGAATGTTCGCGGTTGCCAAAATCCTTGAAATGCTGGGACGCACCGGCATGACACTCGGCAGCCTGCGTCGCGGTCTGCCCGCCCGGGCCTATCGTCAGATCCAGGTTCCCTGCAGCCGACAGCTCAAGGGCGGTCTGATGCGTAAGATGAGCGAGCATTCGGTGAATCTCGACGCTTCCTTCATCGATGGTGTCAAGGTCTGCTTTGACGACGACTGGGTGCTGGTGCTGCCCGATCAGTATCGCCCTGTCGTGCATATCGTGGCCGATTCGCCCGATGAACAGCGTGCCGAAAAACTGCTGGTCTGCTATAAGGACAAAGTAGAGACGTGGAAAAAAGAACTGCTCGTCTGACAGGCGGTTGAAAAACATCCTGCCAAAGGAGGTCGTAGGCTTCTGTCCGAAACGCCTTTGAAAGCCCTGAACGTTGTCCTGGTCTGGCACATGCATCAGCCCGACTATCGCGATCCCGTACAGGGTGAAGCATTGTTGCCGTGGGCTTTTCTGCATGCCGTCAAGGATTACGGTGACATGTTGCAGACGGCCCTCGATTGTGGCGCCCGTGTCACTTTCAATCTCGTTCCCACGCTGGTGGAACAATTGGAGGCGTACGCCTCCGGCGCCATACGCGACCGCTGGCTCGACATGGCCGGTCGAAATCCTGAGGATCTTGGAGATGGCGACAGGGCATTTCTCGTGGATGCGTTTTTTTCCGTTCACGCCGAACGGCATATTCAACCTCATGCCCGTTATCGTGAACTGGAAGACCTGCGCGAGCAGGGCGGCAAGCCGGCCTGGTCGAGATTCACTCCTCAGGACCTGCGTGATCTGCAGGTGTGGTTTCTGCTGGCCTGGTCGGGGCATTACCTGCGTCGGGCACCGGGGGTCGTAACGGAGCTGCTTGCCAAGGGGCGGCATTTTGACGAGGAAGACAAACAGCGCCTGTTGCAATGCTACCGTCAGACGGTGAAAGGCATTGTGGGACGCTACCGGGAGGCCGAGGCCCGGTCTTCGATCGAAATGTCGGTAACGCCTTACGCTCATCCCATTTTACCTCTTTTGTGCGATACCGGCGAGGCTGCCCGTGCCCGCAACGGCGTCGTCCTGCCTGACACGCCTTTTCGTTTTCCCGAGGACGCACGCCGGCAGGTGCGTCTGGGGTTGCGTTGCGCCGACCACTATTTCGGTTGCGGATCCCGCGGGATCTGGCCTGCGGAAGGCGGTTTGAGCGAGGCGGCGGTGCGCATTCTGGCCGAAGAAGGCGGGTGTTGGGCGGCCAGCGACGAGGCGCTGTTGGATAAATCTCTGCCGGGCGGCCTGCAGGATCGCCGTCGGCTTTACCGGCTGTACAGCTTCGCCGGATTGCCGTTGCTGTTTCGCGACCGTGAACTGTCGGATCGCATCGGTTTCGTTTATGCCAACTGGCCTTCCAGGGAGGCGGCGAACGATCTGCTCGATCGCCTGCGAAGTCTTGCCGAGCGGGTACCGGGAGGGCTGGTGACCCTGGTCCTCGACGGGGAAAACTGCTGGGAACGTTACGAAGATAACGGTTATCCTTTTTTGGAGGCATTCTACCGGGGGATCACCGAGGATCCCGCTCTGCGCCTCGTGACCGCAAGCGATGCCGTGTCGGAACACAAACCGGAACCGCTGGACCGGCTGGCGCCCGGGTCCTGGATCAGCGGCGACTTTGACATCTGGATCGGGCATCCGGAAGAAAACCGGGCCTGGGAATGGCTCGGCGCGGCTCGGCGTACGCTGCAGAAAACGGATGACAAGGCGCGGGCTGCCGCTTTGCCGCATCTGCTGCGGGCCGAGGGCAGCGATTGGTTCTGGTGGTTCGGAGACCACCATCAGACTGCCCAGGCGGCAACCTTCGACCGGTTGTTCCGTCATCACCTGCAGGCTTTTTACGAGGCAGCATTACGTCCCGTACCGGATTATCTTCGCTATCCGTTGCGGGCTACGCGACGTCGCAGTCGCGTATGGGAGCCGACCAGCATGATACGTCCAATCATAGACGGCCGGGTGACCGACTATTTCGAATGGCTTGGAGCGGGCCGAGTCGACCTGGCTGCCGGCGGCGCCATGCACAATACCAGCTTCGATCTGTCGGGATTCTATTACGGTTATGACGAAAGGTTTTTTTATCTGCGTTTCGATTTTCAGAGTCCCATCAAAAAGTTGGCCGGGCCGAATGGCGTGTTGCTGCTGAAGATGCAGGCCGGTGCAGACTGGGAAATTCGTCTGGCCTCGGGGTCCGATCGCACGGAGGTCAAGCGTTCTGATGCAGGGAGTATCGAAAGCTACAGTCCCGGTGCCGTCGGTACCATTGCCGAAATGGCCCTGCCGCTGGAAATTCTGGAACTGAAGGCGGGGGATCGCCTGGTCCTGACCTGGCGGCTTTTGGCTCCCGAAGGCGAACTGGCCCGGTGGCCGGCGGACGGTCCGCTTATGTTGAACTATTTCGGTTCCGATCTGAAGGATCGACAATGGCCGCTCTGAACCTGTGGCTCGAAACCGCAGGGGATGACGTCTGAAAGGAGTCGTTCGTTTGTCCGAATTACGTTGGGACCCCTTAATCGACAGCTGGGTCGTGATTGCCGAGTCGCGGGGGCGTCGTCCCGCCGATTTCATAACCGAACGCAAACGCATCGTAACCACTGTCTGTCCGTTTTGTTATGGTCACGAAGATAAGACGCCGGCCGAGGTTTATGCACTGCGGCCCGACGCCAGCCGGCCCAATCAACCGGGGTGGCGGGTGCGGGTCATTCCGAATAAATATCCCATGTTACGCATCGAAGGTCAGCTCGATGCGCGGGGCGAGGGGCTGTATGACGTCATGAACGGCGTCGGTGCCCACGAGGTGATTATCGAAACCCCGGACCATGATCGGCACCCTGCAGATTTGCACGCGACGGAACTGGCCCAGGTGTTTCGCGCTTTTCGCTCGCGGCTTATCGACCTGCGGCGGGACAAACGGTTCCGGCATATCGTGATTTATAAAAATCACGGCCTGGAAGCCGGGGCGACCATTCCCCATACCCATTCCCAGCTGCTCGCGTTGCCGATTCTGCCCCCGCATCTGCGCACGGCCCTGCGGGCCAGTAGGGATTATTTCCGTCGCAAGGAGCGCTGCCTGATGTGCGATCTGCTTGCTCAGGAGCTACATGACGGCCGGCGTTTGGTTCGCGTCGATGACGCATATGCCGTATTTGCGCCCTTCGCTTCCCGCCACCCCTTCAGTCTGCGCATCGTTCCCAGACGACACAGTCACGATTTTGCCCTGCTTACCGACCAGACGATGATTGCTTTGGGTGAGACCATGCACGATATCATGGGGCGTTTGCGTGCCGTGCTTCGCGACCCGCCATTCAATCTCGTGCTGCACAATGCGCCGTCCGCTTTGCCCCGACCGGGGCGCTCGGACTGCTGGGGTTCGTTGAGCTGCGATTATCACTGGTATTTCGAACTCACTCCCAAAATCATGGACCCGGCCGGGTTCGAAGGGGGGACGGGGTTTTTCATCAACCCCACGCCCCCAGAGGATGCCGCTCGTTATCTCAGGGAGGCGGTGGTTTAAAGGCAGGCCCGAGGCCAAACGTGAAAGGCCCGAGGGACGCGGTTTGCGGGACGCGGGACGCGAAAGTCCGGTTTTTTTGACAGCGGAGAGATCGCTGACCACAATCCCAAGTGACAAGTGACAAGTGACAAGTGACAAGTGACAAGTGACAAGT
>ERZ1673962.865-NODE-865-length-17503-cov-3.771550_pt1 | contig 17503 bp, 11 predicted proteins | sample MGYA00580188_ERZ1673962 | MGnify/ENA primary metagenome ERZ1673962 (study PRJEB41334, sample SAMN05608104) | rock metagenome | biome: terrestrial subsurface; feature: shale formation; material: shale | place: USA: Pennsylvania ... | reverse complement strand
AGGCGGGCTGAGGCTGGTCAACCCAGCTTGCTCTCACAAGCTCCGCCCTTCAGGGAGGGGTAGTTGATCAAAGCTCACTCCAAGGGCTGAATGGGATGAAATTGCTGTGTCCTCCACATCTCGACCAGCTCTTCCTGATGCAGTTCAGCCCACTCCCGGACGAGTTGGCGGCACTTTTTCGGTAGACGACCGTCGATCAGATTCAGGTTTTCAAGCTCCATCACCGCCTGATGTTCACCGTATTTGATGTGAAAATGCGGCGGCGGATGTTCACGGTCGATCAAATACATCCTGATGACGATTCCATAGAAACGGCAGATTTCGGGCATCAGCGTGTCGAGTATCTTCGCGATCAATGAGAGGTCACAGTATGGCTGGTCGCCTGAGACACAGACGAAACCCGGTCATTGTAAATATTCCGATCGCTTCTCGCGAACCGGCGTGTTCCACGTGCGGTAACAGAACATCGGTAGCCGTTGGGTTAGAATCCCAGCATCCACGCCGACGAGGATCGAGACCCCCATGAGCACGAGCCAAGCCCTGACTGAAGACGCGACCTACAGCGAGTCGACCGCCGAAGAGATCCCGCTCCCGCCGCCCGAAGTCGACCTCGACGACCCCAGCCTCTATCTCAGTCGCGAACTGACTTGGCTCGCCTTCAATCGCCGCGTGCTCCACGAAGCCGAGGATCCGCGCAACCCGCTCCTGGAGCGCGTCAAGTTCCTCGCCATCGTCAGCAATAATCTCGATGAGTTCTTCATGAAGCGCATCGGCGGTCTCAAACAGCAGATCGCCGCCGGCGTCCATACAGCCGGACTCGACGGACGCACCCCGGCCCAGCAGCTCAAGGAGTGCCAGACGGCCGTGCGCGCGTTCCAGTCCGACCTGCTCCGCATCCATGTCGACCTCATGGCCGAACTCGACGCCTACGACATCCACCTCTCGCTGTATCAGGATCTTGCCGACGACGCCCGCGCGCGTCTGCGCGAACACTTCCGCGCCAACATCTTCCCGATGCTCACGCCCCTGGCGATGGACCCGGCGCACCCGTTCCCCTTCATCTCCAATCTCGCGCTCAACCTGCTCGTCACCCTGCGCTACCCCGGCGGCAACGAGGTCTACATGGCGCGCGTCAAGGTGCCGGTGCACAAGGACGTTTCCAAGCGCTTGGTCGCGGTCGACGGCACCCACACCTATGTCACGCTCGAAGACCTGATCGTCAACAACCTCGACATGCTGTTTCCGGGTATGGAGTTCGTCTCCTGCGCACTGTTCCGCGTCACGCGCAACGCCATCGTCGAGCCGGACGTGGAGGCGGCCAACGACCTGCTGGAGATGATCGAGAGCGAACTGCGCGAGCGCCATTTCGCGCCCATCGTGCGCCTGGAAGTCCAGCCCGGGATGGAGTCGACCCATCGCGGCATGCTCGCCGCCGAACTCGGTCTGAACGAGGCCGAGGACGTCATCGAGGTCGAGGGCATGTTCGCCCTGCGCGATCTGTTCGAGATCGCCGCCATCGACATCCCCGAGCTGCACGACAAGACACATCGTCCGGTCGATCATCCGCTGCTCGCCAACGATCGCCGCAACATCTTCCACATCATCCGCGAGAGCGGCCCGATCCTGCTCCAGCATCCCTATCAGCCCTTCAGCACCTCGGTCGAACGCTTCCTGCGCACCGCCGCCGATGACCCCAAGGTGCTGGCAATCAAGATGACGCTCTACCGCACCTCGGCCGGCGCCATCCTCGACTCGCTGATCCAGGCGGCGCGCAACGGCAAGCAGGTCGCGGTGCTGGTCGAACTCAAGGCGCGTTTCGACGAGGCGGCCAACATCCAGTGGGCGCGGCGGCTGGAGGCCGAAGGCATCCACGTCAACTATGGCGTCATGGGTCTCAAGACCCACAGCAAGCTGATCTTCGTCGTCCGGCGCGACTATTCGCAACTGCGTCGCTACTATCACATCGGCACCGGCAATTATCACCCCGGCACCGCCAAGCTCTACACCGACCTCGGGATGCTCGGCTGCGACGAGGAGATCGGCCAGGATCTGACCGAGCTCTTCAACTATCTCACCGGCTACTCACCCCCGCCGAGCTACCGCAAGATCCTGGCCGCGCCCTACAACCTCAAACGCGCCATCATCGACAAGATCAACCGCGAGATCGACCACCACAATCGCGACGGCGGCGGTTGCATCCAGATGAAGATGAACGCGCTCGAAGACCCCGACATCACCCGCGCCCTCTACAAGGCCAGTCGCGCCGGGGTGCAGATTGATCTGATCGTGCGCGACACCTGCCGCTTTCGCCCCGGCATTCCGGGACTGAGCGAACGGGCGCGCGTGGTCTCGATCGTCGGGCGCTTCCTGGAGCACGCCCGCATCCTCTATTTCCGCAATGGCGGTGAGGAGGAGTACTACATCGGCTCGGCCGACATGATGCGGCGCAATCTCGAAAGCCGGGTCGAGGTCCATGCCCCGGTCGAGAATCCCGAGCTGCGTCAGGAGCTGCGTCTGATCCTGGACGTGCAGTTCGCCGACAGCCGCTCGGCCTGGGACATGGACGCCGGCGGCCGTTACACCCAGCGCACGCCCGAGGACGACACCAAGAAGGGCGCCCAGGAGACCCTGATCGGCGTGGCCGAGAAACGCCTGGCCGCCGCCGCCAAGCACAAGGAGAAGAAGGTGCGCTCCAGGCTGCTGAGCCATTTCCAATGGCGCCTGCGCGAGAAGGGACAGGCTTGAGACCGGATTCGACATGCGACCGCAAACCTTTCTGAAACAGTATCTGCGCGCGAAGCTCCGGGGCCATGGCCGAAGTCCGCTCACGCCACGCTCGGCGCTCGCCATCGCCGTGATCGCAGCGGCGCTCTGGGCCGTCGATCACTGGAGCGGCGATCTGATCCCGAACGCCTGGAAGCTGCCTTTCAGCGGGAAGGACTGCCGCGTCGAAAAGATCAGCGACGGCGATACCATGAATCTGCGCTGCGGCACCCAGTTGGTGAAGGTGCGCCTCTACTGCATCGACGCGCCCGAGATGGCTCAGAAACCCTGGGGCACGCGCTCGCGCGAGCATCTCCAGTCGATCACGCCGCCGACGGTCAGACTGCTCAAGATCGATCAGGATCAGTACGGCCGCACGGTCGGCGAGATCTACACCACGGACGCCGAGCCGCGTCTGCTCAACCTGGAGCAGGTCGAAGCCGGTCAGGCCGCCGTCTACGAGCAGTTCTGCGACAACCCGCGCTATTTCAGTGCCGAGCGCGAAGCACGCGCCGCCAGACGCGGCATCTGGAACCGTCGCGGCGAGCATCAGAAACCCTGGGACTACAGACGTCGCAACCGAGGGTAGCCGGTCCACCTTGAACTCGCCGGTGAAAGGCTCGACACTCCAGGATGACGACTGGATGACGTCATGGACGAGATCCAGCGTCCATTCCCGGCCTCCGGGCCGGCCCGACAGTACGCGAGACACCACATCCTCGGGAGGACGAACATGGCGACCAAGACCCAGACAATGGGCGAGATCCTGAATCCAGGCGCGATCAGCGCCGTCGACCCGGATTTCCCACAGGCTCCGATCGACTGGAATCGATCGATCGCCGAGGAGACGGCCAGACACGACGGACTCGAACTGACGGCGGATCACTGGCGCACGCTCCAGGCGCTGCAAGCCTATTTCGCGCGCCACGAACGCCCCAATGTACGCGAACTCCATGACGCGCTCGACGAAGCCTTCCACATCCAGGGCGGCCTCAAATATCTCTATGGTCTCTTTCCGGGTGGTCCGGTCGCCCAGGGCTGTCGTTTCGCCGGCCTGACCGCGCCCTCGGGTGCTGCCGACAAATCATTCGGCAGTGTCCAATAAGCTCTGAAACCACCGCAAGCGCCGGCCCGGCTCACCAGCCGGCGCGCTGCGACCAGGCCGGCCGCGAGTCCGCAGAATGCCGCGCTCGGCTCTATTCGGACAGCGTCTGCCGACCGTTCCGCCATACCTGCTCATTCCTGCTCAGACAGGAATACAGCCGACTTCCTGCTTCATCGAGGCCGGTTTCACTCAGGGTGGCTGAAAACCGGCCCCCAAAAGGTGCTAACCTCTGCTTCGAGTGTCCCGCTCACACCCCGCCCCCAGGATAAGGCCTAGACTGATGAGCAAGCGCATCCTGATCGTCGACGACGAGCCCAATATCTTCATTTCACTGGAATTTTTGATGATGCGTGAGGGCCATGAGGTCCACGTCGCTCGCGACGGCGAGGCGGGGCTGGTCGCTGTCCGCGACCAACGGCCGGATCTGGTGGTGCTGGATGTGATGATGCCCAAGCTCGACGGCTTCTCTGTGCTGGCGTCGATCCGCTCGGACCCCGCTCTCGCCCAGACCCGCGTGCTCATGCTGACGGCCAAGGACCGCGAGGCCGAGTGCGAGACGGAATTGGACCTGGGCGCTAACGCCTATATGACCAAACCCTTTTCGCCTCGTGAACTGGTCGACAAGGTCAAGGAACTGCTCGCCGCGACGGATTGATATCCACGCTATCCAGGACGCAGGCCCCAGGCCCGGGTGCGTCAGCCGTTCGACGGCTGAACCACCGCCCCGGCGTCTGGTTTGTTTTTTTCAATTCTTTGGAGCACAATTGCATGAGGATTCGACGCACTCAGATCCTATCGCTCGCCGCCGGCCTCTGTCTGGCCGGCTCGATCCAGGCCGACGAAGTGATCGACCAGATGGAGAGCGCCCGTAAAGCGTATGCGTCCGGTGAGCTGAGAACCGCCATCGAGACACTCAACTTCGCCGTCGCCAAGATTCAGGAACAGATGACGGCCAATCTGGTGAAGCTCCTGCCCGAGCCGCTCCCCGGCTGGACGGCCGATGCCGCCGAATCGCAGTCCGGCGGCATGGCCGCCATGATCACGGGCACCACACTGAGCCGGCGCTATCAGCGCGAGGATGGCGCCGAGATCACCCTCAACCTGATGGCCGACTCACCGCTGATGCCCATGCTGACGATGGCCATGTCCATGCCTCTCGTGATGCAGAACAACCAGGACATGAAGACCTATTCGTTCAAGGGCTATCGCGGGACGCTGGAACATGCCGCCGACAGCCAGAACTATGAGATCACATTCATGGTCGGCAGCCGGCTGATCGTCCAGGGTCAGGGCAGTCAACTGACCGACAGCCAACCGATCGAAGCGTATTTCGAGAAGCTGGACCTGGAAGCCATCCAGAACGCCCTGACACACTGACCCCGACGACTCGACCGGCTGCTCAATGCGGCAGGCTCAAACCGGTCGAGACACCCAGCCCTTCCAGCATCCCGGCACCGACCAGCGCGCCGAACCGCTTGGCGATGGATTCGAGCAGGTCGCGCTTCTCGGTGTATTCGACGATCTTCTCGGCCTTGATCAGCTCACGTGCCACCTGACTCGAACTGCCCAGACCATCGGCCAATCCCAATTCGACGGCTTCCTGACCGCTCCAGAACAGCCCGCTGAAGAGTTCGTCACCGCCCTTGAGCTTGTCCCCACGCCCCTGCTTCACTGCATCGATGAACTGGCCATGCAGCCGGTCGAGCACGCTCTGGATGAAGGCGCGCTGCGAATCGCCGAGCGGTGAGAAGGGATCGAGGATGCCTTTGTTCGCACCGGCCGTCAGCAGACGGCGCTCGATGCCCAGATCCTGCATCGCTTCCTGGAAGCCGAAACTGTCGATACGCACCCCGATGGAGCCCACCAGACTGGCCTTGTCGACATAGATGGCGTCGGCACCGACGGCGACGTAATAGCCGCCCGAGGCACAGAGATCGACGGCCACGGCATAGACCGGCATGTCCTTGCCATCATGGTCCTTCTTGTATTTCTCCTTAAGACGCTTGATCTCGTCGTTGATATAGCCGGCCTGGACCGGACTGCCGCCGGGGCTGTTGATGCGCAGGACGATGCCCTTGACGTGCTTGGCCTCGAAGGCAGCGCGCAGTGCCGTGATGACGCGATCGGCACTCGCATCCGAGTCGGACGCAATGACGCCCTTGATCTCGATGAGCGCGGTGTGGTCCTCGCCGACCTTGACCGCGTCGGACAGCCCGGTGCTGTTGGCCGCGATCAGCACGCCGATCAGATAGACCAGGATCAGCAGCTTGAAGGCTGTCGCCCAGCGCCGGCGCTTGCGCTGGTCGTCCAGATACTCGGCGGCGAGCCGGTTGATCAGGGCGCGCTCCCAGTCCGGTTGACCGGGCGCGGGCATCGGCTCACGGCGTTTCTTCCAAAATCTCCAGTTCATGACGGTCCTCGGACACAGTGGATACGGCTGAAATTCAGTTGGCCTGTCTGGCGCTCAACCAGTCGCGGATCGCCCACAGCGAATCGAGACAGGCCAGCGGCTTGCAGGCCAGCAGCCGACCCGGCTCATGGACGCCGTAACAGACCGCCAGCGAACGCACCCCGGCGTTGTTGGCCATCTGCAGGTCGTATTCGGTGTCGCCGATCATGAGTGTCTCCCCGGCGCGTGCGCCCAGCTCGTCCATGAGTTCCAGCAGCATCTGCGGATGCGGCTTGGAGAAGGTCTCGTCGGCTGTGCGCGTGGCATGGAAAACACCGTGCAATCCGGTCTCGTCGAGCGCCTTGTTCAGACCCGCGCGACTCTTGCCGGTGGCCACCGCCAGCCGATAGCCCTGCTCCGTCATCCAGTCGAGCGTCTCGCGTGCACCTGGGAAGAGCTCCGAGGGACTCTGGTCGCCGCCCAGGAAATGACGGCGATATTGCACAACCACCTTGGCGCGCAGTTCCGCCTCACCGGTCGGCAGCAGGCGCTCCATCGCCTCGTCCAGGCCGAGACCGATGACGTCGCGCGCGACTTCGCGCACCGGCTCGGGCAGCCCCAGGTCGCGGAAGGCCGCCTGGATGCAGGTGACGATCCGCGCCTCGGAATCCATCAGGGTTCCATCCCAGTCGAAAACGATCAGTTCGAAATTCACGCTATCAGTTCTCCAGGGCATCGAGCACCTGTTGCAGTTCGTCCGGCAGAGGGCACTCCAGACGCAGAGGACGGGCCATGCACTCGAGTTTGAAACTCAGCGCCGAGGCATGCAGAAACAGTCGTTTCAGGCCATAGCCCTTGAGCCTCTGGTTGGCCGCTTCGTCGCCGTATTTGTCGTCGCCGGCCAGCGGTGTTCCGAGATGGGCGGCATGGACGCGGATTTGATGGGTGCGGCCGGTGATGAGTTCCGCCTCGACCAGCGTCAGCGCCTGACCGTCGACGACAAAGCGCTTCAGACGCCGAAAGCGGGTGCGCGCCTCCTTGCCCCCCTGCGCATCGACCCGCACCAGACGCTCGCCGCTACTCAGGACGTTCTTCTTGAGCGGCGCGTCGACCAGCAGTTCCGCGCGCGGCAGCTCACCCAGGATCAGGGCCAGATAGCGCTTGTCCAGGCCGCCTTCGCGGATCAGAGCATGCAGCTCACGCAGCGCGCTACGCCGCTTGCAGACGACCAGACAGCCGGAGGTGTCGCGGTCGAGCCGATGCACCAGCTCCAGCTCGCGCCCGGGACGCAATTGGCGCAGCGACTCGATCAGGCCATAGCTCAGACCACTGCCGCCATGCACCGCCAGCCCCGAGGGCTTGTCGATCACCAGCAGTCGCTCGTCCTCATGGATGATCGCGCCCTCCAGCCGCGCCAACTGCGCCTCGGGCGCACGCGCGGGCGGCGCCGATTCGCCGAGGCGGATCGGCGGAATACGCACCACATCCCCGGCGCACAGCCGATACTCGGCCTTCACGCGCCCCTTGTTGACCCGGACCTCACCACGCCGCAGCAGCCGGTAGAGATGACTGCGCGGCACACCCTTGAGGATGCGCAACAGAAAATTGTCGATACGCTGACCATCGGCCTGGGTATCGACCTGGACATATTGTGGTGCTTTCGCGGCATCCCCACCTTGAGGGGACGCGAGTGGTCGATTGGCATCGCGCGCTGGACGATCGACGGTCTTGGATTTCGTGACGGAGGCTGAAGATTTCAATTTGAGTCTGAACCTGAGCGTTTGGCTCAATTGCTGCTAAGTGGGGTTCGCTGATACCATTGACGCCTTGCGCTGGCCAAGTGAAATGCGGAATTTTTCCGGAGCGGCAAGTGCATCCAGGGGTTCGCACCCAACGCCCATCCAAGAGGCGCCAGTCCGACCCACGGACCCAAGACCGGCATCCGACACCTGACCAGGCCACTTCGAGGGGCCGCGCCGTGCGTCCAGCCCGCTCGCGACGTCGAGCGAGGCCGAATTCTACACCCAGCGCCGTCCCCGAGTAGCCTGTCGAGGCCGCCAGCGCCGCCGGTGTCACATCCGCCGCTCCGAAGCGGGCCGTCTATCGACCTAGACCGCCCAAACAAACGCGGGAGCCTCAAGCGGCCCCGTATAACGATGGTTCATACGCGCGTGCCCGTTCCAGCCCGACCCGTGGTGGTCGACGGAACGGACTGTGCCGACGCCGTGCTCGCACCACTCGAGCGTCGAACGGCGACGCGCCGATCCGCCCGCTCGGGTCTCCGATCGAGACCCCTGGGGCGCGGCGCCCAACCACGGGACACGCGCCGTGGTGCGCAGGACAGGAACAACATGAAACGAATGCTCATCAACGCGACTCAGCCGGAAGAGTTGCGCGTAGCGACTGTCGACGGGCAGTTGCTCTATAACCTCGATATCGAATCACCGGGGCGCGAACAGAAGAAAGCCAATATCTACAAGGGTGTCATCACCCGCGTCGAGCCGAGCCTGGAAGCCGCCTTCGTCGACTATGGCGCCGAGCGCCACGGCTTCCTGCCGCTGAAAGAGATCGCACGATCCTATTTCGAGCCGGACAGCGTCAAACCCGGCTCGCGCGTCAGCATCAAGGAGTCGGTCAGGGAAGGCCGCGAGGTCGTGGTCCAGATCGACAAGGAGGAGCGCGGCAACAAGGGCGCGGCGCTGACCACCTTCATCTCGCTGGCCGGACGCTATCTGGTCCTGATGCCCAACAACCCGCGCGCCGGCGGCGTGTCGCGGCGCATCGAGGGTCAGGATCGCACCGAACTGCGCGATGCCATGAGCCAGCTCCAGCTCCCCGAGGACATGGGGATGATCGTGCGCACCGCCGGCGTCGGCAAGAACGTCGAGGAGCTGCAATGGGATCTGGACTATCTGCTCCAGCTCTGGCAGGCGATCGTCAGCTCGGGCGGAAGCCGCAAGGCGCCGTTCCTGATCTATCAGGAGAGCGACGTCATCATTCGCTCGATCCGCGACTATCTGCGCGCCGACATCGGTGAGATCGTCATCGACGACCGCACGGTCTACGAGCGCGCCGAGAACTTCATCCGCCAGGTGATGCCGCAGAACCTGAAGAAACTGCGGCTCTACCAGGACGAGGTGCCGCTGTTCACGCGCTACCAGATCGAGACCCAGATCGAGTCGGCCTTCCAGCGCGAGGTGCGCCTGCCCTCGGGCGGCTCGATCGTCATCGACCACACCGAGGCGCTGACCTCGATCGACATCAACTCGGCGCGCGCCACCAAGGGCGCCGACATCGAGGAGACCGCGCTCAACACCAACCTGGAGGCCGCCGACGAGATCGCGCGCCAGTTGCGTCTGCGCGACCTCGGCGGATTGTTCGTCATCGACTTCATCGACATGGGGCCGCCGAAGAACCAGCGCGCGGTCGAGGACCGGCTGCGCGAGGCGCTCAAGCAGGATCGCGCGCGGGTGCAGGTGGCGCGCATCTCGCGCTTCGGATTGCTGGAGATGTCGCGCCAGCGCCTGCGTCCCTCGCTCGGCGAGTCGAGCCAGCAGATCTGCCCGCGCTGCAAGGGCCAGGGCACCATTCGCGGCGTCGAATCGCTCGCGCTCTCGATCCTGCGCATCCTGGAAGAGGAGGCGATGAAGGAGAGCACTCAGCGTCTCCAGGCTCAGCTTCCGGTGAGTGTGGCCACCTTCCTGCTCAACGAGAAGCGTCGCGCCATCCTCGACATCGAGCAGCGTCAGGAGGTCGAGATCCTGCTCATCCCCAATGAGCACATCCAGACGCCCGAGTACAGGATCGAACGCATCCGTGCTCAGGACATCGCCGGCAAGGCGCCGGAGGAAACGCCGAGCTACACCATCAAGGCCGTTCCCGAGCCGAGCGCCGCCGCGCCGCATTACGCCAAGCTCGGTCAGCCGGCCCGGATCGAGGAACCCGCCGTCAAGCTCATCGCCCCGAGTGTGCCCGCGCCGCGTCAGACCGAACGCCCGCGCCCGACCCCGCCGACCACGGTCAGCCGCAAGGAGACCGAGCGCGCCGAGTCCGAGAGTCTGCTCAAGCGCATCTGGACCGGACTCTTCCTCTCGCGCTCGAACGAAGCAGGCAGCGCCCAGCCACAGGCCGCCGACAAGCGCGCCGCGGCCGATGGGCGTTCCGGTTCCAAGGCCGCCTCCGAGCCGTCGGCGGCATCCAGGCCGCCGGAGCGCGCGACGAACGGCGCCGGCACGGCCAGTTCCGGCGATGAGTCGGGGCGTTCACGTCAGGCGCGCGACGAGCGTCGGCGTGGTCAGTCGCAGCCGACGAGCGAGCGGCGTCAGCCGCGCGACGACGCAGGCGCGGGCGACGAGACCAGCGGCGACGAGAACGGGCGCGAGGATCGACGCCGCAACAACAGTGCGCGCGGACGCGGTCGGCGCGGCTCGAATCCGAACGCCACTGGAGCGCGCCCCGATGAGTCGCGCGGCTCCAATGCCAATGCCAATGCTCAGGCGCGCCAGGAGCGGACCGCCGAAACGAACGCCGCAGCGCGCGAGTCGGCCGACACGGCCGGCGACCCGAACGCGATGCCCAAGCGGCGCGACGCCCGGAACGACGAGCGCCCGGCACGGCCCGCGCCCGAGTCGAACGGTACGCGCGAGCGCCGGCCTGTCGACACGACCGAGATCGATGCCGAGAACGTCCAACTCGACGAAGAAACCGATAGCGAGACGACAGTCCAGGGTACCGAGCGTCCACGTTCATCGCGTCGACGTCGCGGCGGGCGCAACCGACGCCGCCCCGCGACGCCGCGCTCGGACGAGAACTGGCAGGAGAGCGACAGCCGCGCGGACTCGGCGGCCGAACGCTCGATCAAGCCTGAGGTGACGGAACCGCGTGTCGAGCGTCAGGACGGCCCACGCGCGACCTCCAGCCGTCGCCCCGGCTCCGAGCGGTCGAACACTCCGGAGTCAGTCGCTGCGGCTCCAGTGTCGACGACGACCGCGACGACTGATGCTGCACCGACGCCGTTGCTCAGCGTCACGCCTGGAACGGTGCCCGCTCCAGCGTCTTCGGCACCGGCACCGGCACCGGCACCGGCCGAGTCAGCGCCGGTCCAGACTCCGGCTGAGCGTCCGCTGCTTTCGCCGCCGGCGCCCATGACCGCGATTGCTCCCGTGACACCGGCCGAGCCCAAGCCCGCGCCCGTGGCGGCATCGGCTCCAGCGACACCGGCTGAGTCCAGGCCCGCGCCCGTGGCCGAAGCGACCGCATCGACGGCTCCCAGCGAACCACGGCCGCGAACCACCGATACGGTCTCCGAGCCTGCACCGGAGCGCTGCACCGAATCGGACCGAACCGGCCAGGACGCCTGAAGCAACTCCGCACCGCGCCCAGCCGCGCGGCCATCCATCGGCGCATTCCCACGCGAAAGCGTGGGAATGCTGCTCGATCCTCGGGTGGATCAGGTGGGACTGGAGCGCGGGAGCCGGAGACGACTTGACCTCTGTGCCCGCCCACCGCTCAAGACCGCCGTAGTTCAGAGATAGCGGTTCCTGATGTCCAGCAGCAGACCGCGCGCAGCCGACTCAACCATGTCGAACACCTGCTCGAAACCGCGCTGACCGCCATAGTAGGGGTCGGGCACCTCGTGAAGCCCCAGCTCGGGCGCGAACTCCATGAACAGTCTGAGTCTGTCCTCCAGGCCTTTGGGACAGAGTCGCGTCAGATGCCCGTAGTTGTCGCGGTCCATCGCCAGTACATAGTGAAAGCGGACGAAGTCGTCCGGCTTGACCAGACGCGCGCGAAGATCGCCGATATCGACGCCGCGCATCCGTGCCGTATCGCGCGCGCGTCGATCCGGCGGTTCGCCGATGTGATAGGCATGGGTGCCGGCCGAGTCGATCTCGATGCGCTGTGACAGGCCCTCGTCGATGACCAGCCGACGGAACACGCCGTGCGCCGTCGGTGATCGGCAGATATTCCCCATGCAAACGAACAGGATTCTGACCGGGTCTTCAGCATTCATGACAAGCTGTTCTCAACAATGGATGTAGCACTGGCGGTATTATCGGTATTGTTGCCTGAACGGTCAGGCATCGTGAACGTCGTCGACAGGCAAAAAATGCGGCCCAAGCCGTCAGGACACGGCACACAATGCATCTCACAGCGTCACTGGCCAAACAACTGCAAATTCTAGCCGAGCGTTTGCTGGTCGATGGCTGGGATCGCCCAGCAGGAGCGCAGCTGCTCACACTCGTCAGGCAGATCCTGGAGAGCGAGGCGGCCTCCGCCCGGCTCGACATCCTCGGACGCGCCGAGGCGCTGACTCAGGTACTGGGCGAGTTCATGCTCGAAACACCCGGAACCCAACGGTTGGCGCCTGTGCTGCGGGCGGCCGTGAGTCTGGCCCAACACCTGGAATCGGCTCCACTCCCCGACCCGGTGGACTGGGGGCATCTCCCAACCCGCCTCCAGGACTGGACATGGCCGGTTCAGGCCGACGAGCACGCGCGGCACTGGCGAGCCTGGCGCGAGCTGATCGACATCAAACAGGCGCTGGACCGACATGCCATCGTCTCCGTCACCGATGCCGATGGCGCCATTCTCGAAGCCAACGACAAATTCATCGAGATCAGCGGTTACAGCCGTGAGGAGCTGATCGGCCGCAATCACCGTCTCATCAAATCCGGCCACCATCCGCCGGCCCTGTTCGATGAGCTGTGGGCGACGATCAGCGGCGGTCGCATCTGGCAGGGCGAACTCCAGAACCGGCGCAAGAATGGACGCCCGTACTGGGTGCGGGCCACCATCGCCCCCATCCTGGACGAACAGGGCCGACCGGCGCGCTATGTCTCGATCCGCACCGACATCACCGAGCACAAGCAGCTTCTGGCGCAGCGCGAACATCAGCTGCGCCTGCTCGAATTGCAGCGTCAGGCACTCCAGCATTTCATCGCCACCCAGGATCTCGCGTCCACCTCGGCGCGGCTGCTCGACGGCATGCTGACCCTCACCAACAGCGCCGATGGCTTCATCGGCGAAGTGCTCTACGAAGCCGATGGCACGCCCTATTTCAAGGCCCATGCCATGAGCACTCTGGCGCAGGCCGGAACACAGGGGCCGCGCCGGCCGACCGCCCAGGGCCTGGAGTCTCAGGACCCACACAGCCTGATCGGCACTGTTCTGAACTCGGGCGAACCCCTGATCTGCAACGCCCTCGCCCTGGAACCGGGCGGCGGGGAACCGCTTCCTGGACAGGCGCCCATTCAAACGTTTCTGGGTCTGCCGATCCGATTCGACCAAACACTGTTCGGCCTGGTCGGGCTGATCAACCGTCCCGGCGGTTACGATGCCTCCACGATCGACTTCCTCCAGACGCTCACGACGACCTATGCCAGTCTGATCGAGGCCAAGCGCCTGCGCGGATTCCAGCAACTGGTCATCGAGGAGCTGCAACAGGCCCGCGAAATGGCCGAACGCACCAACCAGGCCAAGGATGAATTCCTGCAAGTCTGGTCGGAGGATCTGAACGCCACGCTCGCTCGCTTGCGCGCCCAGATGCAGACGCCGTCGCCGGGGATCGACTCCATCCGGCCGCTGGTCGACCGGATCGACGAACAGATGACGACCCTGTCGAACCGGCTCGGCCTCGCTCCGATCGCCACGCAACGCCCCCAGATCCAGACTCCGCCGCGAATCGCGGACGAACAGCCGGCCCGGCGGATCCGCATCCTGGTGGCCGAGGACAACGAGGCCAATCAGGCGCTGTTGCGCATTCAGCTCGAAACCCTGGGTTTTGCGGTCGATGTCACCGCCGATGGGGCCGCCGCCCTGCTCAACTGGAAGCGCGGCGGATACGCACTCATCCTGATCGATCGTCACATGCCCCAGATGGATGGACTGGCACTCACCCGCTCCATCCGCGCCGCCGAGGCCGACAGCGGCGGTCACATCCCGATCATCGGCATCACCGCCTCGCATCAGCCCGAGGAACTCGACGCCTGTCGCGCCTGCGGCATGGACGAGATCCTGATCAAACCGATCGGACTCGACGATCTGCGCCAGAGGCTCGACCGCTGGCTGTCTCCAGCCGGCGTGGCGCCGCCGCTCGCTACCGCGCCGGAGCCGGAGCCGGAGCCGGAGCCGGACAGTTCGATCCTGAATCTGGACTATATCACTCACCTGTTCGGTTACGACATCCAGCCACGACAGATGCGCGATCTCGTCGATCTCTTCACCGCGACCGCGCGCGCCGAACTCATCGCCTGCCAGGGGCTGCACCGGGACGAGGAGGCGACGCGCCTGATGCAGGCGATGCACAAGCTCAAGTCTTCGGCACGCATGGTCGGCGCCCTGCGTTTTGCCGGTCTGGCCGAACGGCTGGAAGAGACGGCCCGAAGCCGCCGATTGGAGCCGGCGCCCGCTCTGCTCGCCGAACTCGAACAGGCTCTCGGCGACGTGGAGACAGCCACGCGGCATATCCGCCTGCCTCAGCCATCGCGTCAGCCGGAGTCTGAGCCGGAGACGCCGCCCGCTCCGCCTCCGCCTCGGCTGGCGCTGGTGGTCGACGACGATGCCATGGCCCGCCGTCAGATCGGTCTGCTGCTCACCGCCATGGGCGTGCCCGAGATCCTGACGGTCGACAACGGCGAGGACGCTCTGACGGAGATCGCCCGTTTGGGAAACCGCGCCATCGACCTGCTGATCACCGACCTCAAGATGCCCGGCATGGACGGGATCGCCTTTCTGCGCCGACTCGCCGCAGAGGCGTATCCGGGTAGCCTGATCATTGTCAGCGGTGTCGATGAGCAGGTGCTCTACACGGCCGCCAACCTGGTGCGGGCCAAGGGACTGCATCTGCGCGGAGCGGTCAGGAAACCGCTGACGCGCGCCATGCTGACCAAGCTGCTGACGACGGCCAGTGAACGACCACGCCAGACGCCGGCCCAGACGACGGCACCTGAGATCTCGTCCGAAGACATCATCCAGGGTCTCCAGCACGACGAATTCAGCCTCCATTTCCAGCCCAAGGTGAGCGCCAACAGCCTGCGTGCGGTCGGCCTGGAGGCTCTGGCGCGCTGGCAGCGCCAGGGCCGGCCGGTTCGTCCCGATCGCTTCATCGACGCCGCCGAGCGGCATGGACTCATCGTTCCCCTGTCGCAGCGACTCCTCGACAAGGCGCTCAGCGCCAGTGCGATGCTGATCGCGGCGGGTTTTCCGCTGCCCATCGCCTTCAACCTCTCGGCCGACTGGCTGACGGACATCGAACTGCCGGAAACCATCGAGCAGCGTCTCACGAGCGCCGGTCTGGCGCCGGAACATCTGATCCTGGAGATCACCGAAAGCCGTCTCATGTCCGACCTGTCGGTCTCGCTGGACGTTCTGACCCGGCTACGGCTCAAAGGCTTCAAACTGTCCATCGACGATTTCGGCACCGGCTATTCGTCGATGGATCAGTTGCAGCGCATCCCCTTCAGCGAACTGAAGATCGATCGCAGTTTCGTGCAGGGCGCCGCCGAGCAGTCCAAGAGCCGCGCCATCCTGTCCTCCAGCCTCGACATGGCCCGCAAGCTCGGACTCACCAGCGTGGCCGAGGGCGTCGAAACCCAGGCCGAACTGGATCTGGTGCGCGGACTGGGCTGTGATCTGGTGCAGGGTTGGCTGATCGCCCGGGCGATGCCGATCGCGGACTTGATCGACTGGCTGCGCCTGCACGAGACGACACCGAGATGACCCCAGACTCCCAGTCTGGCCGGGTGCAACCCTCGGTGGTTCGCAGACTGGGCGGGATCCCGCTGGATCGATGGGGCCGATTCGCCGTCCTGCTGCTGGCCCTCGGTCTGTTTCTGGCGGCGCTCCTGGCCGAGCGGCTCAACGATCGGTATTCGGCGGAGTTGCAGCGCCAGGCGGTCGCGGCTCAAGCCACTGTGCTACGCGATCGTCTGGCCATCAACCTGGGAGGCGATATCCAGCTCGTGCAGGGGCTGGTGGCCCTGATCGCCGCCGAGCCGGAGCTGGATGCGGCGCGTTTTGCGCACGCTGCTCGGGCCATCCTCGCGGGCCGCACCCGTTTGCGCAACATCGCCGCCGCGCCGGACATGGTCATTCGTCTGATCTATCCACTCGAAGGCAATACAGCCGCGCTCGGTCTCGACCTGCGTTCGCGCCCCGATCAAGCGTCGGCAGCCGATCAGGCACGCCGTGACCGCCAGGCGGTGCTGAACGGACCGATCCAGCTCGTCCAGGGCGGCTGCGGCTTTGCCGCCAGGTTTCCGGTCCATGTGGAACGACCGGGTGCCGATGAGCGGTTTTGGGGGCTGGTCTCGGCACTCATCGATTGCGAGCAGCTCTATCGCGACAGCGGACTGCTGGAGACCGGGACGACACTCGAAGTCGCCATGCGTGGCCGCGATGGCGATCCGGACAGCGATGTCTTTTTCGGGCGCGCCGGGATCTTCGACGAGGATCCGGTCCTGATCGAACTCCCGCTCCCCCACGGCTCCTGGCGCATCGCGGCCATACCGTATGGCGGCTGGCCGGCGCATGCCGCCAATGTCTGGACATTGCGTCTGGCGCTGCTGATCGTGCTGCTGCTGGTGCTGCTGCCCGCCATGGCACTGGCCCGCACCGCGAGCACGACACGCGCGCTCTCGCAACGCACCGCCGAAGCGCTCTCGCTGACCGAGGCCACACTGGAGGCCACCGACAACGGCATCCTGGTCATCGACCTCGCTGGACGGGTGGTCTCGTCCAATCAACGTGTCATCGACATGTGGCGCATCCCGCACGCGCTGCTCGATACCGGCGATGACGCGCAGATCCTGACCCATGTCATCGATCAGCTCGCCGACCCCGAGCCGTTCGTGCGCAAGGTCCGCGAGCTCTACGAGCATCCCGACGCCAGTTCGCGCGACACCCTGCTGTTTCGCGATGGGCGCGTGTTCGCCCGCTTCTCTCATCCGCAACGGGTGGGTTCCGCCGTGGTCGGGCGTGTCTGGAGCTTTCTCGATGTCACCGACCAGACGCGCGCCGAACAGAACGTGCGCGAGCTGTCCAGGCAGCTCAGTGAAGAGCTGGAGCGCTCGGAACAGCAACGCTACCTGCTCCAGTGTCTGTTGAGCGCCATACCGGATGCCGTCTGGATGAAAGATCCGCAGGGCGTCTTTCTCTCCTGCAACCCCGAGTTCGCACAGATGCTCGGCCAGGATGTCGACAGGGTCATCGGCACGTCCGACGACGACTATTTTCCACCGGAGGTC
>ERZ1673962.864-NODE-864-length-17519-cov-3.100321_pt1 | contig 17519 bp, 18 predicted proteins | sample MGYA00580188_ERZ1673962 | MGnify/ENA primary metagenome ERZ1673962 (study PRJEB41334, sample SAMN05608104) | rock metagenome | biome: terrestrial subsurface; feature: shale formation; material: shale | place: USA: Pennsylvania ... | reverse complement strand
GCCCTGAGGCGGCTGTGATTCCCGGCCTCTCGCTGGCCGCCTCCGAGGCGTTGCTGCGCACCCTGCACAGCAGCCCCCGGGTTGAGGAGGTGTGGCTGTATGGGTCGCGGGCTATGGGGCGCCACCGCCCTGGATCCGACGTGGACCTCACCCTGGTGGGTCACCAGCTCAGCCATCCCGATCGCCTCGACCTGATGGAGGCCATCGATGCGCTGATGTTGCCCTGGAGCGTCGACCTCTCGCTCCTGGCCGAGCTGCCCGCCGACCTGCGGGCCTATGTCAGCCGGGTGGGGCGCCGATTGCTCTGACGTCGTTGAGTGGATTGATCCAGTGCAGGCCAGGAAAGCGACTGAAATCGCTGTCGTTTGAGTGCACGGTGGCCTGGTTTTCGATGGCCAGGGCGGCGAGGTGGGCATCGGTCATCAGGGCCGCAGTGAGCACGCCGGCTTCGCCAAAGCTCGTCAGGATGCCGAGGTGGCGCGGGCCTGGTTGGAGGAGCAGCACCGCCGGCTGATCCAGCCAGGAGCGCACATGGCCCAGGGCTGTTCCAACGCCCATGGGCCGCGGCAGCACAGCCCGGCTGGTCATGATCCGCAGAAAGCCAAGGGCCACAACCCAGGGGATCGCCACGGGCTGTCGTCCGCGAACGCCCTGCTCCCACCACGTCTTGGCCTGCTGATGGTGGGGGACGTCGGAATTGTATGCATACACCAGCAGATTGACATCGGGAATGATCACGATGAAGGCTGCCCCTGGGTCTTTTGGACAACAGAGAACTGCTCGACCTCGAGTTGATCCAACAATTGATTGAGCCGCAACGGATCAATGCCCGGCAGCAACCCGCAGGACTGGGGCTGCACCACAAACGGCCGATCCTCGGCTGCAGGGGGATGTTCCCCGGCCGACAGCCCTTGGCGGATCACCGCATTCACTACTTCTTTGAAGCTTCGCCCTGAAAGGCGAGCTGTGCGATTGAGTTCTGCAGCGAGATCGTCGTCCAGGGTCAGCGTGGTGCGCACAAATCACCTTTCGGCCATAGACATCATGATGCTTTGCCATAGGCGCGTCAAGATGTGTGGACAGCAAGGGATTGGGTCTGCGTGCTCAGCCCCCCGCTTGCTTGGGGCGATACCCCGCCTTCTCCAGCGCCCCTAGGGCCGCTGCCACCTGATCTCCCTGCAGCTCAATCACCCCGTCTTTGAGGGTGCCGCCTGTTCCGGCAACTGCCTTGAGCTGTTTGAGCAGCGTTTTCAGCTCGGCTTCCGGCGCCTCAAGGCCCGTGATCGCCGTCACCAGTTTTCCGCCTTTGCCGACCTTGGTGCGCTGCACCCGCACCCGCTGCTGGGCCTTGGGGGTAGTAGCGCCTGTGGTGGGCCTGGCCGTGCTTGCGGAGTTGCTGCTGAATTCCTGCCAGCCGCCCTTCCTTGCCATGACGAAACCTGCGCCTTAGTCCTGAGTTTGATAGGCGCTGCCTCCCTTTGCATCGCGCCAGCTCCGGTAAGATTCTTACTGCTGTTCTGGATCGGCTGCCGCTGCCACCATGCGCATCACCAGTAAGGGCCAGGTCACGATCCCCAAGGCGATCCGTGAGCAGTGCGGGCTGTTGCCCCACACCGAGGTGCGCTTCGAGCTCGAGGAGGGGCGACTGCTGCTGGTGAAACAGGATCCACCCGGTGGCCGAGGTGAGGAGGGATTGCGCCTGTTGCGGCAGGCCCGCCTGCGCACGCGCCTCAGCACCGATGAGCTCTTGGCCCTTTGCCGGGGTGAGGAGCAGTAATGCTGTTTGTGGATTCGAACGTGATCCTCGACGTGATCACGGCAGATCCCAACTGGTCCGCCTGGAGTGCCACCCAGCTCGCCCAGGCCCTCGATGCCGGGCCGGTGCTGATCAACGCCATCGTTTACGCCGAGATCGCTTTTGCCAGCGACGCCATCGAGGCGGTGGATGCGCTTCTGCCGCAGCACCTCTATTCCTATCGGCCGATTCCCCGCGAGGCCTCCTTCCTCGCCGCCATGGCCCACGCGGACTACCGCCAGCGCGGAGGCCAGCGCTCAATGATCCTTCCCGATTTCCTGATCGGTGCCCATGCCCTTCTGGAGTCCACGGGACTGCTCACCAGGGATGGGCGCCGCTATCGCCAAGCGTTTCCCGGTTTGAGATTAATCCTGCCCTGAGGGCCGACTCCCCGGTGAGCACCACCGATAGAACGAGCTGATAGGCCCCTGCCAAAGCTGGATTGCTCCGCTGTTCAGTAGACGGCTGCGTGCTGCCGGCAGACCTCCTCAGGCACTTTCGCCTCGGCCAGTTTCTGCTCCAATCGCTTGACGTCCACGTAAGAGCGCCGCATGGTCGCCGGCATCCAGGAGCTGGCGATCTCATCCGCTTCGAGTGCGCTCAGAGCCTCTGCCAGAGAGGCGGGGAGGGTCACGATGCCCAGCTCACGGCGTTGGGCTTCGCTGAGCTCCGCCGGATCCACATCACAGGAGGGAGGCAGAGGCAGCTGACGGCGTACACCCGAGAGTCCGGCCTGGATAAGGGCGCCGATGATCATGTAGGCGCTCGCGGTGGCATCGGCCGGCCGGTATTCCAGGTTGAAGCCACTGGCTTGGCGCTTGGGATCCCGGGCCGGTGAGGGGCAGATGCGGATGGCGGCCTCGCGGTTCTGGATGCCGAAGCTGGCGAAGCCGCAGCTCCAGTGGTGCGGGCCCAGCCGCAGGTAGGAGACCGGGCTCGGCGCGGTGTAGGCCACCAACGCCGGCATGTGATCCATTACGCCAGCAATGAAGCTCCGCACAAAGGGGCTCGCCTGCGAGGGCGTGCTCGCATCGAAGCTCATGTTGCGGCTTTCGCCATCGGCAAAGCTGAAGTGCAGGTGCGCCCCGTTGCCGACCCCATCGAGGCTGGGTTTGGGCGAAAACGTGGCGCGCAGCCCATGCCAGCGGGCTACCTCGCGGATCACCTCGCGGGTCAGGATCGCCCGGTCGGCTGCCGCCAGGCCGATGGCCGGGGCTGTGGTCACCTCGTATTGGAGATAGCCGTACTCCGGTTCCACGGTCTCTGGCTCCAGGCCGGCCTGGCTGAGGGCATCGGCGAGGTCTGCTGTGAAACGGGGTGCCACCCGCAAGGCCTCCACCGTGAAGGGTGCGCCTGGGGTGATGGTGCCGCCGCTGAGGGTGAACTCATGCTCGAAAGCCCCGACGAATCGCAGCCCGAAATCGGACTCCAGGGCGGTGAGAGCTTTGCGCGCAAAGCCTCTGGTGCAGCAGTCCCAGGAGCTTCCATCGGAATTGAGCGAGTCGCAGAGCGTGAGGTCGAACGGGGCAGCACCGTCGTAGGCCGGCAGGGTCACATGGGCCGAGGGGTCGGGCACCTGCCGAACCTCGGCGATCGACCCCCAGGGGTTGATGGCGATCTCGCTGAAGGGGGTGAGGGCCTGGCCTGCAACGGCCCAGCCCAGGCCGTGCTCCCGCCGCGCGGCCATCTGGTCTGGCGGAACGGCTCGGCAGCGGGTGAGACCGACGTAGTCGATCCAGCCGAGCATTGCTATTCCTTTAGCCATGCCCAGACAGATGGTTGCAGGCTTCTTTCTAGCTATGCCCAGGGCCGTCGCTCCTCCCCGTCCTTCAAGGTGCCGCCCCTTCCGGCGGCGGCCTTGAGCTGCTTCAGCAAGGCCTTGAGCTCGGCCAGCACGTTGGTGTCGACAACAATCAAGACCGACCCTCGCGCTTGAAGGCATCGATCTCAGCCGGATCAAAGCTGTGCTGAGCCAGGCTGTCGCGCAGCGCCCGGATCTCTCCCAGCTGCTGTTTTACGGCTAAGGGATCATCTCCCAGACCGGCCTCCAGGCAAACGATCGCTTGATTGTTGAGGCTGCGCCGGTGCCGCTTGGCCGCTGCGGCGAGCCGGGCATGGAGTGCGTCGGGCAGGTTCTTGAGCGTGATGGTTTTGGCCATGGCAGCAAGTGATCGCACCGCAGTCCAACCATGATGGAACCGTTCTGGTGTTCGCTGGTTTGGGGGCTTGGCGCCAATGCTTGTGTGGTGAAAGTGCTGCCAGATTTCGCTCCAATCCCTTGACTTTTATATATTTGTGCCGCTCTGTTGGGGTTGGCGGGGCCAAGCTCACATCCTCGGCTTCGCTGACCAACGCCGGATCTACATCGCAGGCGGGAGGCAGACCCAACTGACGGCGTACGCCCGAGAGCCCAGCCCGACTGTCAGGGGCCAGGATGATCGTGATTGCCCTAAAGATGGCGCTCAGCTTTCCCTAGCCAGCAGCAGGCGCCAGCCCTCGATCAGCATCACGATCACCCAGGCCCCCATGCACACGCTCACGGCTGCGGCGGCGATGTCCTTGGTGGCCCCGATCTGGGGAGCGCGTTCTGGCTGCAAGTAGTCGCACAGCTCCTCGATGGCCGTGTTGAGTAGTTCGGCAGCCAGCACCAGCGCAGTAGTCACCAGCACCAGACCGAAATCCAGCCAGGCCCGCTGGGCGAAGGCGATCGCCAGGAGCCCCGCTGCAAGCACCACCTTGTAGGCCACGGCCTTGTCGCGCATGGCCAGGCTCAGGCCGTGGCAGATGACGCGCATTTTGCGCAGCGGCTCGTAGGGCCTGGGGGTGGTGGTTGGCATCAGCCCATCATCCACCCGCCAGCTTGGGCAGGCCCGTGTGCTCTCTCACCTCTTTGCGCCCTTGGCCATGGCCCCTTCTTACGCTGCAGTGATCTTGCTCCGCCGCCGGTGACCAGCACCGTTCCCCCCTTGCACGCCGCCGGCAGCCCCAATCCGGCCTCCCTGGCCCTGGATGCACGCCCCAACAGCCTGGGCCGCTACGGCCAATTCGGCGGCCAGTATGTGCCCGAAACCCTTATCCCCGCCCTGGCGGAACTGGAGCAGGCGGCGGCTGAGGCCTGGGCCGATCCTGCCTTCACCGACCGGCTCAACCACCTGCTGCGCACCTATGTGGGGCGGCCGAATCCCCTCTATGAGGCCGAGCGGCTCAGCGAGCACTACCGCCGGCCCGAGGGCGGCCCGCGCATCTGGCTGAAGCGCGAAGACCTCAACCACACCGGCGCCCACAAGATCAACAACGCTCTCGGGCAGGCGCTGCTGGCCCTGCGCATGGGCAAAAAGCGGATCATTGCCGAAACCGGTGCCGGTCAGCACGGCGTGGCCACCGCCACCGTCTGCGCCCGCTTCGGGCTGGAGTGCGTCGTCTACATGGGCGCCGAGGACATGCGTCGCCAGGCCCTGAACGTATTCCGCATGCGTCTGCTGGGGGCAACGGTGTGCCCAGTCACCGCCGGCACCGCCACCCTCAAGGACGCCACCAGCGAAGCGATCCGCGACTGGGTGACCAACGTGGAGAGCACCCACTACATCCTTGGTTCGGTGGCGGGTCCCCATCCCTACCCGATGTTGGTGCGCGATTTCCACGCCGTGATCGGAGAGGAAACAAAGCGCCAGTGCCATGAGGCCTTCGGCCGCAACCCCGATGTGCTGGTGGCCTGTGTGGGCGGCGGCTCCAATGCCATGGGCCTCTTCCATCCCTTCGTGCAGGACACCTCCGTGCGGCTGATCGGTGTGGAAGCCGCCGGTGATGGGGTGGCCAGCGGCCGCCATGCCGCCACGATCACCGAGGGCCGAGTTGGGGTGCTGCACGGCGCCATGAGCCTGCTGCTGCAGGACGACGAGGGCCAGGTGCGGGAGGCCCATTCGATCAGCGCCGGCCTCGATTACCCCGGTGTCGGCCCCGAGCACAGCTACCTCAAAACCATCGGCCGGGCCGAATACGGCGCCGTGACCGACACCGAGGCGCTGGATGCGCTGCAGCTTCTGTGTCGCCTCGAGGGCATCATCCCGGCCCTGGAAACGGCCCATGCCTTCGCCTGGCTGGAGAAGCTCTGCCCCAGCCTGGCCCCCGGCACCGAGGTGGTGCTCAACCTCTCAGGCCGCGGCGACAAGGACGTGAACACCGTGGCCGAGAAGCTGGGCGACAAGATGGAGGGGTGAGGCTCTACTTCAGGCGTTTGCCCCCACTCGCTTGACCAATCCACTGAGGCCGCCTAGATCCATGAAAGCCTGAGCAGCTTGGTGATTCGGAGCAATGGGCGCAGAACTCAGTCGCCGACTGTTTGGAGCCCCCCTGCCCCGCAGCCAGGTAGAGGCTGAAAAGCTACCGAGCTTTGCAGCCCTGCCCATCCTCTCTTCCGATGCCCTGTCCTCGGTGGCCTATGCCACTGAAGCGGCCCTCGGGGTTCTGGTGTTGGCGGGCAGCGGCGCTCTGCGCTTGTCCTTGCCGATCACAGCGGCGATCGTTGTGCTGATCGCCATTGTGGTGTTCTCGTATCGGCAGACGATCGAGGCTTACCCCCAGGGCGGTGGCGCCTATGTGGTGGGCCGCGAAAATCTCGGCACCTGGGCGGCGCTGGTGGCGGCCGCCAGCCTGCTGATCGACTACGTGCTTACGGCGGCGGTGAGTTTGATGGCCGGCACCCAGGCCCTCACCTCTTTGGTGCCTTGGCTGCTGCCCTGGGAGGTGGTGATCGCCCTGATCTTGCTCACCGTGGTGGGCTGGGCCAACTTGCGGGGCCTGCGCGAATCAGGTCGCCTTTTCGCCCTGCCCACCTACTCATTCGTGCTGATGGTGGCGGTGCTGGCCATCGCTGGTGCGGTCAACCTGCTCTTCTCCCACGGCTTCCAGCCCGATCAGCCCCCAGCGCTGGTCGCTGCTGAGCCCCTCGGCCTGTTTTTGATTTTGAGGGCTTTCAGCTCCGGTTGCTCGGCCATGACCGGTATCGAGGCAATCGCCAATGGCGTGCAGGTGTTTCGAGAACCCTCCGCCCAGCGGGCCCGCCGCACTCTCGTGGTGATGGGCTCCCTGCTGGCGGCGATGTTTCTGGCGGTGAGTGGTTTGGGCTTCATGTACGGCATCGCCCCCCATCCAGACATCACCGTGCTCGCCCAGATAGGCCAGCGCCTGTTCGGCTCCGGTAACCCCCTGTACTGGTTTTTGCAGGTCACCACCCTGTTGATTCTGATGCTGGCGGCCAACACTGCCTTCGCGGATTTCCCCCGTCTTTCTGCTCTGTTGGCTCGCGACAACTTCCTGCCCCGGCAGATGGCCTGGGTAGGAGATCGCCTGGTGTTCCAGAACGGCATTGTTTTATTGGTGCTGGCTACTGCCGTGATCGTGCTGGTGAGCCGGGGAGACACCACGGTGGCGGTTAATCTCTACGCCCTGGGAGTGTTTATGGCCTTCACCATCTCCCAGGCGGGGATGGTGGTGCACGGCTGGCGACAGCGCATGAGCCACTGGCAGGGTCGGGTCCTGATGAATGGGGTCGGCGCCATCTGCACTTTGCTTGTGCTGCTTGTGATCGGCATCAGCAAGTTCGCTGAAGGTGCCTGGACGGTGGTGATCGCCATCCCCCTGCTGGTGCTGCTGCTGGCCCGCATCCGCCAGCGCTACCGACAGGTCTATGCCGCGATCCAGCTGCCTGCTGGATCGCAGCAACCACTTTCTATTCCCCCAAGGCATGAACCGATTGGCAATCGCAGCATTGTCTGGCTGCGCATGTTCAGTCAACCGGGGCTTGAGGCCCTGCGTTATGCCGCCACCATCTCAGATCGGGTGGAAGTTGTATGGGTTTTGCGGGGCGATGACGACCCTGAACGGATCCGGGCGGACTGGAGCGAATTGGTGGGCAGCGATCCAGCCATCAATCTCACCCTGCTGGAGAGTCCCTACGCCTCTGAGATCAACCCGTTCGTTGACTTTGTGGAGGCTCAAGAGAGCCGCCATTTCGGACGACTTACGATCGTGATGCCCATGGCTATTCCCCGCTATTGGCTGGACAGCCTCCTGCTCAATCAACATGGCATCAGCCTGCGTCGCGCCCTTGATGCCCATCACAACCGCGTCTACACCTTGGTGCGCTACTACCTGCCAGCTTGAAGATTCAGCCAGGGTGTGAAGAGTTTTCAAACAGGGCCAGGCTGGCGGGGAACTGCCGTTGCTCTCCAAGGGCATCCAGCACCGCGCGTGGCTACGACAACCTGCAGTTGGCAGCAGCCCACAACCATTACAAGCAATTCGGCATTTATTGATTTCCCCCGTTTCGACCGCCGCCTTCCCTGTTCGCAAGCAGCTCTTTCGGCGGGCATAACCGGCCGGGACAATCATGGCCGCAGTGCAGCGGCCTGCCCGTGCCTAATCCCTTGTCCCCGCCGGTCGCCGCCCTCGCCGATCAGGGTATCCGCTGGGTGGCGATCACCTGGGTGAACCATGCCGGCGCGCTGCTGGTGAAGGTGGTGCCCCTGGCGGCTTTTGATGCGGCGGCTGCCGTGGGGGTGGGCTTTTCGCCGGTCTCCGATGCTTTCCGCGCCGATGGCGCCATCGATCCGGCCCATCGCCTGGCCAAGCCGGACGGCGACCTGCGTCTGCGGGCCGCTGCCGCTGCCCTGGCGCTGCTTGAGCCCAGCAGCGGCTGGGCCTGGGCGCCGGGGGAACGCTTCGAGCGCTCCGGCGAGCCCTATGCGGGGGATCAGCGGCACCGCTGCCGTCTGCAGCAGGAGCAGCTTCACCAGGCCGGCGTGGAGCTGCGGGCCGGCTTCGAACTGGAGTGGCTGGTGGCCAGCCATCGCCCCGCTGCCGAACCCCAACCGGCCATTGCCGGCGGCCCCTACGGTGCCGATCGGCTGGTGGAGGGGCTGGATTACGCCACGGCCCTGCTCGATGCCCTGGAGGCCGCCGGCATCCCCTGGCTGCAGTTCCACCCTGAATACGGCGCCGGGCAGTTTGAGCTGTCGCTCGCGCCAGGCATGCCCCTGGAGGCGGCCGACCGGCTGGTGCACGCCCGGCTGGTGATTCAGCGGGTGACGCGCCGCTTCGGTTGGCACTCCGGCTGGCGCTGCAGTTTCAGTCCAAAACCCAGCCTGGAGCGGGTGGGCAATGGGGGCCATCTGCACCTGAGCCTGCAGCGCGATGGCCTGCCCCTGCTCCAGGGCGGCGCCGGCCCCGGTGGCCTTACCGACGCGGGTGTCGCCGTGCTGGCGGCCCTGCTGGAGGAGCTGCCGGCCCTGCTGGCCCTGGCCTGTCCCCTGGAGATCTCCTACCGGCGCCTGGCTCCGGGGTCCTGGTCGGCGCCGTTCCAGGTGTGGGGCATCGAGAACCGGGAGGCGGCCCTGCGCCCGATCCCCACGGCTGCCGATGGGGCCGCCGCCCACCTGGAACTCAAGGTGGTGGATCTGGCGGCCAATCCCTACCTGCTGCTGGCGGCCGTGCAGGCGGTGGCGCTGGCGGGGCTGGAGCAGGCCAGGCCCCTGCCGCCGCCGGTAAGCGGCGATCCAGCCCGTTTGCCGGCCGGTGTGGCGGTGCGGTTGCCCGCCAGCCTGGCGCAGGCCTCAGCCGCTTTTGCCGCCAGCGCCCTGTTGCGCCAGGCCCTGGGGGAGGAGCTGCACGGCTCCCTGCTCGACAGCCAGGCCGCCGAGGTGCGCCGCTGCGCAGGCCTCAGCGAAGCTGAGCTGGCCGCGGCGGATGCCTGGTGGCCGCTGGTGGGCGGGTTGGCTTGAGCCAGCCTGGTTCCTTTGTTTTTCGACTTTCCCGGCCCTGCCCCCATGCCGACCCTCCCGTCCATGCCAGCCCCTGCTCCGCCACCGGAGGTGCGCTTCGTGCTGGCAGCACCTTCCCCCTACACCGGCCGCTTCGATGCCACCAGAGCAGGTCTGGGGATTGCCCTGGAGTTGCACCGCATCGCCCGGGAGCACCAGCTGCCGCTGCGGATCGGCTTCAGGGCTTTGCCAATGCAGGCAGGGCGGCCTGAGGTCGCCGCCCTGCTGGCGGGCCCGCCCCGGGTGCTGGTGGTGGGGGGCTCCACCTGGAGCCAGGGCTCGGCCGCGCCCCTGCGCCGGTTGTTTGAGCTGGGCGGGGAAGTGTCGCTGCAGGGGGTGCGCGCCACGGCTTTCGCCACCGCAGGCGGGGCCCATACCGGCGGCGAGATGGTGGTGCTCGACAGCCTGCGCTCCTTGATGGCTCAGGGGGCGCTGGCTTTCACGGCCGGCCAGCGGCTGATGGTGTTTAGCACCAATGAGCGGCTCGAGCATCCGCCTGGCCAGTTCACGCCCCTCGACTGCTGGGCCATGGGCCAGTACGCGCGCGAGCTGCTGCTGCAGGCCCATGCCGGTTCAGATCCCCCTAAGACCGCCGCACTGGCAGGGCGCCTCGGGGTCGATCTCACCTACTACCGCCGCTTTCCCCGCCAACTGGAGGCGCTTGGCCCCCAGGCCAAGGCTGTGTGTGCCCGCATCAATCCGCTGGCTGCAGCCAATCGCCCGGGCCTCGCCGCGGTGGCCTCCGCTCTAGATCGGCCCGCACCGGAGATCCGCGCGTTGTTTGGGCCTTGAGGCGATGCTTGCATGGCACCAACAGACTGGTGTCGATGGCGGTACGCACCGTTCTGCGTCTGGGTGATCCCCGATTACGCCAGCCCGCCCAGCCCGTGATCGATGTGGCTGATCCCGCTTTGAGGCAGCTGATCACTGATCTGAACGACACGATGGCGGCCTGCAGCGGCGCCGGCCTGGCCGCTCCCCAGATCGGCGTGCCGCTGCGGGTGGTTCTGTTTGGTGGTGGAGGGCCCAACCCCCGCTACCCCAATGCCCCACTGCTTCCCCGCACCCTGTTGATCAACCCCGTGCTCACCCCGCTGGGACCGGAGCGCGATGGGGCCTGGGAGGGGTGCCTGAGTGTGCCGGGGCTGCGGGGGCAGGTGTCCCGTTGGCAGCGGTTGCGCTACCAGGGGATCGATGGCGATGGCCAGCCTGTGGATCGTTGCGTGGAGGGGTTCCATGCCCGGGTGGTGCAGCACGAGTGTGACCACCTCGATGGGGTGCTCTTCCCCGATCGCCTCAGCGATCCCACCGCTTTCGGCTTCATCCCTGAGCTGGAAGCGGCCGGGCTGATTCCCTCCGTGCCTGGTTAGTGCTGTCCTTGTGCTGCTTGACGGGTTGGCAGCTTGTGATCAATCCACGGAGCTTTCACCCCAACAGCCGCTCCAGCACCTGGGCCACCGAGCTCACGGCGGCCAGGGCGGTGGCGTAGGCCATGCGCATGGGTCCCACCAGGGCCACCTGGCCGATGCCGCCATCGCCGCTGCGGTAATCGGCCTGCACCACGGCGCACTGGTGCAGGGCCCGGTGGGGATGTTCCGCGCCGATCCAGATGCCTGGCTGGGGCAGGAGCTGGTGGGGGGCGTCCTCCACCAGCTCCACCAGGGGGCGCAGGCTCAGGGTCTGGCTGAATTCCGGCTGGGCCAGCAGGCCTGCCAGACCCATGGTCAGGGCCCCCTCCCCCTCCAGCTGGCGGGATTGGCCATGGCTGGCCAGGGCCTGGCGCAGGGCTGCACCACTGCTGTTCAACTGGGAGGGCAGGGTTGCCCAGTCAATCGGCCCTTCCTGCAGCTGGGTACTCACCCACCGCTCCAGGGGGGCCAGCTCGGCCTCGGCCTGGGCGGGCAGCCGCAGGTTGAGGCTGGTGGCGGTTGCGCCCCCCTCCACCAGAAACACCAGCAGGCGTTCGCCGCTGGCCACCAGCCGCAGGGCCTGAAGCTGGGATTGCTTGCGCTGGGGTCTGGTGATCAGGCTGAGCAGGCCGGTGAGATCGGCCAGGCGCCGGCTCAGGTGTAGCAGCAGGTCGTCGAGGGCTGCCCACTGCAGGCTGAGCCCGGTGAGCTCCCGCTCCAGTTGCAGGGCCGCGGCTCCCGGGGCGGGCAGCAGCTGATTTACGTAGGTGCGGTAGCCCTGCTGGCTGGGGATTCGGCCCGCCGAGGGGTGGGGCTGGGTGAGCAGCCCCCGCTGCTCCAGAGCCCCCATGGCCGAGCGCACCGTCGCCGGGCTCGCCCCCAGGCCGAAGCGGCGCACCAGGGTCTGGCTGCCCACCGGCTCCATCGTGTCCACGTAGTGACGCACGGCAAGTTGGAGCACCTCCTGCTGCCTAAGAGGCAAGGGGCGGGGGGACGGAGACTGCAAGCGGCCGCTGCAGGGAGTTGGCTGATCGTAGGCAGATGGGGGCTGGATTCAGTAGCGAGGCACGCTGGAATCCACCTCCAGGCTCCAGGAATCGATGCCCCCCTGGAGGTTCCACACAGCCCCATAGCCCTGGGCCTGGATCAGCCAGCAGCCCAGCTGCCAGCTGCGCACCCCCGCATGGCACAGCACGACGATGGGGCGGTCGTGGCTGAGCAGCTCGCCCAGGCGGTCGACCCACTCAGCTGAGCGGCTCAGCGGCAGGTGCAGCACGGGATGGGCCAGCCTGGCCAGCTCCAGCTCGGCGTCCTCGCGCACATCCACCAACTGGATCGCCTCGCCCTGCTCCAGCCGCAGCTGCAGCTCGCGGGCCCGCATGGTTTTTGGGGTCTCAGAACTTTCCATGGCGGGCAGAAGGCGGGGCTTGGGGTCAAGATGGGCCCATCCTGCGTGGGACGCATGAAGGCCCGCCCGTTTCTGGCGGTCGTGCTGGCGGCGGTGCTGCTGTTGCTGAGCCTGGCGGCCGCTGGTTGGTGGCTGGTGCTGCAGCGCTCTCCGCTGCAGTTGCAGCACCAGCCCTTGGTATCGCCTCGGGCGGCTCGCTTTGTGCCCCGCCAGGCACCCCTCAGTCTCTACCTGCTCACCGATGGGCAACGGCCCGAGGGCTATGCCCGGGCCGTTGCCCCGGGCCGGCAGCGCCGCCAGGCGGCCGATGCCGTAGCCGGGTTGCGGGATGGCGCCTTCGCTGCGGCGGGGCTGGACTATCCCGCCGAGCTGGCCTCCTGGCTCGGCCCTGAACTGGGCTTGGCCCTGCTGGCCAACGAGCCAGGGGGAGCCGCCGACGGCTGGCTCCTTTCCCTGCGCAGCCGCGATGCCGATGGGGCCCGCCGTTTCCTGCAGCGCTTCTGGCAGACCCGCAGCCTGGCCGGCACCGACCTGCAGATCAGCAGCTACCGAGGCATGGGGCTGATCAGTGGCCGTGGCGCCCTGGTGGGCACTACGCCGGTGCCGATCGCCACTGCCCTGGTCAACGACGATCTGGTGCTGATTGCCTCCGGTCGCGGCGTGCTCGAGCAGGCCCTCGACGTCTCCCAGATCGATGAGCTCAATCAGGCGGCCAGTCCCTCCTTCCAGCAGGCCCTGGAGCGCCTGGGCAAGGGGGCTGTGCTGCTCACGGCCCAAGCTGAAGTCCTGGGGGCCTGGCTGGGCATGCCTGCCCAGCTCACCGGGCCCGGCGCGGTGCAGGAGCTCGTGGCCAGCCTGAGACCCGACGGCCGTTCCCTGGCGCTGGAAGCTTTGCTGCGCCTGGCACCCGGCGCCGCTGGCCTGCCCCCAGCCCCGCCCCCAGCTCCGACCGCTGCTGCCGGGGACGGCGGACTGGCCCTGCTGGCGGCCCTGCAGGGCCAGTCCGACAGCCTGGCCCTGGTGCAGAAACCCTCCCGTTGGCCTGAGCTCTGGCAACCCCTGCTGGCGGCCGTGCTCCGGGTGGGTGAGGGTGGCAAGGGTGGAGGCAATTGTGGTGGTGATGGTTTGTTGCCGGCCCTGGTGGCGGCGGCCGATCCTGGCCCCTTGCTATGGAGCGCCGGCAGCCAGGGCTGGTTGCTGGGCACTGCGGTGGATCAGCCCGATCCCGCCAGCCTTGAACAGGGCCTCGCTGCCCAGGGCCTGACCGCCGCCCCCCTGCCCGTGGAGGGAGATGCCAGCGTCATGGTCTGGACCCGGCTGGAGGCGCCCCCGGCTGGGCGCCGGATCGGCCGGGAGGAGGGCGCCGTGCTCCAGGCCAGCCTGGCGGGGGCCAGGGCCAGCCAGGGCCAGCTGGCCTGGTGGGGCCAGAATCTGGCGGTGTTGCAGGAGCAGCGCGAATCCCGTCAGACCCCCCGGCTGCGCCTGGCCCAGCTCGCCGCCCTCGACCAGCCCCAGGCTTCCCTGCAGTGGGCGATGGCGGCCGGGCCGGCCCAGGCCCTGTTGCAGCGTTGGAGCACCTGGCAACTGCTTTCGGGCCTTGCTGGGAGACCGCTGGCGCCGGCGGTGCAGGGGCTCAGCCTCAGCCTGGAGCCTGGCGACGGTGATAGCAACAGCGATAGCAATATCAAGACCGTGCATCTCAGCGCCAGGGTGGGTTTTGGTTGACGAATCCCTTGGCTGATCGCGAACTGCTGCTCTGGCGCCATGGCATTGCTGAGGAGCGCCATCCGGATCGCCCCGATGCAGAGCGGGCCCTCACCGCCGAGGGAAGCCGCCGCACGGCCGCAGTGGCCCAAGAGCTGCAGAGGCTGCAGCTCTGCTGTGACCCCCTGCTGAGCAGCCCCCTGCGGCGGGCGGTGCAGACCGCCGCGCTCGGCGTGGCGGCCGGCCTGGCCAGTGGTTTTGCGATCGAGGCCAGCCTGGCGCCAGGGGGAGACCCGCGGCCGCTGCTCCAGGCCGGCAACTGGCAGCGGCTGGGCCTGGTGGGCCACGAGCCCGACCTCGGTGAGCTGGCCTCGACTCTGCTGGGTTTGCCGGCCGGTGCGATCACGCTGCGCAAGGCCGGCATCGTCCTAATTCGCCTCGGACCCGCCGCTGCCAGCCTGGAGGCCCTGATTGGTCCTCGGTTGCTGCGGCTACGGCATCAATGGCGGCTTTAGCCGTAGGTTCGCCCCAACCACAGCGGCGGCTCAAACGTGACAGCGGCGGGCATGACAGCAGGGGGCATGACAGCAGCAGGAGCCGAGACCCAGATCCCCTTTCGTCCTGGGTTGGAGGGAGTGCCTGCCACCCAGTCGTCGATCTGTGACATCGACGGTCAGCGGGGCGTGCTCACCTATCGGGGCTACCGGGTAGATGAGCTTGCGGCGCGCAGCACCTTCCTGGAAACCGCCTACCTGTTGATCTGGGCCCAGCTGCCCAACGCAAAGCAGCTGCAGGAGTTTGAGCAGGAGGTGCAGATGCACCGGCGGGTGAGCTTTCGCATCCGCGACATGATGAAGTGCTTCCCATCGGGGGGGCATCCGATGGACGCCCTGCAGAGCAGTGCGGCTTCGCTGGGGCTGTTCTATTCCAGGCGTGCCCTGGACAATCCCGAATACATCGTCTCTGCGGTGGTGCGGTTGATCGCCAAGATCCCCACGATGGTGGCGGCCTTCCAGCTGATCCGCAAAGGCCAGGATCCAGCCCCGCGACGACCTGGCCTACGCGGCCAACTTCCTCTACATGCTCACCGAGCGGGAGCCCGATCCCCTGGCGGCCCGCATCTTCGATGCCTGCCTGATCCTGCACGCGGAGCACAGCCTCAACGCCAGCACCTTCAGCGCCCGCGTCACCGCCAGCACCCTCACCGACCCCTACGCGGTGGTGGCCTCGGCCGTGGGCACCCTGGCGGGCCCGCTCCACGGCGGAGCCAATGAGGACGTCCTCACCATGCTGGCCGAAATCGGCAGCGAAGATCGGGTGGACTCCTGGCTGGATCAAGCCATTGCGGAGAAGCAAAAGATCATGGGCTTCGGGCACCGGGAATACAAGGTGAAAGATCCCCGCGCCGGCATTCTCCAGAAGCTGGCTGAGGAGCTGTTCGACCGCTTCGGTCACGACCCGATGTACGACCTGGCCCGCTGCCTGGAGGCGGCCGCTGACAAGCGGCTTGGCCCTAAGGGCATCTACCCGAACGTCGATTTCTACTCGGGTCTGGTGTATCGAAAACTCGGCATCCCCCCAGACCTCTTCACCCCGATCTTCGCCATCGCCCGCACGGCTGGCTGGCTGGCCCATTGGAAGGAGCAGCTGGGGGCCAATCGCATCTACCGGCCCTCCCAGATCTATACCGGCGAGGCCGGGCGTGACTGGCAGCCGATTGGGGCCCGCTAAGTTGCATGCCATCTGAGCTGACGCCATGGTGACCAACACGGCTCCAGGCCTGGATCTCGAGTCCAGCTTCGAGCAGGCCCTGCAGGGATTTGGGCTGAGTCCGGGAGCTGCCCACCTGCTCTGGCTGCCCCTGCCGATGGTGCTGGTGCTGGTGGCGGCGGTGGTGGGAGTGCTCGTCAATGTCTGGCTGGAGCGCAAGATCTCGGCGGCAGTGCAGCAGCGCATCGGCCCCGAATACGCCGGCGCCCTCGGCGTGCTCCAGCCGATCGCCGATGGCCTGAAGCTGGTTTTCAAGGAAGACATCATCCCGGCCAAGGCCGACGGCCTGCTGTTCACCCTCGGGCCGGTGCTGGTGCTGATCCCGGTGATCCTCAGCTGGCTGGTGGTGCCCTTTGGTCAGCACCTGCTGATCAGCAACGTGGGCATCGGCATTTTCCTGTGGATTTCCCTCAGCAGCATCCAGCCCATCGGCCTGCTGATGAGCGGCTATGCCTCCAACAACAAGTATTCGCTGCTGGGGGGCCTGCGGGCTGCGGCCCAGTCGATCAGCTACGAGATCCCCCTGGCCTTGGCGGTGCTGGCGGTGGTGATGATGAGCAATTCGCTCAGCACGATTGACATCGTCAATCAGCAGACCGGTGCAGGCATCCTCAGCTGGAACATCTGGCGCCAGCCCGTGGGCTTTGTGATCTTCTGGATCTGCGCCCTGGCCGAATGTGAACGCCTCCCCTTCGACCTCCCCGAAGCTGAGGAGGAGTTGGTGGCTGGCTACCAGACCGAGTATTCCGGCATGAAGTTTGCCCTCTTCTATCTGGGCAGCTACATCAACCTGGTGCTCTCGGCCCTGCTGGTGTCGGTGCTCTACCTGGGGGGCTGGGGCTTCCCGATCCCGGTGGAGTGGTTGGCGGGCTGGCTGGGCCAGCCGATCGATGCGCCCCTGGTGCAGCTCATCACTGGATCGGTGGGCATAGTGATGACCGTGCTCAAGGCCTATCTGCTGGTCTTTCTGGCGATCCTGCTGCGCTGGACAACCCCCCGGGTGCGGATCGACCAACTGCTCGATTTGGGCTGGAAATTCCTGCTGCCGATCGCCCTGGTCAACCTGCTGATCACTGCTGCCCTCAAGCTGGCCTTCCCTGGGGCCTTCGGTGGCTGATTCCCCTGAGCAATCAACCCAGACCTGCCCCAGACCGGCCATCATGGGCTGATTGATTCCGACCGCTTCCCCCTCCAGAGCCAGCTCCATGTTCGGGTTCCTCAAGAAAGTCGGCGACTACACCCGCGATGCGGTGGGCGCAGCCAATTACATGACCCAGGGTCTGGCGGTGACCTTCGATCACCTGCGCCGCCGGCCGATCACGGTCCAATATCCCTACGAGAAGCTGATTCCCTCGGAGCGCTACCGGGGCCGAATCCACTACGAATTCGACAAGTGCATCGCCTGCGAGGTGTGTGTGCGGGTCTGTCCAATCAACCTGCCGGTGGTCGATTGGGTGATGAACAAGGCCACCAAGAAAAAGGAGCTACGCAACTACTCGATCGACTTCGGGGCTTGCATCTTCTGCGGCAACTGCGTGGAGTACTGCCCCACCAACTGCCTCTCGATGACCGAGGAATACGAGCTGGCTGCCTTTGATCGCCACAGCCTCAACTAC
>ERZ1673962.861-NODE-861-length-17581-cov-3.496748_pt1 | contig 17581 bp, 17 predicted proteins | sample MGYA00580188_ERZ1673962 | MGnify/ENA primary metagenome ERZ1673962 (study PRJEB41334, sample SAMN05608104) | rock metagenome | biome: terrestrial subsurface; feature: shale formation; material: shale | place: USA: Pennsylvania ... | reverse complement strand
TCTCTATATACACTTCTAAGCCGCCTGTTCGGCGGGGAGGTTGCTCACGGACCCACTGCGCGGTCTCTTTCCCTTCTAAGCCGCCTGTTCGGCGGGGAGGCGCTTTTTGCGGAGCACCGGCGAAGCCGGACGCTTCTAAGCCGCCTGTTCGGCGGGGAGGCGTGGTCCGGACCGTCTCAACGGCGGTGAGGACTTCTAAGCCGCCTGTTCGGCGGGGAGGAGTTCCTTTTCTCATGAGAGAAAAGGAATATCAAGACCTTACGGCCCGACCTTCACATTGACGATCTTTTCAAAGAGCGCGACTAACCCATTGATTTCATGAGATTTCCAAAGACCCCCAAAAAAGATGGTCCGGAAAGATCCCCTAGATGGGCCGTCTCCGAGGAGATTATAGGCCGATTTCAACTTTCGCAAGCCCGAACCTGAGTTATTCGTATAGCGGTTTTCGGGCAGACGCGCTACGATCTCGCAAAGCGAAAAAGGAACCCCGCATGACCCTCCCACACGTTCGAAAGGCGATTCTCACCATCGCTCACGGCGAGCTCTTCGCGCATGTCCCGACCCCGATCCCGGGTCATCTGTCTTTGACATATGACGGGCCCGGGTTGATTGTTCCGGTCCCGGCTGGAGTGACGGACGGCCCGGTCAGCGATATGACGGGGAAGGAACTCCGTGCTTATCTCGATCACGGGATGGCGTTCAGCGGCGTCGTGACGCTGCGTGACACCGGGGACGGGCTGCGGGTCGTGGGCAGTCAGAATCTGACAGCGATCACGGAGCCGGACGCGGTCGACCACCTGATCCTGGACGGGATCATGAGCGCGGCCGAACAGCTCGCCGGCTACCGCGACGCGCGCCTCTGCGCCGGCGTCGAGGTCACGATCGAGGACTGGCAGGGTGAGGCTCGCGAGGACAAGACGACCCCGGACACCATCCGCCTCACCATCCAGGCGGAGGAGCAGCGGCTCCTCATCACCACCCGCGACGGCCGCAAGCTGGACCTCGAGCTGCAGGACGGGGTGCTGCGCGCCATGGCCTACGAGAGCGAGGACGGGAAGGAGGCCCCGGTGATCACTGGGATTCCTCTGCGCGGGGAGATCGGGACGGACCGGGAGGACTATGACCGGGAGACCCGCTATGACCCCGACAGCCCCCAGTTGTGAGGATTTGAGAATAATTAGAATAGCACCTAATAGGCGGTGATGATCCGAATGACTACCTTCCTACTGGAGCCGCGACGTGGGATCATCCCGGCCCCTGCGGACCAATCGCCGGAAGGAGTCGCGTCCTCTCCCGGCTCCGAAGCCTAATCTTAAGGAGCGTACAGATGAGCATTTTTGACCCGGCGGATATCCCACAGACCCAGATGAAAATCTGGTGGGTGAGCGAAACGGAGAGCGGAGCGGATTTTCTGGTCCGAGCGCCGGACCCGGAACGGGCGGCTGACCTCCTTCTGCGGGGGGTCCTGAACGGCACTGTTCAGCTGGAGCCGAAACAGGTCATAAGCTGCCCGGACGGTCTTCTTCTCTATGCGCTCCCCAAGCAGAAGGGCCCGGCCCGAATCTGCGATCAGTCCGAGCTGGAACTGTTCCGGGTGCGACCGGACAGCTGCCCGGGCTGGTCGGAGGCGATCCGTCAAGGGTTCGACCCGGAAACGGGCGAATGGGCGCGGCGATCAGATCCGGGATTCGCTCCATGATCACCTACACCCCTGAGGCGGATATCCACACGGATCAGGCCCAGCTCCTGGTCAACACGGTCAACACGGTCGGCGTGATGGGCGCCGGGGTCGCGAAGGCGGTCCGGCTCCGCTACCCGGACATCATGCCCCCCTACAAGGCGGCATGCACGCATCCGGACCCGCGCCGCCGGCTCGAGCCGGGCACCCTGCACCTCTACACCGCCCCGGACGGTCGGCTCGTGGTCAACATGGCCACGAAGAAGGACTGGCGCGACCCGTCTGAGTATGATTGGGTCGGCGCGGGGCTCGTCTACCTCAATCGGTTCCTGTGCGAAAAACGGACGGATATAAAATCTGTCCTGCTCCCGCCGCCCGGCTGCGGCCACGGCGGGCTGGACTGGGGGACGGTCAACCGGATGGTCCGGACATACCTCAGGCCCGCCGCGGAGCGCGGGGTCGAGATCCGGGTCTCCGCCGAGGAGCCAGCCCCGGTCACCGGACCGATCCGCTTCGCCGGGGTGGGAGCACGCGCGACGCCGGAGCCGGTGCTTGATCTCATGCGGGAGGTGAGCGGTACCCTAGCCGAGGCGAGCTGGCGTCTCAGGACCGGAGAGGCGATCGGGGCGGACAGCGCGTTCCGGGAGGGGGCGGAGGCGGTCGGCCGCGCGGGCGAGATCTTCACGATCAAGAAGCGCCCGGACATCCCGGGCTCCGTCTTCGATCTGCGTCCGGTGCATCTGCGGATGCTCAACTCCGTCCATCCGAAACCGGACCGGCTCAGCGAGACCGGCCGCAAGCTGATGGCCCGGAACGGGTCCCAGGTGTTCGGTACGGATTTCACGGAGCCGTCGGACCTGGTGATCTGCTGGACCATCGGCGGCAAGGGGGGCGGGGGGACCGGTCAGGCGATCCGGCTCGCAAAATCCGTCGGGATCCCGGTCCTCGATCTCGGTCGACCTGATCTCCAGGGGGTCACCGCCTCGGATGTGGTCGCGCAAGCCCAGGAGCTGGTCAGCGCTCACCGCGCCACCTGCGGCGTGCCCATGCCCATGCCCGCACCCGCTCCGGAGATCCCGGGCGGCCCCTGATCAACCCAGCCCGATAGAACGAGGTTTCCGATGTCCGAAAAGTCCAAACTTAACTCCTCCGCGCTGCTCCTGATCGGGGCGATCGGCGGCGGTCTCGTCGCTCCCCAGCTCACCACCGGTCCCGGCCGGGACGTGGCGCTCTCGCCCGCGTTCGACATGATGTCGAAACGGGTCGTTGCGGAGGCGGTGATCGGCGCGACGGACGGGCTCCTCTCCACCGGCTGGGGGAACCCCTTCATCGAGACCCGGGTTGATGAGATCAGGACCCATGAGCACAGGGTCGATATCGACGCCTACGAGTCGGTCCGGGCCAGGTCCTTCGAGGAGGCGGTCGACGGTCAGTGGACGGATGAGGCGCTGAACTCCTATCTGGGCGCGCTTGAACTGCATAGTGTCCACCTGTTCCCGGTCGTGATCATGTCGGCCGCCTCCGGCAGGCCCTTTGACGACCTGATCGCGGAGAACCATGACTGGATGGCAAGCAAGCCGTCTGAGCTGGCCGGCCTGAGCCGGCTTCTGGACCTGGAGACGGGGATCCAGGCCCGCGCGGCGGGCATGCCCGAGGAGGAGGTCTGGTTCAGCGACCCGCCGCTGAGCGTCCAGGCCTACGGCTCCCTATCAGCCCCCCTGCATGACGGGTTCTTCTCGGGGATGGACCCGCAGCCCGCCCCGATAGCGGAGCGCTCCCCGATCCATATCCCCGCGCTTCACGAGCTCGGTCAGGTCGAGGTGGAAGACCCGTTCGTACCGCAACCCGCACCTAATCTTGATTCCGAACTGTAGGGCACTCCCGGGTGCCGGCCGGACTAAAGTCCGTAGCACTCCGCCGCGTTCGCCTGATCCCAGTAGGCGGGGCGCCAGGTCTCTATGGTCGTGGGCGCGTTGAGCCGATAGGGGAAGGACACGGGGATCGGGCGACGCGGCAGCCCGTTCCGGATCAGGACGTTCTCATCCCGCTCGCTGTCCGAAGGGGTGATCTCGATGAACGCCACCTCCCCGTGACCGTCCTTGCGCAGACCGCCGATGTTCGGGGCCCGGCTCAGGAGCGCCTCGACCTTTTCGGGGTCCCCGACCGCCTCCCAGACCACAGACGAGCAGGCGATGGACCTCATGCGGGACAGGTGCGCCTTCGTGTCTCCACGCGTGGTGATGACCTTCGCCATCTGGCGGCCCTTGGGTTGGATGAACCGGGTCGCGTCTGCCATATCAGTGACGGGACGAATCCCGCCGATCTTCGTCTCTGACGTCTCAACGGCGTTCTCGAACTGGGCGGCGGTCGCGTAGAACAGCCCCTCCTCGGACCTGAGCGGGACCTGAGCTATCGGGTCCCCATCGAACTGGCCCCGCTCCCGCATCTCGCTGAGGATGCCGAACAGGACCGCGTCCAGCGTGAAATGCGTCCGCCCCAAGGCGAGGGGGGTGGCGAGACCGACCTCTACGCGGATCTTTTGCATATTTATTTTCCTATTTTCAAGTATTAGAAATTCTTTATAACACACCAATGGAAAGTCTAGGGGGTTTCGGTTGATCACAGCCCAAGAATACTGGCAGGACCGTCTGGGGCGTCATATCCTCCCGGAAGGCGGCGACTGGAGGGATGCCCTGATGGCCTCCTACCCCCACGCGGTTGCGGGCAAACCCCGGACCCGCATCGGGGGGTCGGAGCCGGGCCGGTTCCTGATCTCGGACGCCGGAGCGCAGGTCTGGGCCCCGGTCCTTCCGGACCTGGACCTTCCGCCACATATCAGCTTTCAGCCCACCGCCGCCCGGAAACGCCGGGACTGGCTCGTGGACGTGATCACGGACCCGCCGGAGCCGCCCTTCCTCGCGGCGTCGGTGGGGATGTCCGGGGCGGACGCGTTGTTCTGGCGGATCAGTACCAGCGCCGACCTGATCGCCTTCGGGGGCGCGGCCGGGCTCTTCGAGGGGCAGCCCTCCGTTGTCGTGGACCGGAGGGCGTTCCTGGACGCCAAGACCTGGTTTGAGGAGACGCAAACCCCCGTGTCCGATCTGCTGCGTCTGCAGGAGACCCGGGACCGGTTCCGGACCGGCATCCTGACCGGGCGCCAGGCCCGGGCCCGGATCGACCGGCTCAAGACGCTGATGGCGGATCTGGACCGATACCCGGGCAGCCCCGACCCGGCCCTGATGAAGCTCGCCGCCTACGCGGCGAGCGAGTGGGCCCGGGAGGGCGTCACATGAGGGACTACGCGCTCAGGATCCCCGATCCGCAGCTCCAGACGGCGGACCGGACGATCATCAAGAAGGCGGTCGCCTCCGTGTTCGGGGACCGTCATGACGGGACAGATCCGAGATACCTTTTCTCCCCGGAGCCGCGTCACGATCTCGGCCCCTGGCTCCGGGTGCGGGTCTGCGTGGACGGGATGGAGATCGACCCCGCGATCGCGCGGCCGATCGCCGTTCCGGTTCCGGGCCGGGGCGCCCTGGTTCAGGGTTCCGCCTGGGTGGCCCTGAAACAGAAGTTCCCGATCTCGGACAGGGGGCGGGCCCTCGCCAAGCTCGCCGACATGCGAGGCCTGTTTGAGGAGGCCCTGGACCTCACCGTTTTCGAGGCGGGGGAGCAGCTCGGCCTCGCGAACATGGAGCGCGGGCGGAGCCGGTTTCAGCGGGCTTTCGGGCGGATCCGGCTGGAGGGGACGGTGAGGGATCAGGACGCCCTTACGGGATTGATGAGGACCGGGGTCGGGGCCGCGAAGGCCTACGGTTTCGGTCTCGTGGACATTGAACAGAAAGCGGAACACGATGAGTGAGCTATGGAACATACGCCTTGTGGGCATGGTGGAGAGCCTCTCCCCGATCTGCGTGGTGCCCCCGAACACCAATGAGGTGACCCGCCCGGACGGGTCGAAATACCGCCAGGTGGCGCGGCGCACGATCTACCAGGACGGGATCCGGGAAACCAAGCCGGTCCTACCCGGCTCCACCCTCCGGGGCCGGCTGCGCCGCTCCGCGGTCGAGGTCGTTCTCAAGCTTTCCAATGGGAAGATCCCGCTTGAGGAGTGGCATCAGAACGCGGTCGGCGGGATCAAGGGGGCGGGGTCAGAGTCCGGCCATGACGTGCTGATGCGGCAGCTCGTTCGGGAGAAGAACCCGATCCTGGCCCTTTTCGGGGCCGGGTCCCCCTGGATGGGCAGTCGCGCCAGCATCGGGGACGCGGTCCCGACCGCCCCCGTAGACGGGGAGATCATCGGCGGAGTCCGCGCTGATGACGGGAAGCGCGATAACGCCTTCTTTCAGAAGCTCGATGAGGGCGCTGAGGAGGTCTGGGTGGCGATGGCGGACGCGAACGCGGCGCGAACGAAGTTCAAGGCGCGGACCCGGGAGCTTCAGGCGGAGCTGAGGGCCGCCCGCAAGAACAAGGACACGGCCCGGATCCAGGAGCTCGAGGCGGACCAGCAGGCGCTTCAGTTGGAGGAGGATGAGGCGAAGCTGCTCGCCTCGAACCCGGTCTCAATGCCGCTCCAGCACGAGGCGATGCCGGCGGGGGTCTCGATGCTGAACCGGATCACCCTGAGCGCCGTGACCGCGGCGGAGGCGGGCCTGTTCTTCGCGGCGATGAACCAGATGTTCAAGGTCACCCCGCATATCGGTCAGCACGCGAACCTCGGCTACGGGCTGGTGCGCGGGGAATATGACGTGTTCATCACGCAGGCCGGGGCGGCGGACCCGTTTGAGGTGGAGAGCCCGGGCGCGGGCGCGGCGGGGACGATGATCGCCGAGCCGATCGTCGGCCTGTCGGGGGTCCCGGCGCAGATCGTCGCCTTCATGTCCGCGTTCCGGGAGGGGTTCGATGCGGGGGCCTTCGATTTCCGTCTGGCCTCCGAGCTGGACAAGGCCTGACCCCTGATGATCGACAGCAGGATCACCTTTGACGGCCGGGGGCCGCTGGCGACGGCGATCCGGGCGCGCGGCGGCAACCCCAGCGTCCGGACCGCGCAGCAGGAGTACGTCAATCACCTTCATCGCTGTCTGGATCACGGCTGGCCGGCGCTGATAGACGCGGAGACCGGGGTCGGGAAAACGCTCGGATACCTGATCCCGATGCTCGAGGCGGCGCTCAACGACAAGGGGGATCGGCGCCCCCTGGTCGTGATCTCCACCGCGACGGTCGCGCTGCAGCAGCAGCTGATCAGCTCTGACCTCCCCCTCGCGCTGGACGCGGTGGAACGGGAATACGGGGTCCGCCTGAAGGGGGCGCTCCGGGTCGGGCGCGGGCAGGTGGTGGACGGGGAGGCCCTGTTGCGCGCGGCTGAGGAGGTCGGGGCGGATCTGGGTCTGGCCGACGAGATGGCGGAGTGGTGCGCGGACCAGGCGGGGAGAGGGGAGCTTCCGCTCCGCTCAGACCTGTTCGCCGCCTTCGCGGACCGGTTCACCACGCCGCCCCGTTGGCTCTCGGATGACCTGATCACCCTGCGGGCCGATGAGAGGGCCCGGTCAGAGGTCGTGGCCGAGCTCTACGCGGCGCAGCTCGACGCCTGTGAGCGGGCTGACGTCCTGGTGATCAACCACCATCTCCTGTCGCTTCACATGCTGAACCCGTTCCTCTGGTCTCAGGATAGGGCGGTCCATCTGGTGGTGGATGAGGCGGACAGGCTGCCGGATATCGTGGAGGGGATCCGGCGCAACCAGGTCCCGATGCACGTCCTGCTCGCGGCGGTGAGGGGGCTGGGCCGGGACTCGGCCCCGCTCGAGGAGCTGATCGGGGAGACGATGGGCCTGATCTCCGCCCTCTGGGACGGGGCCTGGGAGGGGTCCGGCGGCGGCGTGGTCCCCCTGAGCCGGGTGGACCCGGCCCGACGGGAGGAGCTGATTTTCTCTCTCGAGGGTCTGGGGGACAGTCTCGCCGGGGCGGTCCGGATCGCGAAGGCGATCAGGACCGGACCGAACGACCGGGAGATCCTGGCGACCCTTGACCGCTACGGGGCTGAGCTGGACCGGCTGGTGAAGAGCGCCCGGATGGGGGATCTGAGCCGGTCCGTCCTCTACTTCTCCCCGGTCCGGCGCTATCCGGGGGTCGCGACCGTGGCCACCGGGGCGGCCAAGATGATCGCGGGGCGGCTCTGGCGCGACAGTGATGAGGTCAGGTCCCTCCTGTTCACCAGCGCGACCCTGAGCACGCTCGCCCAGGGTCCCGGCACCCCCCCGAAGCGGGCGCTCGCCGCCTTCGCCGGGGCGATCGGGTTCGGACCGGAGGAGGTCCCGATCGGCGCCTTCGCGGTCATCGCCCCTCACCGGTTCGGGGAGATGGGGTTCATGCGCCCCCCGCTCGACGCGCCGGTCGCCTTCCTCGCACAGGACGGGGAGGAGCGGGTGGAACTCTCTGACGCGGCCCTGGACCTCTGGTCCCAGATGGTGGGGTCGGCGCATGCGCGTGGCGGGCGCACGCTGGTGCTGCTGCCGTCCCACCGGGACGTGGCGGCCCTGAGCCCTCTTCTGGAGCGGTTCGGGGAGGACCTGATCGCGCAGACCCCCGGTTACCTGACCGGGGCCGCCGTGAGGCGCTTCCTGGACCGGGACGGGGCGATCTGGCTCTCCGCCTCCGCCTGGGAGGGGGTTAGCCTGCCGGGCGCGATCTCCCATATCGTCATCCCGCGCCTGCCGATCCGGCCCCTCACCTTCGAGGACAGCATCGTTCAGGAGTACCTGTCGGAGACCTACGGGTTGAACGGCCGATCGGTCATCTTCGCCCGCCAGATGGCGGAGGCGCGCCGTCGCCTGCGTCAGGGGGTCGGGCGGGGGATCCGGTCCCATGAGGACCGGGTAACGATCTGGATCGGGGACCCGAGGTGGCCCCTCACCCAGCGGGAGGCGGATGAGCTCCTCATGGACCAGCCGCGGGCCTGGTCGACGACGATGGCGAACGCGATCTCGGCGAGGTTCCGCAGGAAACTGGAGGGGTCACCACGTTTTGAGGGGGGTCTTGTTCAGAAAAGGGATGACCCCTGACAGTGGAGACCCATTCGGAACAGTGTCATGCAACCGATATGATGTTGTGTCCCCCGTTATGTGGGGGATCGGAAACACTGCTGTCGCCGGACTCGGCCCATGATGGGGTGGTGTGTCCCCCGTTATATGGGGGATCGGAAACGAGGCGCTCATGATGCCCTCTTAGTTGATCGATGTTGTGTCCCCCGTTTTGCGGGGGATCGGAAACCTGACCACCACGGGGCTGGACATCGTCATCGATGGTGTGTCCCCCGTTTTGTGGGGGATCGGAAAATGAATAGGGCGGCGCGCACCAGGCGCTGTTGATGGTGTGTCCCCCGTTTTGTGGGGATCGGAAAAGTTCCAGGCGGACCGATAAGAAGGAACGATTGAATGTCTCCCGTTTTTAGGGAGATCGTAAACATGGAAACGTTTCGGATGTCCGTTCGGCCGTATGAGTGTCCCCTTCTTTCGGGGGATCGGAAACGAAAAAGAGCGCTTCGGCGGCGCGCCCTGCGATGTTGTGTCCCCCGCTTCGCGGGGGATCGGAAACGATGCGTGGTTCTGCGGACATTCCCACCGGGATGATGTGTCTCCCGTTTTGCGGGGGATCGGAAACGCGATCTACGCCGACGATTTTCTGGACCGGCCGAGGTGTCCCCCGCTCATGTGGGTGATCGAAAACTATGGTACCGGTAGGGCCGCGAGCATTTCAGATGATGTGTACCCCGTTTTGCGGGGGATCGGAAACGATGCGTGAAGTGTGCTCCGATTTCGGTGTGACGGTGTGTCCCCCGTTTTATTGGGGGATCGGAAACAGGTATAGGTGCGCCCACACCTGCCCTCGCGATGGTGTGTCCCCCGTTTTGCGGGGGATCGGTGACTTTGAACGCGTTGAGATTGACGAGTGGACCATAATAGTTTGTGTCCCCCGTTCTTTGGGGGATCGGAAATAGGTATAAGTGTTCCCATTTTGGGCCTCGGATTATGTACCCCTCGTCTTGAGGGGTATCGGAAACGCGTCCGAGCACATCTCGCGCAGGAGATGTGAAGGTGTGTCCCCTATATTTATGGGGGATCGAAAACTTGGTCTGTTAGGATATGTCCCCGCCCGTTGGGCGGGGATTTCCCTTTTCATGGCCTACCGGAAAGGCCCGAACCGGACGCGCCCGCCGGGCCATGAACTCTTATCACGCTGTGGCGTGCGCGCTCATCGCGGCCATCAGACCGGCCTGGAGCTCCCGCGTTGCCGCGCCCATCGCTTCCGTCTTCGCGGAGAGGGCGGCGGTCAGCGCCTCCGGCACCTCCTTCATCGCGCTCTCGAGCTTGCCCGGCTCCGCCGAGGCGGCCGCGATCTTCGCGGTAGCGGCGAACATCTCCTGGCTCAGTTCGCCCGCGAGGGTGATCTGGCGGGTCGCGTGGTCCGAGAAAAGGCCGGCCAGCTTCGACTGGGCCGCCATCATCGGCTTCAGGGCGTCCATGTCCGGCATCTTGAAGGCGTCCGGGGCGCAGAGGTTCTTGAACATCGCATCTCTCCTTTATGCTGCGGTGCAGAATTATTCCCCATTTATGCTGCGATGCAGCATAAATCAAGCCTGCGATAATTTAGATGTGCGATTTTTTCTAAGCTTGAAACGGCTCCATGCGCATCGGCGCGAGCGGTCTGTGGCGGGTCATACCTTGACCCGCCACATGTGTTCCGCTCCGCTTACCCGGCCGTAACGCCGTTAAGCGAGAGCGGCGTCTCATGCGCCAGGTAGGCGAAGCCGTTCCCCGGCAGCGTAAGGGTATCGTCGCTCAGATCCGCAAGGCGTGGCCCGTCAAGCTGCGCGGCGCCCGAGATCTTAACGATCACAGGTTCGGCTGACAGGTTGAACACACAGGTTAAGGCACGGTCTCCGTCACGCCGCTCAAACGCCAGCAGTGGGTCCGGCAGGGTGATGAAGCGCGTCCTTCCTGACGTGAGTGCCGGGCGGGCCTTCCGGTAGGCGATCATCGCCTTGTAAAACGCGAGAACGCCGTCTGGCCCTTGCGCGTCCACGGCGCGGGCAACCTGCGGCCCCTTGATCGGGAGCCATGGGGTCCCGGTGGTGAATCCCGCATTGGGCGCTCCGGCCTCCCATACCATCGGGGTCCGGCAGCCGTCCCGACCCTTTACGGCGGGCCAGAAGCGGATCGCGGGCGGGTCGGTCAGCTCCTCAAAGACCAGTTCGGTCTCGGTCAGCCCCAGCTCCTCGCCCTGATAGATCCCGATGGTCCCCTCAAACGACATGAGCATGGCGCAGGAGAGCCGCGCCATGGCGTCCTCACTGACCGCGTGCCCGCTCCACCGGCTGACCTGACGGGTCACGTCGTGATTGCTGAATGACCAGTAAGGGTGCCCGTCAGGGGCCCCCTTCTGAAACCCCTCGATGCAGCTGCGGAAATGCTGCGGGCTGAAGTCCGGACCGAGCATCGCAAAGCTATAGGCCATGTGCAGACGCGAGGTTCCCGCGGTGTATTCCCCCATGATCTCGATCGAACGATGCGGCGTCTCCCCCACCTCACCGACCATCATGATCCCCTCATACCGGTCGGTCAGATCCCGCATCTTTTCGAGGAAGGCGAGATTTTCGGGCCGGGTCTTGTTATAAATGTTGCTCTGCATCCCGTAGAGGTCGGTCGCCATGAGATGCGGTTCTTTTTTCGCAGGCGGGTTCGAGCGAAGCTTCTCATCATGGAAGTAGTAGTTCACCGTGTCCAGGCGGAACCCGTCCAGCCCCCGATCAAGCCAGAACTTGCAGCTCTCCAGGATCGCGTCCACCACGTCAGGATTGTGGAAGTTCAAATCGGGCTGAGAGGCCAGGAAGTTATGCAGGAAGTACTGACCCCGACCCGGGTCAAACTCCCAGGCGGGGCCGCCGAAATGGCTGTGCCAGTTCGTGGGCGGGGACCCGTCCGGGAGCGGATCGGCCCAGACGTACCAGTCTGATTTTGGGTTATCGCGGCTCTGACGGCTCTGTTTGAACCAGTCATGCTGATCGGAGGTGTGGGACAGAACCTGATCAACGATCACCTTAAGGCCAAGCCGGTGCGCCTCCGCGATCAGGGCGTCAAAATCCTCAATGGTTCCGAACAGGGGGTCGATGGCCATGTAGTCGGAGACGTCATACCCCATATCCTTTTGCGGCGACCTGAAGATCGGAGAGAGCCAGATGCAGTCGGCCCCCAGATCAGCAACATGAGCCAGGCGTCGCGTGATCCCGCGCAGATCGCCGACCCCGTCGCCGTTATCGTCCTGATAGGATCGGGGGTATATCTGGTATACGACCGCGTCGCGCCACCACTCCCGACCATCGGGGGTCACGTGAACGGATGGCTGCTTCCCCATCTCGCCGTAAGGAGGGGCCAGGCCCTTATCCGGAATCCTACTGGGGGCCGGTCCGCCGAGCTTTTCGTACATCGCAATTTCCCTTCTGAGCGCCGTGCATGAATACTATCCTGAGTAGCATGATGTGAGGCTTGGGATTAAAGGGTAATGTAAGATATTCGCAAATTAGTTGTGGATAGCAGAGAGGGCAGAGGACGTTTCCGGGGCGAGGCCCTGAGCGCTCTCGCGGTGGCAAAGGGCATCAGCCAGATCAGCGCCGCGCCCGCTCCGCGCCCCCCGCCGCGATATCGCGGCGCAGCCGGGCCCGGACCCGTCTCTCCCAGAACGCGCGCCGAAGGCCCAGACACGCGCGCAGACCCGTCCCCACCGCGCCCCAGGTCAGCAGGGCGACCAGCGCCCACCAGGGGCCTACGACCGGCTCCAGGAGGATCAGGAGGGCGGCGAGGGGGAGGGCGCGCCTCATGGGTCGCCCCAATCGAAGACCGGAACCTCCGCGACGGGGACGGCCGGTCCCGGCTCGGGCAGGGTCTCAAGGACCGCGCGCGCCATCGCGCGCATCCGCCCCTCGTCCAGCTCCGGCGCCCGCTGCACCCCGCCCGCATAGGGGTTGAGGATCCCGTGCGCCTGGGACGCCTTGAGCCCGAGCATGGACATCAGGACCGGGTCGGACCCGCCGTCCGTCCAGAGGTAATGCGCGGTCACCTCCCGGGTCTGCCCCCGGCGCCGGGCCCGGCCGACCAGCTGCTTGTGGACCTCCGGGGACCAGTCGAGCTCCCCGAAGACCACATGGGCGATCCGGTCCTGCAACCCGTCAAGCCCGGCCCCGGAGCGCAGCGAGATGATGATCACGTCCGCCGCCCCGTCCAGGATCGCCTGACGGGCCGCCTTCTTCTGCGGCTGCGTCTCGGACCCGGTGAACATGACGACGCGGAGCCCGGACAGGGCCTCCCGCCAGATGTCGTAGACGGCCCGGTGCCAGCCGCCCAGGATCACCTGCTCGCCCGCGGCGACCAGGTTCCGGACGTAGGCGGCGACCGCGCGCGCCTTGGCGATCCCGGTCTCCTGGCGAAGCAGCAGGTCCAGCTCGCGGGCCGCCTGGCCCCGCTGGGTGAAGCTGCCCGTGAGGACCCGCTGCGCGAGCCGGCGCTGCAGCTCCCGGTCCGTCTCCACGTCCCCCTCGTCCCAGGCGACCTGGAAGAGGGCCCGGCGCAGCGGCGGCAGGACCTGGGCCACCTCCGGGTCCTCCTCGGTGCGCCGGAGCGCGATCCCCTCCCCCTGAAGGTAGGCGCCGAGCGCTTCCGGGTCCCGGACGATCCAGTGCGTCCCCTGGTTCCGGCACCAGTTCGTGTGAAACTCGTCACGCGAGCCGAGACAGCCGGGCGCGATATACTCGACCACCGTGAAGATCTCGTCCCCGTAATTGTAGATCGGAGTGGCGGTCAGCCCGATCCGGTTGTCGCAGAGGTTCACGAGGGACTGCGCGGCGCGCCCCTTCTCGGTCTGAGCCCCGTGACGCAGCTCCTGCACCTCGTCAAAGATCACCGTCCTCGGGGCGATCTGCCCCAGCACGTCCACCCATCCCGCCAGGTTCGTGTAGCGGAACACGTAGACGTCCGCCGGGTCGAGAGCGTGCGGGGCCCGTTTCTTCACCTGGACCGCGCGAAGCTCCGTGAACCGCTCAATGAACCCGATCCACTGGTCCGCCACATGCGGCTGGACCACGATCACCGCGGGCAGCCCCCACCCGTCCGCGATCGCGGCGAGGGCGGACACCGTCTTGCCGAGACCGACGTCATCGAGAAGCAGGAGTCGCCCCGTTTCTCGCAGAAGCGCGGCCGCCCGGACCTGGTGCGGGTCCGCCCGTTCCGGGGCGCGGATCCCGGCAAGCGCGGGCGGGACGTAATCAGAACTGAGGAGCCGGGCGACCCGGTTCTGCCCCTCCTCGTAATCGGCCACCGAGCGGCGCAGCCGCGCCTCCGTCTCCGGGCTCATCCGGAGCAGGTAGCGGGACATGAACCACTCGAGGTCGCGCGCCCGGTCCGGGGTGTCGCGCAGCGTGAACGGGGGGACCGTGCCGGAGGCGATCCCGGAGAAGACCTGCTTAAACCGTAGCGAAACGTGGCCGGGCAGGTCGGAGACGACCCAGGACCCGTCCCGGAAGGCGAGAGACCCGCTCATAGCCAGCCCGTTGAAAGACTGACGATGTGCACGGTCTTCCCGTTCAGCTCGAACCCTGCGGAGGGGAAGGGGGCGGAGCTCACGAGGAGGAGCGCGTCAACCCGGTCGGACCGCGCGTACCGTTCCAGCTGCCGCAGGATCGCGCGCCGCGGATGGCCGATCTTCACCTCGATCCCGACCCGACCGATCAGGAAGTCGATCCGGTCGGACGGGGCCAGGATCACCTCCGCCTCATAGGGGACCTGATCCTCCTCGAAGAGCCTGGCCAGCCCGCGCTGGACCGCCCCCTCCGTTGACAGGTCGAGGCGGGCGGACCCGATGAGGTTGATAAGCTGGTCCGCGCCGATAAGGGGAGGCGAGTTCTGCGGGGAGGGGGACGTCATGCGGGCCTCCGGAACCGGTTGATCCCGATCAGGTCCAGCTGATCCACCCGCGCGTCCGGCGGGGCGAGCCGGAGCAGGTCGCACCCCCCGAGCCAGCGGGTCGGGTCCGTGACCCGCTCCGGCGCGGGGTCCGTCGCCGGGCCCGGCCCCGGGGCGACCAGGATCGGCTCCCAGTCGATCAGCTCGACACCCACCTCGTCCGCAACCACGTTGCGCGGGGTGACGTCGCCGTGGGTGAGGCCCGCACAGTGGGCCCGGTCAAGCAGATCCCAGAGCTCCCCGAAACCGGTCCGGCTGAGCGGGGCGGTCCCGGTCATGGGGCGCATCCCGTCGGCCGCGACGGAGACCCGGACGAGCCGGTCCCGGTCCAGGCGGAACCGGGTCCGACCGGAGGTGATCCGCTCGATCAGCGCGCAGCGGGCTTTGACCCGACGCCGCCAGGCGCCGGTCCCGGACCAGGCGCCCAGGTCGTAGCTCTTGAGGAACAGGTCCCCGTCCGCCCCGCGCGTTCGCGCCCGGGCCAGGTAGGGGCGGCGCGGGTCCGGGACGAACCGGCACCGGTCCAGCGGGTCAGTCATCCTCGTCATCCTCATCATCCCCGTCTTCATCCAGACGGAACAGCTCATGGTCCCCGCTGTCCACGTCCCCCTCCGCGTAGGCGAGGTACTCTCCGCGCCCGTTCAGGTGGAGCCGGACCGTCTCATCGAGCTCCGCGCTGAGCGCGCGCGCCGCCGCCGCGAGCGCCCGGTCCTCCGGGCGACCCGACGGGAAGTCGACCAGGAGGACGACCCCGAGACCCGCCTCGAGCGCCGCCTCGTCCGGGTCCGCCCCATGCGCCTCCGCCTCTTCCCTGAGGGCGCTGAGGGCCTCCCCGAACCTTTCCGACAGGGTCTCAAGGCCGGTCAGCTCCGGGGAGGGGGCCTCGGCGTCCAGGTCCCGATCGACCCGGCCGGTCACCCTGATCCCGGGCTCCTCCAGGGTCTGCCCCTCGATCGCCTCGGTGAGGAGGGGGAGCAGCCCCCCGTCAAGGATGAGGTCACAGGTCCCCTCCCGGGCCGCCATCACCTGCAAGGTGACGCTGCGACGTTTCAGGTCCGGGTCCGCGGCGATGACCGGCTCAACCCCGGCCGGGAGCGCCACCGGTCGCCGCGGCCCGTCCGCCTCCGGTCCGAACCCGAAATTCGGGGTCGACCAGCTCATGGCGCTGGCCAGCCGGCGCGCCAGCGCCGGGAGCGCGTGATCGCGCATCCAGTCCGCGCCGGCCCCGTCGGTCAGCAGGTGATCCGTCTCGTACTCCATCCGGCAGAGCACCTCCCGGATCAGCCCCTCCCCGGTTGACGGGGGGGACAGCTCCATCCCCTCGACGATGTTCTCGCTCAGCCCCCCGTCCGCGAGCTCCTCAAGATAGATGTCCAGGTCGTCATCGAACCGGCTGGCCGGGATCAGGTCGACCCGGTCCCCGAAAAACCGCAGGAAGACCACCAGGGAGCGGGCCTGAGACCCGACCCGGCGCAGCGCCTCGCAGCGGAGGTCGGACCCGTCCTCCAGGTCCTCCGTGGCGAGGGCGCAGACCGCGATCGTCTGGCCCCATCCGGGCCCTGACAGGTCAAGCCCCTCCCCCTCCGCAAGCAGGCGGACCCCGTCCCCGGTCCGGGTCAGCGGGAAGCAGGTGACGTCCCCCTCGGAGTTGCGGGACCGGAGTGTGGCGAGATCCGCCGTCAACGCCTCTATCAGGTCCGGGGACGCCTCAAGCGTCTCCCCCTCCCAGAGGGCCGGTCCGAGGACCCGGTGATGGTTGCGGACCAGGACGGCCCCGTTGAGGAGGACCCGAACGTCGAACGGGTCCCCGCCCCAGACGCTCATCCCCCAGCTGATCGGGAAACGGCGCGCGAGCGTCTCCGCCTGCTCCGGGTCCGGGGCGAGCCGGTCGACCATCTCCTTGAGCGCCCCGGTCGCCTCGTTGAGGTGCAGCGGCACCGACAAAATCTCGGTGAACGGGTCCTCTGTGAGGGCCGCGAGGAGGTTCGGGACCTCCTCATCGGGCGCCGCGACCACGAGGTCGCGCAGCTCGCAGACCGCCTCCTCCACGTCGACGTCCTCCTCCTGCGTTTTAGCGATCCAGTCTTTGAGCACGGCGGCCTCCTTTGCGTTTGCGAAAAACAATGACATCATATAATCCTACACCTGATGCATCAACCCGTATTCCGGCGTGCGCCCTCTTTTCGGGGAGTCAGGCTCGGCGAGAGGGGAATGCGATAAACGTAAGAGGATAAAAACTGACGTGTCCCAGATCATCGACCTTCTCCCGACCCTCGCGCTCTCCGTCTCGAGCTTCGTCCTCGCGATCCTGATCATCGTGACGGTTCATGAGCTGGGCCACTACCTGGTGGGCCGGTGGCGCGGGATCGGGGCGGAGGTGTTCTCGGTCGGGTTCGGCCCGGAGCTCGCCGCCTTCACGGACCGGCGCGGGACCCGCTGGCGCCTCGCCCTGCTCCCGCTCGGCGGCTACGTGAAGTTCAACGGGGACGCCTCCGCCGCCTCCGCCCCGTCGGGCGAGAAGGGGGCGGGTAGCTTCGAGGCGGCCTCGCTCCCCTCGAGGGCCCTCACGGTCGCGGCCGGGCCGGCCGTCAACTTCCTCTTCGCGATCCTGCTGATCGCCGGATCCGCCTGGTGGTCCGGGGTCGCCGATGAGGAGCCTCGCGTCGGCTCCCTGCGCCCGTTCCCGGTAGAGACCGGTCTCGCGCGGGGGGATATCGTGCGCGGCGTGGCGGGCAGGGAGGTCAGCAGCTATCTTGAGCTGATCGAGCTCTCCGCGCAGCTCGCCCCGGGCGACCCGCTGCCCTGGGCGGTGGAGCGGGCCGGGGAGCGGATCATCGTCCCGGGCCCCCGGCCCCTGCCGCCGCTGATCGAGCGGGTCAACCCGGCCTCCCCGGCC
>ERZ1673962.860-NODE-860-length-17586-cov-39.033084_pt1 | contig 17586 bp, 15 predicted proteins | sample MGYA00580188_ERZ1673962 | MGnify/ENA primary metagenome ERZ1673962 (study PRJEB41334, sample SAMN05608104) | rock metagenome | biome: terrestrial subsurface; feature: shale formation; material: shale | place: USA: Pennsylvania ... | reverse complement strand
TTTAGGTTTTAGGTTTTAGGTTTTAGGTTTTAGGTTTTAGGTTTTAGGTTTTAGGAATAGTATGACTAGATACTAGGTTGTTTGCACAAGCTCGCTACTCGTCACTCGAAACCTGTTGCCTGTTTACTTTCTTCTCATTCGCTTCTCTGTGGTCAAATAGGTTTTAGTAAAATTTTCACATAGAGGTTATGAGACGCTGCGCGGAAAGAGAAGGCTAAAGGTGCTAGGTTGTGTTCGCTGCTCGTGACTCGAAACCCGTAGCTCGTCGCTCGTAGCCTGCCTTATTTCGGTACGTTCAAAAGCCCTATTTGATCGGTGCTAATTAAGCCGCGATTAAATAGGACTCTTGTCCTTCATGTTTGTTGTTGCGTTTAAACGAGCCTTTGCCTTTTTTAGCTTTAACCACTTGCGGCTTAAATACTTTAGAGGTTACCAGTGCTGCTAATGCGTTGTGTTTGATCACGCCGCGGCCGGTGTCTACAGCGGATTTATTAACCGCTTTTGCTTTGCATTTTTTAGTCATATTATTTCCTATTCGTTAAAAATAAAAGAATCACTCGAAGGAGCAATGCGCCTTCGTTATGGATGGCGATTGTAGGCTTAATTTTCAAGCATGCAATCATTTTTAATGCTGTTTTAAATATATTTTAGCCATAAAAAAAGCGCCGTTTATAACGGCGCCTATTTAGCTTATAAAATTAAAAACTAAAACTTAATTTTGCATAGTAACTACGGCCATCAAAGCCATAGGGTACAGCACGCAATGGGTATTTAAATGCCCCATTAGAGATAGCATTTAATACTTCATCATCACCTAATTCATCCGGTGTTTCGTCAAATACGTTGTCTGCGCCAACCGATAACGCAAACATCTCGTTAATTTGATAACTTACATTTAAATCCACTAATACGGCTGATTCTACAGTACTCGTCGCTTTAAATGAGCCATCAGTAGCTAGCTCAATATGATCGTTAGCAAAATACTTCACATCGGTTTCGCCAAAGTAGTTAAAGCGGATCATTGAGCTGTACGAATCACGCTCATAATCAAAAGTAAGCGTTGCACGTTCACCCGGTTGTCCATCAGTTAAGAAGCTACTCTGAATATCATCAAGTGCCACATTTTTTGGAATACCTGGCGCTGCATTCACACTATCAATTTTAGTTTCGTTTAAGTTACCCGCAAACGTAGCAGAGAAATTACCGTCATATAAATCGGTGCGGTATGACGCAATAATGTCCACGCCTTGAGTGGTTGAGTTTACAGAGTTTGAAAAGTAATTCGCTTGCACTGCACCCGTTGCTTGCAGAGCAGCAACCGCCTCAGGACTAAACGCCACATCATCCGCCGACAACAAGCTACCTAATGTAATACGGTCTTCAATTTCTACTCGGTAAAAATCCACCGTTAATGATAAGTCACTGGTCACATCGTAAACAAAACCGGCACTGTAGTTAGTTGATGTTTCAAGCTTTAAAGTATCAACGCCTAAAGCTGCAGGAAATGCTGAACCTGTTGTCGCAGTAAACGACTGACTTAACGTGCCGTCAGACCCTAAATTAGTGGTAAAAGCAGTGTAACCACTTTGCTGTAATGATGGTGCTCTAAAACCCGTTGATAACGCACCACGTACTGCAAAGTCATCATTAAATTCATAACGTGTTGCTACTTTACCTATGATGTCGTCACCCGCATTAGAAAAATCTTCATAGCGAAGTGCGCCGCTCACATTCCATGCATCGTTTAACATGGTTTCTGCATCAACATACACCGCATAGCTATCACGGTCGCTCTTATTCGAGGCTTCAGGACGAAGGCCGTTATAAGCTTGAAAACCACATTGTGCAAATTGACTCGGATCGTTCACCGATGGGTATGAGGTATCCGTGTTGGCTGTTCCACATGCGTATGATGCTTCTTCACCGGGTACAATTTCATAGTTTTCTTTACGGTATTCAGCGCCAATTGAAACATAAACAGGCTCACTACGACCAATATCAACAATCCCGTTTATATCTGCATTAAAGGTTGTTTGATCAAACCTAAAACCACCCGAGTATCCCTCTGTTGGGCCAGCATTCGCGGCTATATCGGCATCGCTTGCATCCGGGTTATTAAATAAATACTCCGCCGCGTATGACGCATTTAAAGTATTGCGTGAGGTAAAATCGTATTGGTTTTCACCATAAACTGCAGAAATATCGTAGGTCCAATCAGGGTTAATTTCACCTTTAAAACCAACTGATACCGAAATATCTTGTGCTTCATTATCTATTTGCGGTAAAAAACCGTCGCTGTAAACTTGCGTTACGTTTTTAGACGCTTCATTAAAATTACGGTAAAAGCCGTTGCCTAGTGCAGTTCGCTCAGAGTAACCACCAAATGAGTAAAGCTCCCCCTCACCCATTGGCAACGCCATATTGTAAAATACCGAAGTGAATTCACTCTCTGCATTACCTTGTCCCCAACGTACTTCGTCCGATAAAGTACCTGGTGCAACATTAAGTGACCCACCCGTATCTCGCTCTGCGCGGTTAGTTTTATCTGCATCGCGGTACTCAAGCGATAAATTAATAAAACCGCCTTCATTACCTAATTCAAAACCACGATTTAAACCCGCAGAAATTGTTTCTCCATCACCTTCTGCCGTTTCGCCATATTGTACGTACCCGGTGGTTAAATCTGTTGAGTTATTAAGTGATAAGTTGATAACCCCTGCAATTGCATCTGAGCCATACTGCGCCGCCGCACCATCACGCAACACCTCAACCCCTTTTAAAGCAATAAGCGGGATCGCATTCATGTCAGTACCCGCAGAGCCGCCGCCCACAGTACTTGTTAAACCAAAAATAGATTGATTATGACGGCGCTTACCGTTGACTAAAACCAAGGTTTGATCTGGTTGTAAGCCGCGTAATGTAGCAGGGCGAAATAAATCAGAACCATCAGAAACCTGTGTTCGTGAGAAGTTAAATGACGGCGCCGTTGCCTGTAAGCTCTGTCCAAGCTCGGTAAAGCCGCCTTTGTTTAAATCATCTGCGTCAATTAAATCAATAGGTGATGACGACTCAGTGGCAGTTCGGTTTGAAACTCGCGATCCTAAAACAGATATTTGTTCGATATTTTTTTCAGCTTTAGCTGACGCTTCTTGTGCATTAACCATACTTGGCGCACTGAAGGCAAAAGCAACCGCTACAGCCAAGGTGTTTAAACGATATGTTGACATAATGATGACCCTGTTTTGTGTATTCTTATAATGTGTGTGGGGTATATTCGTATACCCCCTTGATAACATCCTAGCAACATACACAAACAAAAAGAAACAAAAAAATTGATAAAATTAGCATAAAAATGCAAACAACTTAAAAAACAGGAAAATAACACCTTTAAGAGCTTAAAATACAATCAAAGTAGCGATTTAATACCACCCCACCACAAGTTAATACAATGTTAAATATAAAGTTATATTTATAAGAACTAAAAACAACGTGGTTGTACGTTTTTTAAACCAAACTAGTGATAAAACGTACTTATGATGATCTTTTATGCGGTTTTTATCATCAATTCGAACGCTACAACGGCCAAGGAATACCCAAAGGGCTTGCTAAAAACGATATTCCCATTGGGGCTATGGTGCTCAGCGTTGCTCGCGATTACTGGGAGCATTATGAGCAAATCGATCCATTATTAACTACAAAAATGCGTCATGAGGTGGCACTTAATAATATTAAGCTTGGTAGTGGCAGCTTATATCATCCAAAAATAGTAAAATCGCTTGAGGCAAGTCATGTACAGCTTATGGCCTCAGACACGTCTATTGGCTCAATTAAAGTAATTTGCGCTCAAGAACTTGAAGAGAGTATGACACTGGCAAACTCACTGCACAGCCATGCCGGCATCATGCTTTTACCCAAAGGGCATGTTTTCAATTCAAAATCGATTGTGAAACTACAGCAACTCGAAGCCAAAAAGCCGACTCCGTTTAGAATTATGGTTAAAACGGCTAAATGATTGATCTAAAATGCTCTTTTATTCGTTATACTAAGCCATAATAGTTACTTTCAAATATATTGCTTGAAGGAGCACACAGTGTCGCGATTTTCTGCCGTTACCGATAATCCCCACGACGGGCGTTTTAACCAAAAAACAGGTATTTTATTAACCAACTTAGGTAGCCCCGATGCCCCCACAGCAAGCGCGTTACGTGTTTACTTACGTGAGTTTTTGTCAGATCCGCGTATTGTAGAAATACCACGTATAGTGTGGATGATAATTCTCCATGGCATCATTTTGCGTATTCGCCCAAAACGCTCAGCTAAATTATATAAAAGTATATGGACCGAAAATGGCTCGCCGCTTACCCACATTACACGCCAGCAAAGCCTTAAATTAAATGCCTTATTAAAACACCATGGCTACACTAATACCGAAGTAGTTATGGCGATGCGCTACGGTAATCCATCAATCGAAGCCGGCCTTGAAGAACTTAGAGACAAAGGTTTAACCCGTATTATTGTGCTGCCACTTTACCCGCAGTATTCAAGCCCAACCACAGGCTCCACATTTGATGCGGTTGCCAATGTATTAAAAAAATGGCGCTGGGTGCCAGAGCTGCACTTTGTAAATGGATATCACAAAAACCCAACCTACCTAGAGTCACTCGCTAACAGCATTAGCGAAGATTTAGAAAAAAACGGAATGCCACAAAAAATGGTGTTTTCATACCACGGTATGCCTAAACAGTTTTTAGATAATGGCGACCCATATTACTGCCTATGCCAACAAACCACGCGTTTAGTGGTTGAAAAACTAGGGCTAGACAAAGATAAAGTGATCACTACTTTTCAAAGTCGCTTTGGTAAAGCTGAATGGTTAAAACCATACACAGATGCAACTCTTGAGAGCTTACCTAGCGAAGGAGTTAAAGATATCGCAATTATCAGCCCTGCCTTTAGCGCCGACTGCCTAGAAACACTTGAAGAATTAGAAGGTGAAAACCGAGAGATTTTTGAAGAAGCCGGCGGCGAAAAATACCGTTATATAGCAGCGCTTAACGACCGTGACGATCACATCGACGCCATGTTTGATGTGTTAAAACCTATGCTTTAAAGGCAACAAAGAGCAGCGGTTAGGTTTTAGCTGTCAGCGATCAGAAAAAGATTAGCCAAGTACGGTGTTCGACTGTAGGTGTGAGTTTACCTCGCGCGCACAGTACCAAACCCGTTGCTCGATCCCCGCACCTAACACCTAAAATCTGCTCTTAGCGCTTACGTGTCACCATTAACGTGAGTGCTCCGGCAATTATTCCCCAACAGGCAGAGCCCACCGACCATAAAGTTAAATCTGAGGCCGTGACTAAAAAAGTAATAATGGCCGCTTCAGTATATTCAGCACTATGCAAAGACTGCTGCAAACTATTGGCAATAGTGCCAAACAAAGCAATACCCGCCAGCGCCAATACTAAGGCCTGTGGCAGGCTTGCCACAATTGCCACTAACATAGCCGCACATAACGCCATAATTATGTAAAACACGCCACCAGCAATACTTGCCCAATAACGCTTATCAGGGTCTTTATCGGCCTCTTCGCTCATACAAATAGCCGCTGTTATGGCTGCTAGATTAATAGAATAGGTACCAAAGGGAGCCGTCACACAATTTATTAACCCGGTCACAGTTAATGACGATGATATAGGCGCCTTATAATTATGCGCTTTCAAAATAGCGAAACCGGGTAAGTTTTGTGAGGTCATAGTGACTATATATAAAGGAATACTTATACTTACAAATGCCTGCAAACTAAAGCTTGGTGCAATATAAGTAAAACTACTGGCTTGCCAATGCACGGTACTGGTATCAATATTGCCCATATACCACGCTAAAAATATACCCGCTAGCAACACACTTAGCATCGCAAAACGGGCAAAAAAGCGCTTACCAATAAAGTACACCACCACCATTAAACCAATCACCAATGGCATGTCGTTCATAAAATTAAATACATCAATACCAAATGTGACTAATACCCCCGCTAACATAGCACAGGCCAGTTCACTGGGAATACGGTTCATGATTTTTTCAAACCAACCGGTAATGCCAGACACCAGCACCAATAAGGCTGATAGCATAAATGCGCCTATCGCTTCATGTAAGTTGTAGCCCTGGGCACTTGAGATCAGTAATGCTGCACCGGTGGTCGACCATGCAATTAAAATGGGCACCTTATAATAAAACGACAGCACAATAGAGGTACCGCCCATTACTAGCCCCAGCATTAATATCCAGCTTGCCACAAGTTCAGGTGTACCACCTAAGGTGATCACCACTTGATAAATCAATGCAATAGAACTTGAAAAACCAATAATGACCGCAACAAATCCTGCCATAATTCGACTAAGTAACTGATCAGTCCCTGCCATAATTCCCTCTTTTAATAGGTGTTTAACGATACAACATACTTTGCCTATTTATACTTTGCAATTAGCCCTTTGAATAATGAAAAATGAGCACGTTACTAAAAAATTTTATTGGTCAGTTTTACTTGTCAAAATCGGTATGATTTAAAAAACATGCACGTACCCAAAAACATGCCACAGGGTGCGCCATTACTACAAAAAAACCATCCTATTAAACCCAAAAAAATACCTAAAAAAGGTAAAGTAAATACTTACAATAAGTTATAAAAAAGCAATTGCTACTTTATGGTTGCAATTTAAATTTGATCTAATTCTTTTTAAGATAAAAATTAACAATTACTAGCATGGGTTGGTCAAGGTACGAATGGCAATTTATACAGCTCAATGAGCAACCGTATGTATTCAATAACAGCCGTTGATGTGGAGCAACAACGTTCGTACATGAACTAGGTCATAACCAAGGTTTAGCGCATTCTCGTAAGCAAGGCGATACAAGCGGTGGCGTATATGTTGATGGCATGGGCCACGGTGTACAAAATGAATTTGCCAGTATTATGGCCTACCCACATGTGTTTGGTAGTGCAACTCAGTACGATTATTTCTCAAACCCAAATTGGAGCGTAAACGGCATTCCATTTGGTGTGACTAACCAAGCATATGCTATTCGTACTGTAACCGATACAAAAACAAGTATTGCTAACTTTAAATAAGTAACGCAAATAGTAACTAAAGTGAGCCTACAGCCCACTTTTTAATTGTTTCCCCTTAGATCGCATTTGCGCTCTTTTTTTATTTAACCTGAACTCTGGTTAAGAGATTTACTAACGTATTGAATCAAAAATAATATTTATGTTTATTTTTCTCTAGCCAGAGATTTCCAGTGAAAACAAGGCGAAATTACGCGTCAATAGCTAGCCTATTGCAAGTAAATTCAACGCAGTTAGCGCTGAAAATAGCTGCTTGAGATAGATTTATTATCCAGAGTTCAGGTTATTTAGTTTAAACATTAACAAAATTTAATGTTACGTCCACCTTTACAATATTTGGTAATAGGTACACTTACTCCATATTAATAACTAGGAGTAAGCTATGAATAATTCACTAATTAAAAGTACTGTTAAACTCATTTCTTTATCTGCAATTTCACTTGCGTTGTGTGCATGTGGCAGCAGCTCATCAAGTAATAAAACCAATGTCATTTCTGAGGTTAATAACTTTCCAAGCGTTATTATTGGCCAAGTATCTGAAGTCACAAGTAATGCAATTACCATAAACAGCCACACAGTGCCTGCAAGCTCTGCCGAGGTAGAGCTAGATGGCAAAAACGCCAGCCTTTCAGACATAAAAGTAGGTATGTACATTGAAGTAGAAACCAACGGCTCGCAAGCAACTGAAATAGAATACGATCCGCTATTAAAAGGCCCAGTGTATATTGATGGCGATACCCTAAGCATTGCAGGCATTACTTTAAATAATGCTCAAAACACGAACTTTAGCCAAGGTGAATTACTTGAAGTAAGCGGATACAACGACTCAACTAATAGCATTGCAGTGACTTACCAAGCAGTAATTAGTAACAGCCAAGAAGAACTTGAGTTACTAGGAAATATAAGTAATTTAAACACTCAATCTGGCACTTTTAATTTAGGTGACCTACTCATTAACTACCAACAAGCGGAGGTAGAAGGTGCGTTAAATAACGGCCAGTTTGTAGAGGTAGAAGGTGTTTTAAATGAAGGGCATATTATTGCAACAGAGGTAGATGCCGAGCAAAACCTTAATTTTAATGATAACACGCAAACAGAGCTTGAAGGCGTAATCACCTTTGTAAATAACGATGAAACACTAATAACTATCAACTCAAAATGGCAAGTTGCTATTAATGATCAAACTCAATTTGAAGATGGCACAGCCACTAATTTAATCACCGGCCAACGGGTTGAAGTAGACGCTCAGTGGCAACAAAATAACAACCAATTGTTAGCCACAAATATTGAATTTGACAGTAGTAACACAGATCCTAGCGTAACAAATTATACGTTTTCAGTATCAGGGCAGGTGTCGGTTAGCGACAACATCGCTACTATAAATGGCAATAACTTTACGCTTACTAATCAAACACGTTACGAAGATGGCTTAACTGCACAAACTCTAAACGGGCAATGGTTAGAGCTTGAAGGCACTTACAACAACAGCCAAGCTCTTGTTATTGAGGCCGAAATTGAAGAAAGCACCAGCACCCTAGACTTAAAAGGCAATGTTACATTAAATACAAATAACCAAGCTGAAATATGGGGCTACATAAGTGAAGATAGCTCTCTATCGCAATTTATAAACCAATACGTAGAACTTGAGTGCCAGTGGGTAAACACTAACCAAGTAAGAGCCTGCGTACTAGACGATTAAATACAATAAGTTATATTTGACTTTGCAAAGGGCCTGTTTGCCTTTCGCGGTAACATGCCCTACTAAAGTTAAACATGTCCTTAAGTTTATTTGATAAACTAATTTGCATTAAAATAACGTTCAAGCCACAAGAGCCTATATATGAAATATATTTTATTAAGCGCGACCCTTTTTGTTAGCGCATTTTGCCAAGCAAATAACCCTGCCATATTTAATAAGCTCAATACAGCTAAAGATCCTTCGGCTCAAAGTATTTTAAATAAAATAGAAACCAAGTATGCCAATCAAGGTGTAATTGTGGAATTTGAACTTGAGTTTGAAAAAGGCATTACAGTTTACGAAGTGACTTTATTTGATGAGCAAAATAAACGCTTTATTGAGTTAATCGTTAACGCGCAAGGTAAAGTAATTGAACAAGAATACGAACAGCCAGAACTTGACGAAGAAGACGAAGTAGCCGCAGCCAAGTTAATGAAGCAAAAAAACTACCGCATGCATCAACTGGTAAAATCAATAAGCCCAGCCCCACCATATTACTTATTAGAGTCGCAATTAGAGCAAGATATTGGCATAACCTACCTAGTTGCTACATTTATTACAGAAAAAGGCAGACACAAAAAAGCCATTGATTTAGCCACAGGTAAAAACTTACCTCTGCTGCAATGGGGTAATTAATGAAGCTGCTTTTAGTTGAAGATGATAAACAAAATCGCGAATTTTTATATAAAGCATTTAACGAACAAGGCTACACTGTAGATACTGCAGCCGACGGCCAACAAGCATTGCTTATGGCTACCTGCGAAGAACACGACATAATAATACTTGACCGTATGTTACCAAAACTCGATGGACTACAAGTACTAGCAGCACTTAGAGCAACCGGTAAAAATACTCCCGTACTTATACTTTCAGCACTTGATAAAGTAGATGAAAGAGTTGCAGGTTTAAAAGCCGGTGGAGATGATTACCTCACCAAACCTTTTGCGTTTTCTGAGCTTGCAATAAGAGTAGAAAAACTCATAAAACGCCCTTCGCAATCCACGCAAAAAACAACCACCGTAGAATTTGAAAACGTAAGCCTAGATTTTCGCCACTACAAAGCTCAAATAAACGGAAAACCGCTAAACTTACAACCAAAAGAATTTAAGATATTACACTTTTTGCTAGAGCATCAAAGTAAATTAGTTACTCGTACCTTATTGTTTGAATCAGTGTGGGAATACCATTTTGACCCAGGCACCAACGTAATTGATGTACATATTGCTAGGCTTCGTAAAAAACTTTTACAGCATAACGCCCATGTAAACATTGAAACTATACGAGGTGTAGGCTATCGCTTACAAAAAGCGCACGCCAATGAATAACAAACATTCATTATGGTGGCAATTTAACCCACGGGTAAGCTCGGTTTGGCGCTTAACCCTCGCCTTTGCAACCATTACCTCTGTGGTATTGGTTTTATGTATTGTGCTTATTTACCAGTTATTACTTGGAGAGCAAACACGCCAAGTAGAAAGGCGGTTAAACGCCGAGCAAGTGCGTATAGAGGGGCTAGCTAATAAATTTGATAAAGCCTCGTTTTTTAAGCAACTTAATATTTTTAGAAACGAAGGCGATATTTTAATTTTTTGGCAAAACGACGAAACTCAAAGCCAAGGGTTGAGCTTTTTTCCAAACGATATACCTAAACTTCCAAAAACCGTTGAGTTTCCAGTACTCGATACGCAGCGCGGCCAAATACGTTTATTAACCACAGGCATAGTAAAAACAAAACACGGCAAAGTAGTTATTGCTACAGCTACTGAGCATTTAAGTCGCTTAATTACAGAGTTTAAAACCATTGCTACATGGGCGTGTTTACTTAGCTTAGTACTCACATGTGTGTTTGGTTATATATTTGCTAGACGACATTTACGCCGCGTAAATTATTTTAATAACGTGGCCGAGAAAGTACAAAAAGGCGATTTATCGGCGCGAGTAGTGCATAAACAAAAAGGTGATGAATTTGTTACTTTAGCCAAGCATATCAATACCATGCTGCAAAGCATTGAAGAAAACTTTGCTTTAGTACAAGGGATTACCGACAACATTGCCCACGATTTAAAAACCCCGCTAACCCGCTTGCGTTTACATTTAGAAAATGAAGCCATTAAGCAACCAAGCCTAGGCATAGCAATAGAGCAACTAGAAAGCGTATTACATACCTTTGATGCCATGCTAAAGCTAACACGTTTAGAACATGGGCAATTTCCACTAAAATTAGAGCCCGTTAATGGCTTTACTCTAATGAGCGACATAATAGATATTCTTGAACCCACAGCAGAGCAAAACCAGCAGCACATAATTCTGCATAAAAACCACGAGCTTATTTTTGAAGGAGACAAAAACTTACTGTTTCAAGCATGTTATAACTTGCTACAAAACGCCATTAAATATGCTGGTAACCACGCTAAAATTACAATAACGCTTTCTAAAGGCAGTATAAAAATTAGCGATAACGGTAAAGGGGTAAATAAACAACAGCTAAGCCAGTTAACCAAACGCTTTTACAGAAGCGACCTTGCAAGGCAAAAAGACGGCTTTGGATTAGGCCTTGCCACTGTAAAAGCTATTTGCGATCGCCACCACTTTACACTTAGCCTGCAAAGTGATGAAAACGGATTTAGCAGCACTATTAGTCATTAACAAATTGAGTAAGTTAAAAGCCTAAAAGTGCGCAGCTAATTAATGCACTGCTATTTTTTATTTAATAGCAGGCATTAACGTTTTGCCATCGCTATCCACTTTACTCATTAGCGTTAGCCCCATTACCTTGGCAAGCACAGGGTAAATATCTAAATTATTCACCAGCTCAATACTCATCCCTTGTTTAAACGCAGGACCTGCAGCTATAAAGGTGGCAGCCATATCATCACTATAAGCATAGCCATGTGTACCTAAATAAGGCGCTTTAGTACCGTTACTAAATACCGCAGGCGCATTGGTTTGCACCACAATATCACCCACTCGGCTCCCACTATTATAATGGTAGCCTTCAAGCTGTTCGCTACTTAAAACACTATAACGCCCCTTAGCCGCTTTTTGTAAGCGTGCTTTATACGCGTCAATATCTGCATTTTTAGCATCGCTTTTAGTATAAATAAGTAAACGAGGACCGGTATTCACAATAATAAAATTATCATCTTTAGGTAAACTGCTAACAATAATGCTTTGCTCAGGATCAACCTGTGCCATGCCATGATCAGAAACAATTACTAAGTTTATATCCTGAGATAATTTGCTCAAGCGAGTACGTAATTGCCCCATTAAGGCGTCTAACTTATGAACAGCGTCACGTGTTTGTACTGCATCTGGGCCAAACTCATGCCCCATACTATCAACCAGCGAAAAGTAACTGGCTACAAAACGTGGGCGCTGCGCTTGAGGCAAACTTAACCACTGTACAATTTGGTCAATTCTGTCTTGGTAATCACCTTGTTTAGAATAATGAAAATAGTAATCAGGCGTCATACCATTAAAGCGCGCATCCGACTCAGGCCAAAAATACACCGCCGATTTCAGCCCATGCATTTTTACTAAATTCCATAATGGAGTACCACGTACCCAAGTACTGTCTTTTTGGCCTTTACCCATGCTGTAGCATTGATTATTGCGCGCTTTGTCACAAAATTTATTGTCAACAATACCGTGGTTAACAGGCAGTAAACCAGTAATCACCGAAATATGATTTGGAAACGTTTTAGTAGGGTAAACTGGCTGCATTTTTTGTGCTCTAACCCCTTGCTCAGCCATTGCTTTTAAATTGGGTGCACCGTGCTTTTCAATATAATCCCAACGCAAGCCATCAATTGAAATCATCACTACGGTTTGCTCCTTGGCTGCAAACGCATTATTCATCCCTAATAAAAGGCAAAAACAGACCGCCTTTGTGATCCACAACTTCATTTTAAACACCTATAGATGTATGTTAATTTTATAAAAAATAATACTAAAGCAAGTTGTTACTTTATGATACATGCTGATAGATTAAAGATGGCTCACTAAAAAATATAACTGTGCGCTTAATAAGAGCCCAACGTGCAAAATAAAAGGATTGCCATGATCAACTTCAGCAGCAAAATCACCCCAGCGCGTATGCAGCGCACGACGGCCAATTTACAAATGGCGCTTGAGAGCGATCGTGGCCGAATTATTAATAGTGCAGCCATTCGTCGGCTGCAACAAAAAACCCAAGTATTTCCGCTTGAACGCAATGCAGCCGTGCGCTCGCGCCTTACTCACTCATTAGAAGTACAACAAGTTGGTCGATTTATTGTGCAGCGTGTTTTTGCCAACTTAAATTACCAACAGCAAAAAGAATATGGTTTATCAGGCTTAGAACGCCCGCTAGAAACCCTAGTAGAAATGGCCTGCCTAATGCACGATATTGGTAACCCGCCATTTGGTCACTTTGGCGAGGCCGCCATTAATAATTGGTTTAATGCTAACTTGGCCAGTATTACGCCTGAGCGTTGCCAAACAGCCAATAGCAGTATAGGCGTTATTTTTAAACATTTAGCGCAAGATATTTGCAGTTTTGAAGGCAACGCCCAAGGCATACGTATTATTCACTCATTGCTGAGCCTAAATTTAACCTACAGCCAAAGTGCGGCAATTTTAAAGTACACCCGCCCTGCCAGCTTAGCGAAGCAAGATATCCCACAAAATAAAAACTACATTATGAAAAAAGTGGGCTACTACTACAGTGAAAAAAGCTTTGTAGAGGCACTACAAACTGAGCTCAAAATGGAGCCGAATTGCCGCCACCCAGCCAGTTACATAATGGAAGCCGCTGACGATATTTCTTATTGCTTGGCTGACATAGAAGATGCGGTAGAAAAAGACATAATCACCACACAGTTATTATGCGAGCAACTAAAAAAGCAGTATCAAAAAGCGTTAATTAACTTAGCCTTAAACGACACCCAACATCAAAGCTTTGTTGATGATGCAATTAATTACGCAATTGAACGCGCGCAAGCACAGCCCTTTAATTTTAATAGTGAATTTTTTATTTATTTGCGTGTATCGTTACTGCACCCATTAGTAAATCATGCTGCTAAACGCTTTATTGAAAACATAGAGCCAATTTATCATGGTGACTTTAACCATGCATTATTAGAAGACCGCAGCTACCTGCATGCAGTAACCCAAGCCCTAAAACAAGTGGCACTTGAGCATGTATTTTCTCATAAAGAGGTCGAAAAGCTCGAACTACAAGGCTACCGTATTATTAACGGCCTACTAGAATGCTATAAACCGTTACTGCAATTAACTAGCGACAACTTTAAACGCGCACTACATGGCGACAACCGTTTATTAATAGAATCGAGATTAGTTAAAAAACTCTCTAAAAAACATTTAAGTAGCTATCAGCACGCTATAAATGCCATGCAAGAAGAGCCCGACCACTTTGCAGCTTATGAGTTTTATTACAGATGTAGACTCATTCAAGACTACATAAGCGGCATGACCGACCAATTTGCTTACGACGAGTACCGCAGCTTAATGGTAATTGACTAATTTAGGCTTAGCGCGCGAAATTGCTAAGCCCTAGATAATTTTTTACTTTACGCTTAAAATTAGTGCATTGATGCTTAACCGCTTTTGAGTTTTATGAAACCGTTACTGAGTTGCTTACTTTTTTGTTTTACTTTGTTTTATAGTGCCAGCAGTGTCGCTTACAACGAAGCGATGTGCATTCTTATAAAACAAGAAATGCAGCAATATAGTGACGACAAAACTAGCCGTAAGTACCGTAACGCCGCTCGCGACTACAAAAAAAACTGCAGTAACCCGGCACGTACTCAACCAGCAGCAAAGCCTAAAGCGCAACCCATTATTGAACAACCCATACCTGAGATTACAAAACCGCAAGTAACTGAGCCTGTTTTATCTGTTGTAAATGCCCCTATTGCACAGAGTCAAACCCAGTCATCACTTGCACAGCAAAGCGCAAAATCAAACGTTGAACAAACAGTAGCAACAGCGTCTGAGCAAGATATTGAGCAAAGTATTAAACATACTCAAAGTACAACTGTTCCAGCATCAGCAATTACAGCGACAAATAAGTCACAAAGCAACAAAACAACAAATGATCAGCCTAGCATTGATACAACCACGCAAAACAACACAACTCCAGCAGTTACAACATCAACAGTAGAGCCTTTACAAACGGCCATGCCGGTTACCGTAAATGCCACAGAGCAAGTTAACGGTGTTGCCTCATCAATCCCTAAAAAATCAAATATGTTGTCGCTAGTATTACCCAGTGTGGCGCTACTCTTAGTGGTAATAATTGGGGTTGTTGTATTAATGCGCCTACGCCATGTTAAGCAAAATAACGAGCCTGCCGATACCAGTATGCCACTAGCTGCTCCCCCTACAAAGTGCGATGACAAGCAAAGTAGTACTGCTATTGATGAATCTAAGACTCTTGATACCAGCAAAAGCGAGCCAAAAACAACAACCGAAAGTGCCGAGCCAAACGCAAACGAAGTGAGCACAGCTAAAGTAAAGCAAATCCCGAATACCGCAGAGTTTGAAGCCGCCGCTAAAGCCACTTTAGAACGGATAAAAAATGCCACCGAGCATGCAGAGCCACAAGTAAGAGACTTTGATCCCGAAGCCAAACCAATCAAAAAACAGCGCAAGCCGGTTAATCAGCCTAGCGAGCCTGTACCAGCGACTAAAAAAGAAGCACCTATTGCAGCTGAGCCCATTTCACCTCAACAACCAAAGGCAGACTTGCATTCGCCTAAACAACCGCGCTCACCGTTAACACCATCTACCGAGCACGACTTTAAAGAGCCTGAAATACGCACCTTCGATCCCAACGCCCCCTTACCCACTAAAAAAAGTGCGATAAAACCAGAACAAGTAAAGGTATCGCCAGTTGAACCCACTAAGCCTGATATACCGCCACAAAGCAGTAACCCATTTGCTAACTTATCGCTTGATGAAAGTTGGGATCCAAATTCACCACAAAAACCGAAAGTGGAAGAAAAGCAACGCACCCCTAAATCACAAGCACTAATTGAAGCTGAAGAGCGCGCAAAAAACATGCAAACAAAAGAATAATAGAGTACGCTGTACTTATTAAAAGGTGGCTTTAAATCTAATACCAATTCGCCTAATCAAGTGGTCTGTTTTGAGGCAGGAAAAATGTGTTGATAGCTAGGCAAAAAATTTGCTATTTAACCTGAACTCTGGTTAAGAGATTTACTAACATATTGAATCAAAATGATATTTATTTTTATTTTCTCAAGCTAGAGATTTTTAGTGAAAACAAGGCGAAATTACGCGTCAATAGCTAGCCTATTGCAAGTAAATTCAACGCAGTTAGCGCTGAAAATAGCTGCTTGAGATGGATTTATTATCCGGAGTTCAGGTTATTTAGTTGTTCTCAGCAATTGCTCCTGCATTGTTCTACCTTCTGCATCCATGCAGTCGTAATGAGAGTTTTTTAACGCAGGTAGCGACACGTTTAGCCCCGTAAAATGATTAAGTATTATTGCGACTGTTCTAGTTTAAGCGTGCATTCAGTTTCACTCACTACAATAGTCTACTTTTTAAACAACACCGGTCACAACCTAATGGCTAAGAAGGAGTAAACTATACATATGCATGTGATGTTATCAGCTAAATTAAGATACCTTATTTTTACCGCATCTTTTTGTCTGATGGCTTTAGTGAGTGATTACAGTAACGCAATTGAAGCAATTCAACCCAAAAACGAACAGCCCACACATACCACTACTTTAAATATAAGTACCGGCGAATGGCCTCCTTTTTTAAGTGAATCATTACCTCATCAAGGTGTGATTGCCCATTTAATCACCGACTTATTTGCACAAGCCAATATTAAGGTTAACTTTACCTTTTTACCCTGGCCGCGTGCTTACCACGACACCATTAATGATAAATACGCAGCCACCGCCGTATGGATGTTTGAACAACAACGTACTGAGGATTATTTTTACAGTGAGCCAGTGTTAAACGAGTGTTTTGTATTTTTTTATCACAAAAAACGCCCTTTTGATTGGCAAAACCTAAACGATTTAAAAGGCTTATTACTCGGTGGTGGGCTTGCTTACAGCTATGGCGAAGAGTTTGATAAAGCACTACAAGCGGGTCTATTTGATATGTCGCGAGTAAGTACCACAGAGCAAAACTTTTAAACGCTTAGCTATGGGCAGAATAGACGCCTTTGCCGAGGAAAAAAGCGTTGGCTATCACATATTGGCAGGTCAACTACCTACAATAAAAAATGCCATTGTGCATCACCCTAGGCCACTATTAATCAATAAAAGCTTTGTCATGTTCCCTAAAAATAACGAATACAGTAAACAATGGCTTGAGATTTTTAATCAGCAATTACTTAAATTTAAACAAAATGGTCGCTACCAAACTTACTTTGATGCGTTAGATAATGGCGCTTATCAGCCCACAAATAGCGCCCTGGCCGACTGACCTGGCGGAGATGTTTGGAACGCAGGTTTCGGGCTACGAGCTGGGTTTTAGGTTTTAGGTTTTAGGTTTTAGGTTTTAGGTTTTAGGTTTTAGGTTTTAGGTTTTAGGTTTTAGCAAAAGAACGAAGCCCGTTGTCTTCTTTGTGGTCAAATAGTTTTTAAGTGATTTATACACCGCAGAGATTAAGAGGCGCTGCGCTTTTAGAGGAAATAAAAAAGCCAAATATTATTCTGTAGCAGCGATTTTATATCGC
>ERZ1673962.859-NODE-859-length-17591-cov-9.167142_pt1 | contig 17591 bp, 18 predicted proteins | sample MGYA00580188_ERZ1673962 | MGnify/ENA primary metagenome ERZ1673962 (study PRJEB41334, sample SAMN05608104) | rock metagenome | biome: terrestrial subsurface; feature: shale formation; material: shale | place: USA: Pennsylvania ... | reverse complement strand
AATAAAGATATATTTGTGCATCTCTACTTCTATTAAATGCATCTTTCATAAGCAAATATGCTCTTTCATATGGTTCTTGAACCATACATTGAAAAAACTCATCTTTTGTCTCTTCATCATCTATTAATTTTTGTAAAGTTTCTCTTCTTGATGTTTTTAAAGTAGTATTTAATAAAGCACATTTTCCCTCTGATAAATACTGTTTTATCATCTCTATATTAACCACATCAAAGATTGCACTCATATTATCATAACCAAATCTTTTGGCAATTGAATTTGAGACTTTACTATAAACTCTTTTTTTTCTTAGTATCGTTTCATACTTTTTATCTCTTTTTTCATTTAATAACTCTTGTAATAATACTTTTTGTTGCATTGATGCAGATTCATTATATTTATTTGAAACAACATTTGGATCAATCTTTCCTTCTCTCATATAAATCTCATCAATATACATTTTTGCTTTATCAACATACATACCAGTTGGATAATTTTTTAAAATATCCTCATATAACTCTCTTGCTTTTATCAAATACTTTGGTGTTCCCTCATACATAAGCATATAAGTATTTGCAAGTTTATATTTAAACTCTTCAACCATTTGCTTATCATCTGTTCGTTTGATTAATTCAGTTAAAATTTTAACTGCAAATTCTGGCATTTCTGCTTTTATTAGCCTATCTACTTTATCTAAAGCTAAATAAGAATCTTTTGCATAGTACTCTATATTTTTATCTAAAACTTTAGAGATTAACTCATAAGCTTCATCATATTTATTATCTGCAATATAAACATCAAAAAGTTCATCTGCTACAATTGTTGCTACTAAAATATCAGTTGTTTTAGTCAACACCTCATATAAAATTCTTGCAGCTTTATTGTATTTGTATTGAAACTTATAGACTTTTGCTAAATGTATTTTTCCATAAGCTTTAGTAACATTATCATTAAAACTATTAATAATAATATTTGCAAAATATTCAGCCTCACTAGTTTTATTTGAATAAAGTTTTAAATCAACCAAAAGCATATAAGCTTTTGCAAGTTGATCTTCTCTTATTTTTGAACTATTTATAGCAGTCTCAAGCTCTTTTACTGCATCTAAAATAAATCTTTTTGTTTTCTTTTTAAGTGATAACTCAGCATACAATATATAAATATCTGTTTCTAATAGTTTTATTCTATTTTTATTTTTAAAATCATTTATTTGATCATAGGCTTCATCTACTTTGCCTTTTCTTGCAAGCATTCTTACATTTTCAATAATATCAAAACCATCTGCTATTGCTTGTTTTCTTTCTTGAGAAATTTGTTCATTCGCAGAGTTTATAAAGCTATAGTAAAAATCTTTTTTTGCAAAAGAAAATGATACTAATAAAAATAAAATTATTATATTTTTCAAACAACTACCTCTTTTTCTTTTTTAATTCAAATACATATGCAAATATCTCTGCAATTGCTTTATAAAATTCACCTGGTATTTCTTGAGATATTTCAATTTGATCATATATAGATCTAGCTAGTGCTGGGTTTTCAATAATTGGAATATCATTCTCTTTAGCTACATCTTTTATTCTTAATGCAATAAAATCAATACCTTTTGCAATCATTTTAGGAGCAGTGTCTACTTGATTATCATATTTTAAAGCAACAGCATAATGCGTAGGATTTGTAATAACAACATCTGCATCTGGAACATCTGACATCATTCTTTTCATAGACATTTCCATCTGTATTTTTCTAATACGCCCCTTTACTTGAGGATCACCATCCATATTTTTAAATTCATCTTTTATATCTTGCTTACTCATTCTTAATGATTTTAAATAATAAAATCTTGTAAAGAAAAAGTCCATTATAGCAAAAATTATTATAATAAGTAATATACTTGCTAAAAAGATAACAGTTAAATCAATCATTTTGCTTAAAGTTGCATGCAAAGACATATCCATCATTGCAAGATAATCTTCTCCTGTTAACAAAATAATAACAACCATTACTCCCATAATAATAATTAACTTCATTGTTAACTTTAGTGACTCAATTGCTTTTTTTAAACCAAATATATTTCCAAAGCCCTTTATTGGGTCTAGTTTTTGCAAATCAAACTTCAAAGGAGTTACAACAAATCCAAATTGAGTCCAATTTGTAATTAAAGTTAGAAGAAAAACTAAAGCAAATAATGGAGCTAGTGCCGATAACATAGTCATAGTAATAGTATAAGTTAATGTATAATATATATTAGCATCTAACTCTTGTCCTATAAACCCATAGGAATAAAGCATTAATTTTTCTATTTGAGTCCAAAAATGACCTGAAAAAAATACTAAATAAATCGACCCAAAAAATAAAATTGCTGCACCTGTAACTTCCATAGATTTATTGACATTACCCTCTTTCTTGGCGTCTTCAATCTTTTTGGGTGTGGGTTCTTCGGTTTTTTCATCTTCATCAGCCATAAACTAAACCTTATTGAAACTTATTTATAAAGAAATTTGTAAAAGAGTGTGTAAAAATCTCCATTCCAAATATTAAAAATAGAAAAATAACTGCAAACTTCAACTGAAATGTAATAACAAATGGAGAAAATGCAGGCATTGATCTTGTACCATAACCATAATACAAATCAAGTATAAATGCAATAAAAAAAAGAGGCAATGCAAAAGAGAAAGAAAAAGCAAAAAGCCTATTTATTTCATCAATAATAATCTGTATTCCATCATATGAAAATATATCAAAATAACCCAAATGAATTATAGAAAAACTTTTTACTAAAATAACAAATGTCATTTCATACATACCTGTTTCAAAAAAAAGCACTAAAGCAACCATATATAAAAACCTATTTACAACACCTTCTTGTGTCCCTGTTGCAGGGTCAAACATATTTGCCATAGATAAAGCTGTTGAGTACTCAATTAACTCCCCTATTATTCTAACAGCAGAAAATATAATATGTACAAAAAAAGCAGCAACTGCTCCTAATGTTATTTCACTTATTAGTGAAAGTACAAACATATCTTGAGTAACTATGTTTTTTACTTCAATAATTGGAAATAAAAATATTGTAACAAAAAAAGCAAAAGTTACTCTAATTTTTGGACTAACTGCACTATGACCATAAACTGGCATAAAAGCTACAAAAGATAATATTCTTGCAAGAAGTAGCAAAAATTTAATTACTACAGCTTCATTTAGTAAGGATAAAAAGGCTTCCATTACATATAATTTGAGCTTTCTTCAGATTTTTTATTTGAGTTATTCATTGAGTTTAAAATATCAGCAGAAGATGGTGTTTCTCTTCTATTTTGTTGTCCTTGCTGATTTGAAGAGTTACTATCTTGTCCTTGATTGTCAGAACTTGTACTATCATCAGATGTAAAATTAAGATTAAATTTAGTATCAGAATCAAAATTCTTTAAAAGTGCATTTCTTAAGCCTGTTTCATTATTAACAAAGGCATCAAGTGTTGCTGCATTTGATATATTTAAACTAATATTAAGACCTGAATCTTTATCACTTTTCATTAAAATAGCAATTGAACCTAATTGCGCTGGTAAAAGATTTATTCTAAAAGCAGTTACAGGTGGTTTGTAGTTTTCATACATATTTCTTGCAACATCAGACATCATTGAAGACATTTGTTGTTGTGCTCCTATGATTCTGCTTTGAATACTCATGGCTAAATTATTTGGAACATTAATATTAACATCAGTTCCTTGATTAGCCGATGAAGAAGATGAAGAGTTTGATTGTGAATTTGCAATATTACTATTTGATATCTCTTGCATAATATTTTTATTTGTTGTTAGTTTTTCTATAAAATTATTTCTTTGTATCTCTTTTTGTTGATTATCTTTTAATTCGATTTTTGTTTCTTGTAAACCCAAGTCAAGCTGTTTTGCACTTGTTTTTATATCATCAACACTTTTACCCTCTTTAGCAGTTTTTACACCCTCATGTTTTGCTATGATTGATTGACTAGCAATACTATTTTTTTGAGAACTTAAATAAATATTTGTTAAAACATCATTTCTATTACTCAAAGGTACTTTTTGAGGTTCATTTACTTCTAATTTTTTTGAATCAATTATCTCTTTATTTGAAAGTTTTGATTCATCAACTAGTTTTTCCAATAAGCTTTTTGATGAGTTTTTATTTTCTAAAGGAACTTCAGCTTTTTTATTCTCTGTAGAGGTTTTTGGATCAAGTTTTGATAGCTCTTGTGCTACTTTTTCATTTTTAGTATTATTTTCTGTTATAGAAGATGTGTTATTTGATGAGTTTTTATTAACTTCTGTTGAGTTTTCATTTTTATTTTCTTGTGTTTTTAAAACTTGATTTTTGTTATCACTTATATTTTCTTGTATTTTTGAATTCTCTTTTTTTATTTCTAATTTTTGATTATCTATTGATTCTTTTGAGTTATCTATTTTAACTTCTTTACTATTTTGTAAATTATTTTGTTTTTGTTCAATATTTTCATTATCTACTTTAGTATCTTTTGTACTATTTTCTATATTTAAATTTTCATTTTCTGTTTTACTAATTTTTACTTTATTATCTACTTCTTTTGATGTTTCATTTGTATTTATATTAGTATCTTTTTTTATATTATTTACATTTATAGTTGTCTCTTCTGTTTTTAAAGCAGTTCCATCTAGTTTAGTTTTAAAATTTGTATTTTCTGTTTTATTATCACTATTTGAACTATCAAGTTTTTTATCATTTTCTATATTTTCTAAAGAGCCATTATTTATTTTAATCTCACTTTTACTATCTTTTAATTGTAAATCTGATGTTTTTTCACTATCTTTTTTTGATAACTTTTCACTATTTGGTGTTTGCGTTTTTTCTTCTTTTTCTATTTTATTATCACTATTTTTATCTAAAGAGTCTTTAGTAACTTTTTTCTCATCACTATTTATATTCTGTTTTGATTTTTCAATATCTTTTGTATCTAGTTGATTTTGCAATAACTCTTTTATATTTTTGTTATTGCTATCTTTTTTTACCTCTTTAGTATTATCATTGCTAGTTAAATCATCTGTTTTTTCAGACTTATTAGCTTTTTTCTCAGCTGATTCTTCTTTTGTATTAGGATTTATTTCTTCTTTTTGAGTATTTGTTTTTGATGTCAAAGAAGACTCATCCAAATTTTTATCTTTTTTTGGATTTGTTTCCAAATCTTTTAAAATATCACTACTTTTAGTATCACTTTTTTTATTATCTTTTGATTCTAAACTCTTTGAATCATCTGATTGCTCACCTTGAGTAGTTTTGTCTTTTTTTGTAGTAGAGTCTTTATCTTTTACATCTTCTTTATTGGTAGCTGTTGCTTTTTTTGCTTCTAAAATCATTCTATCAAGCATTGACATCGAACTATTATCTTTTTTTACTTCTTTTGTAGTACTATTTTCATTATTATCAACTTCTGCATCGTTTTTTGTTTTTTCTTTATTTGTTACACTACTATTTGAAGAGTCAGTTTGCTTTGTATTTTCAGATTTTTGAATTTCACCTTTTGTATTTGATACTTTTTCTTTTTCAATTGATTTATTATCTTTTGTAGAAACTTCTTCTTTGCCTTTTGAGCTTTGTGCTAAAATTGAATCAAATAAAGATAGCCCTTCTTTTTTTTCTTTAGTTTCTTTAGTACCAAAACTATTTTCAGAAGATGACTTAGTCTTTGAAGATGATAATAAATCCATTTCTTTCATAATACTATGCCTTTAAAATATCAAGTGTTTTAGTATCAATATTTTTATGTGTATTAAAAGCAGCAATATTTGCTTCATATGATCTTTGAGCTTCTATTAAATTAACCATTTCAATAACTGGATTAATATTTGGATAAGCCACATATCCATCTTTATTTGCATCTGGATGTGCTGGTTCAAATCTCATAATAGGGTCTGCATCATTTTGAACAATTGACTTAACGCCAACTCCTCTTAATTCATCTGCACTTTTTTTACTATTTGATTGTTCAATATCATTACTATTTGATTTTTCTGCTTTATTTAATAAAATCTCTTCAAATACAACATCTTGTTTTTTATATGGTCCGCCATCAATTGTATTAGTAGTTTGCGCATTTGCAATATTTGCACTTACTACATTTATTCTAGTTCTTTGTGCACTCATTCCTGAAGTTGCTACATTGTATCCATCAAAAAAACCCATAAAATCTCCTTATTATGCTTGCATTCTTGAAATCTCTTTATAAGCAGCAATTGCTTTATTTTGAACTTCTAAACCTAATTTCAATGAAAGCTCAGCCTCTTCAATTTTTTGAACTGCTTCTTGAAGATTTTCAACTTTACCTGTTGCAATGCTTTCCATAGCATCATATCCATCAATTTGGTGTTGATTTACTTCACCTACTGCACCTTTTAACATACTTGCAAAAGATTCATTCTCTTTTGGAGAGTTTACTTCATTTTTTACTTGTGAAAGTCCTAAAGAACCAATTGAGTCTTTAATTGAAGAAATATTCATTTTTTACCTCACTCTTTTTTATCTGCGCTTGCATTGGCATCATTGATACTCATCTCTGCAAGCATTGCATCAATTTTTTCAGAATTATATTTAAAATCCAATTCCTCTTTTTTGTTATCTAAACTAAATAGCAAAATAATCAAAGATAACATCATATTGGATACTCCTTTTAAAACAATTGTAACACCAACAATTCCAAAAAGCATTTCCAAAGGAGTAAATAAGTCTGCATTCACTACAAAAAATATAAGTGTAGCAAAGAATCCAGTTGCAATATACAATCTAAAGATTCCCGTATTTATTACGTTTTGGGAAAACTTTTCTACTACCATAGTATCATAGTTCCTTTAAAACAATAATATTTAATACACTTTTTCTGTAATATACAGACACCTTACGCAACCTTATTTTATATTTTTAAGTAAAGTATCAATTATAGCTTGTAGTTGCTTAGTTGAGTCATCATTTTTAAACTCAAAACTAAATAATTTTCTTAACCGGCCAGTTGTTGAAATATTTGCAGAAGTTGATACATTACCTATATATTTTACCATAAAATTGTCATTTAATCTATTTTTTTTAGCTAAATTTATTAAAGAATTTGAAATTGTATTCCCAATTTGATGATTTTTTGTATGATTAAAACATAACATAAGCTGTTCTTTATCTTTGGATAACATTTTAATTAAAGCATAAAGGTCAGTTAATGCACTAGGATCAGTTGTAGTAACTGCTAAAATATTATCTGATATTGCTAAAAACTCTTTAACATACTCATTTAAACCAGCTCCTGTATCAACTAAAACAACATCAAACTCATTTAAGCTAATAATATCTTCAACTATTCTTGCAAAAACAAAAGAGTTAGAATGATTTGAATACTGATAACCACTCTTTCCTGCAACTAATGATATATTTTTGTAAGCTGTTTTAAGTAAAACTTCATCAATAGTAATTTTTCCTTCAATATAATCAAAAAGTGTATATTTTGGTTTCATATCAAATAATACTTGCATATTTGCTAAGCCAATATCAGCATCAACAATTGCCACTTTAAAACCTCTTGAAGACAATAAATAAGCAATATTTCCTGTAAAAGTTGATTTACCAACTCCACCTTTTCCTGATGTAATTGTTAGTAATTTAGTTTTTGATTCTCTTTGTCTATTTTTTGTAAGATTGATTAATCTACTTGCTTGATTTGAAATACTATTAAACACTCTTATCTCCTTGGACAAGAACTATTCATAAAACAGTCAATCAAAAAAGATGCATCTGATACTATTAAATCATCTGGAACATTTTGTCCTATAGAAAAATATGTAATTGATTTTTTTGTTTTATGTGCAAATGAAATCAAATTCCCAAAACTTCTAGTCTCATCAAGTTTAGTAAAAGTTAAATAATCAATATTTAATCTTGAATAGTTTGCATAAATATCAATTAAATCACTTTGCTTTACATTTGCAGGAAGCACTAATATTTTTTCAATAGGCAACTCTTCTATTCTATTTTGATACTCATTTATTAACTCGATTTTATCCACATCATATTGACTAGAACCAGCAGTATCAATAAATATATAATTACAATCTTTTAATCTAAGTAAAGCTTCTATTAAATCCTCAGGATTTTTAACAATCTCCAAAGGCAAACGCATAATATTTGTATAAGCTTGCAATTGCTCAATAGCTCCAACTCTAAATGAGTCTAAAGTTACAATTCCAACTTTATAGTTTTGTCCTAATTTATAGGCATATCTAGCAGCTAATTTAGCTATTGTTGTAGTTTTACCAACTCCTGTTGGACCAACCATCATTGTAATTTTTCTTTGATGTTTTCTTAATGGCACTTCATGTTTAATAGGAAGTATTCTTCTTAATATTAATTTAAAAAAATCATTAACTTTTTTAGGATTTGCCTTTAATGAAACTGGTAATTGTCTTATTGTTTTTTTCATTATTGTGTATGTCATCTCTTGATCAAATTCATTTTGTTCAAAAAGATTATACATATCTACAAATTCAGGTGGAATAGTCAAATCATATAGCTGACTTTTAGGATCCCAAATTGATTTTTGCACTTGCCCAATTGCATCTTGCATCTTAAGTATTTCTGCTCTAAAATCATACACAGAAGCCTGAAATTTTTCATCTTTTTTGGGATCTTTTGAAACAATCTTTTTTGTATAAGTTGACTTCTTTATAGGTTCATTAATTGTGCTATCTTCTAATGCAACAACCACCTCATACATATCTTTATTGCCATCTTTTGCACTAGATATTTTTTTAGTAGATATTACAATTGCTTCTTCACCACACTCTTCTTGAGCTTTTTTTAAAGCAATTGTTGGTGTTTCTCCTAAAAATGAAAGCATATTCATTCTACTCTTCCATCTTTATAGATTTTTTCAATTTTTCCATCACTTCTTTTTATCCTAATATACTCATCGTTTTGAAAAATTATCTCACCTCTTTTTTCTATTTCCAATGCACCAAATTTAAATACAACTGCCTCTTTTTTATAAGGCTTTACATCTTTTGTACAAATCACACTACTTTTTCTAATATAGTGTAGTGCTTCATATTTTTTATTATTTAAATCAGCTAATTTAAGTGGTTTACAATACTTTTCAACACTATCAACTTTTCTTAGCATTAAATCTCTTGTATCAACTATTGATTTATAATGTATAGCTTTTTTAGCAACTAAAACATCTATTGCATTTGCATTAATAAACATAAATATAAGTAAAAAACTAAGCCTTAACATCAAGTAAAGCTCCTCCATTATTTTTTGTAAGATCTTCAACTATCTCTTTATACATTTGCTGAACAGGTAAGACTATTGATGCTAACTCTTTGTTAAGTTTATAAAGACTTCTTAGCTCTTCTTCTAAATAATCGACTTTTTGTCTATAAATATTAACATCTTCTCCTGCTTTCATTTTTTCAACAATCAATTTATTTAATTCTATTTTTAGTGATGATATTTCATTGATCATCTCTTCTTTTTCACTATTTCTATCTAGAAGTTTTTCATGTCTTGCTTGTTTTATATCTTCAATATCTAATTTTATTGATTCTTTCATTTTATCTATAAGTTCTAACATTGTTTCAACTGTTTGTTCAATCATCATAAATCCAATCTTTTATTTATTGTTTTGGCTTAAAAATTGATATAACATATCACTAATTCCCATAGTACCTTTTGTATTTTTAGATACTGTTTCTGTATACATTCCTTTTATAATATCAGAACCAGTACCCTCACCTGCAACATTAGTACTTTTCAATGATATATCCATTAATTGTTGAGCAAAAAAAGATTCAAAATCATCACATACTTTTTTTAAATTTTCATCATCTAATTTTTTTGCATCTATATTTTCAAATTTGTTATTACTAAACTCATTTTTAGTAACAATTGGTGTGCTAAGTTCAATCATTATTCCAACCTATCAAAGAAATTCTCTTCACTTAAAATATCAGATTGATCATTTTCAGAAAAAAATCTGATTTCAACTCTTCTATTATCAGAAGCAACTTCACTTTTTGGATGATATGAACCATAAGCAGAAACTTTCAACTGCCCTGGTTCAATTCTATTTTTTATCAACTCTTTTACCACTTCAACAGATCTTAATGCTGACAAGTCCCAATCATCTCTTGGTATATCTTTATTTTTATAAGCTCCATTATCAGTATGTCCTATTACTTCAATTGCAAAAGTTTGAGGCATTGTTCTTATTACTCTTGCTATTTTAGCAATAAACCTCTTAGAAGCAGCATCATTTATTCTATACTCACCAGGTTTAAACATTATAGTTGATGGAATATCTAAAACAAACTCATTCTTGCCCTTTGTTATTTGCATAACTTGTGATTGATCTGCTGCAGTGTCATTTGCAATTTCAACAATCTCTTTGATTTCATTTGAAGCTTGTTCAATCCCCTCTTCTGCTGCTGTCATATTATCAGAACTATCACTATTACTTTGATTATTTGAGTGTTGATCTGTTTGTTCTCTAACATCTGAAGTTTTATCTAAAAACCCCATTGCTTTTTTCATAATGTCAAAATACTCTTCAACTTTTTTCTTATCCATAACAGCCATAGATAAAAGTAAAATAAAAAAAGTAAGCAATAAAGACATAAGATCACCAAATTGAACAAGCCAACCTGGTAAACATTTAGGACAATCTGGACATTTTTTCTTTGCCATATCTATTTCTATTCTGGAAGTTCAACTAAAATTGAATTTAGTTTCATCTTAATATTACCTATTGACTCCTCTGCTGCAATCATAGAAGCACCTGAAATAATAACTTCACAAGCTGTCATCTCAATATCATTTTTTCTTGCTAGTTTATTTTCAATTACACCTGCAAATAAAGTACCAATTAAAGCTCCATACATAGTAGTAATCAAAGCAACTGCCATAGCTGGACCAACTGCTGCTGGGTCAGATAAATTTGCAAGCATAGCAACTAACCCAACTAATGTACCAATCATACCCATTGAACCAGCTGTTCCTCCCATATTTCCAAACAAACCAATCATTATATTATGTCTTTTTTCCATATGTTCCATTTTTAGTTCAAGTAAAGGCTCTAAAACTTCTGGTTTTGTTCCATCAACAATTAATTGAAATGCCTCTTTTAAAAAAGGATTACTCTCTTGCATAACTTTTTGTTCAATATGCATTACACCATGTTTTTTAACTTCTGTTGCATAAAATATCATTTTTTCAACCAATTCAGGTAAAGGTTCAGTTTTTACTTCATTAAATGCAACTTTTATTGCAGGAGTCATTCTTTTTAATTCATTAGTTTCAAACTGGCCAGCTGTTACAGCTAGTGTACCACCTAAAACAATTATTAGTGATGGGATATCAATATAAGCTCCAAAACCTGCACCACCAAGTGCAATTGCCAAGATTACAAATGACCATCCCGCTATAATTCCGCCTAATGTACCTTTATCCATCTACTTCAATCCTAACTGGTTTAATCTTAATGCTTCGTTTCCTATACTTTTTACTTTAAGTCCAAATTTTCCCTCAACAATAACGGCTTCACCCTCACCAATTTTAACACCATTTACAAGTATTTCTAAAGGCTCATTTACCATTTGGTCAAGCTCTATTATCTCACCTATATCCCAACGCAAAATATCTTTTAATAAAAAGTTCTTTGTTCCTAGTCTTACACTAAGTTTTAACTTTATATTAAACAATAATTGTAAATTGTGTGCAGAGTTTTCAGATAATAAAGAACTAATACCAAGACTATCACTTGATGAAGTTTTATTTGCTTGATTCGAAGAACTGTTTTGTTCATTACTGTTTGAATCTTCTGATGCTAATGGTAAATCTTGTTCATCATCTTTGCCTGTTATAGCACTAATAAAAGGAAGTATTAATTTGTCAAAACCAATAATTACAGGTAATTTTTCAGAATCCATAGATAAAGAAAATTCATAAATATTCTCTTGATCTTTCATTGATGAAGATTCAACAATTGATGAGTTTAATACTTCAAACTTAATACTTCCTATATCATCAAAATTTTGTGCATTAACAGATGTTGAAAAACTTCCACAAATATTGGAAGTGATTTCATTAACTGCATCAGCGATTTCATCATCTATATGTTCTTTTAAATCACCCATTCCACCTAGCATAAAGTATTCAAACTTCGTAGCTGAAATAGTTGGAATAAAAAATGACCAATTACTCGTACCAGCACTAAAATCAAACTTAACATCGACTTTTATACATTGAGTTGCTTCATAGTTTTCTTGATTTAACTCTTGTATATTATCAATTGTTGAACCTTTTGATAATAGCTGTTCTAATGTGTTTGTTAACTCATCTTTTAATATATTTGATAAATCTGATGCCAATTAATATTACCTTTTACTTAGACTCGTCTAGTTTTTGTTTAAGCTCATTAAGCAGTTGAGCTTTTACTCTCATCATATCTTCTGTTGGGTACTTATACTCAGCATCACCTCTTTTAACTTTTACAAAAAAATCTTGTGAACTTTTGTTATATCCAAATCTGACATTATCTAAAATCACTTCATTTTTATCAAAAGCTTGTTGCGAACCTTGAGCATTTTTATACTTCTCATCAGGTTCAACTCTTTTGTCATTATCAACTTCTGCAACTTTTTTTGTTTTTTCTACATGATTAACTTTTGCGTTATCAATGTCTGCAACTCTTCCTAATTCCATAGCTATCTCCTATAAAATTGTCTATTACTTAGATTATATCAAAAAACAAATAAATTTTTAACTCTTTTATAAAGATTCTAAAAACTCATCCAATCCTTTAAGCCTAATATCAATCATACTATCTAGATATTTTGACTTAAAATACTGCTTTGCACTAGATAATTTCAAATCTTGAATTAACTGAACTCCTGTTAAAAAATCAGCATCATGATCATTTAAAACTGCTTTAATTAAAGAGATTTGAATAGAAGCTTCATTTTTTCTTCCTTGATCAAGTAAAGCTGCAACTTGTAAATACATTGTGTATTTGTCTTCTAAATCATACTTTTTTTGTAAACTATTTAATATTTCCAATGTTTTTTTAGAATTTCCTATATATAACTCTTTTAATGCACTAGTTCTTAAAAAAGATGGGCTATTTTTAACTTTTAACTGTAAATTTGCCTTATAAAAAAGTCCCAATGATTTTAAAATGTCAATATAATACCTAGTAACCACAAGAGGACCTTCTAAAAAATTATCATTTATATATAAAGGAACATTATCTTGAAGTCTTGAGAAATAGTCATAATTACTCTCATTTTTTCTTTTTTGTATTAACTTCATCAAATAAACAAAAGGATCTTTATTATACTCTTCAAATAAAACACTATTTGAAACATCTTTCTTATCTTTTTTATCTTTTAAAAACTCTATAGCAGTATAAAAAATTGTATCTTCATAATATAAAGGTTTCTCTTTTACTTTAGTTTCAGGCTCTAAAAAGAGTGAAAAAAGTGCTTGTCCAAAATATTTATATAAGCCTTGGTCTGATTTAATATTGCTTTTTATATATTCAATGTCAGGTACTTTTTTATCTATTCTTTTTGCAGCAATTAAAGTCATAACAGAAAATAGTTTATTTCCTGGATTTAATTTGTATGCTTTTTCAAAATAGTTATAAGCATTATGAAAATCATAAATATGAGCATATGAAAGTGCAAGATTATAATAAACATAAGATTTTGATTTAGTATTAATCAAACTTTTAAGCTTATTTACACGAATTATTGGATCTTCTTTTATTATTTCAATAAATTTGGCATTATACTCAACCATTTTTTCAAGGCTTTGTATATTTTGTTTACTTTTAAAAATAAAACCTTTTGAAATATCATAAATAATCTCTTGATTATCAGAAAATACAAAAGGAGCAAAATAGAAAATATAATCTATTTCTCTTTTTTTTGTAAAATTAGTAACAAACTCTAAATACTCTTTTGCTGAATACTTATCTTTATTAAAAAATAGCTCTAAAGGTAGTTCTAAATTTGTTTTAAAACTATTTTTTCTTTTATTAATAAGATCAATATTATCCATAAGTTTCTCAAGATCATTTGCTTTTAAATCTCTATAAACCATAATCCACAAGATTTTATCAAATCTACTTTTATTATAACTACTCTCTTTTGCAAGTTTTAGATACTTCTCAGCTTGAACATAATCTTTTAATTTCAAATATAATAAGGCTTTTTTTAAATCTAAAGGAAATTTCATTTTATTTAAAATTTGTAATGCTTTTTCATAATCTTTTAAAAGTATTAAAGTATCAGCTAACATTCTTTTTGAATGCTCTGTTAGATTTTTATGTTTTTTAGCAATATCTATTATAATATCTAAATATCTACTATCTTTTGTAATTTGATATAAATAATAACAAGTTGACATATATGAAAAAGTATTTTGATAAATAGCTTTTTTATAATTATAAATATTATTAAAATACAACTTTGCATTTTCAATCTCACCCATTTTATAATAAGCAATTGCTATATTTAAAAATGAGGGTATTTTAATCGCAGTTGAAGTTTGCTTGAATATATCTATTGCTTTTTTATACTCTTCTTTTTCCATCATTAATACAGCTTTATTAAAATCAAACTGCAAAGAAAAACTATCTTGTTTTTGCTTTATTTTGTCATAATTAAAAATTATTTCTGGTTGGGATTCTAATAAATCTTTATTTGCAAAAACATTAGAAGTAAAAAGTATAAAGAAAAAATAAAAAAAAGTTTTTTTCAAAATTCACCTTTTAAACCATTGTATTAACTTGAGCATATAACTCCTCAGTTCTTTCTTCTAATACTTCTACTTTATGCTTTAATTCTGCATTTTCTAATTTTGCTTTTTGCAAATCACTTCTTGCTACTTGCAAAGTATCTTGATTATTTTTAAGTGTTGAAGTACTTATTTTTAACTGTTTTTCATATTTTTCAATAATCTCTTCTAGTTTTTTATACTCTTCTTCCATGATATTTTTTTCTTCATTTACTTTTCTATATAAAGATTTATAAACATTCATACTTGAGAAAAAATACAATAATAAAACACCAAATAATATCAATAATAAAAAATTTTCCAATCTTTACCTTTTTATAATAAAATAGGGAATACCCTATTTTATCTTTTTAGATTTATTAATGTGTTTAATAATTGATCTGAAGTTGTAATTGATTTAGCATTTGCTTCAAATGCTCTTTGAAATACCATTAGGTTAACTAAACTTTCACTCAAATCAGCTGTACTTAACTCCAATGTTTTCCCCTCAATTTTTGCAGTTTTTGAGTTGTTTGTATTATAAATTGGATCACCAGATGAGTTTGTTTTTGCAAGTAAGTTATCTCCTGATGGTAAAAGTCCTCTTTGGTTATTAAATAATGCAATAGAAACTTGTCCAATAGCAAAATCAACTCCACCTTGCTTCATAGTAATTAAACCTGATTGATCAATATTAAATTCACCAAAAGGAGAGTTTGAAATATTTAAAGCATCTAATTTTAATTGAAGTGAGTCTTGTGTTGCTGTTTGCTCAATTGTATTTGTTATTTCTAAAAACTCTGCTCCTGCACCTTTTCTACCACTATAATCAGCATTTTTATCTTTAACTATACTATTTGTAGTATCTGTTAAAGTTGTACTAAATTCTAAATCATATTTTGAATCTTTAGTTGATATTACTAAGTTTCCATTTACATTTTCAACTTTAAAATAGTTATTAAATTGAACTTGTTTTGTAGTATCCATAGGATTTCCACCATTTTGAATAGCAGCTACCATCTCATCTACATTAGTAATATCAACCCCACCATTTGATCCTTCTAATGTCAATGAAAACTCAATATTCTTTTTCAATGTTGGATCATATATAGAAAAGTCTAAAGTATGGTCAATACCTGTATCAAGAGTTGCTAAATCAGCTGGAGCGTATACATTTCTTTGATTACCAGTTATTGCTCTTGATAGGGCATCTTGAATACTTTCCAATGCACCAACACCTGTTCCTGATTGTGCTTTTGTTCTACTTAAAGTATCATTTACTTCACCACTTACAGTTGTACTTGAACTCATTTCTTGAATACTATTAATAATAAAATCTTGACCAGGAACAAGAGATTTTATCTCTATCATACCTTTATATACATCTAAAGGATTTGTTGTTGAGTTAAAAGTATCTTTTTCTTCAAATTTACCTTGATCAACTGCTTCTGCTGTAATTGGATCAATTACATTATAAGCAGTCATTCCAGGAACAGTAGAAGAGATTTTATCTGCTAAGGCTTTATAAGTTGCTATTTTACTTGCAACTAAATTATAATCTTCTGTTACATTACTAGCATATGTTGTTCCTGTAACTGTTGCATTTGAACCAAATGTAACTTCAATTGTACCAGTACCATTATTTTTTGTAATACCTGTTGGAGGATTACCACCACTAGTTAAAGCCTCATTTGTATTAATAGCATTTTCTAAACCATCCAATATCTCTTGCATTGTTGCATCTGTATCAGAATCATAGTGAACTTCAGTTCCATCAATAGTCATAGAGTATCTTGTATTATTAGCAGCAGTTATAGTATTTGTAATCGTTGTAGTTCCTGAACCTGCAACTACTGAATTACCAGTATCACCACCTGCAAAATCCACTAAAGAAGTAATTAATTCATCTGTTGCATTTGTACTTACAAAGTTTTGAGCAATTTTTGTTCCATTAATGGTAATTGAAATTTGATCACCCTCACCTTTAAAAGTTTCACCCTCAAATCTTACTTGTGATTTTTGTGAGATTGAAGTTGAAGAAGGACCATCAGGAGTATTTTTCAAATCTTGCAATCTTCTTGTATACTCTTTTTTAAGTATTTCAATATCATTTAGTTTTGCTGCTTTACTTTTAAGACCCGTTCCAGAAAAGGCATCACTTGAATCAGCTCTAGTTGTTGCAACATAATCAGTTGCTTTTGCTGTAATTGTTTCTACATAAGTATCATGCCTAATAATTCTTGAACCTAATAATTCAGAATAATCATCAGTAAATAAAGTTGCATTTGGATTAGTTGAAATTACATCAGAATCAGTATCAAGTGGCCTCATAGCCCATCCTTGTACCTCATTTCCTGCTGCATCTTGTAAAGTTCCATTATCACCCATTCTGAAGTTACCAGCTCTTGTATAAAAAGATTCTGATGTTCCACCTTGGGTTTTATTTTTTACTGTAAAAAATCCATCTCCACTAAGTGCCATATCATAATTTACACCAGTTAACTTCAAGTTCCCTTGCACATAAAGTTTTTCTGCATCTAAAATTTTTGACCCTTTACCAATTCTATCTTGGTACATTTGATCTGCAAAAGAGATTCTTGAACTTTTATATCCTATTGTATTTACATTGGCTATATTATTAGACTCATTGTCTAATGCTGTTTGTTGTGATGATAACCCTGAAATACCTGTCCAAAGTGCTCCAATCATGATTTATCCTTTTTATATAAATCTTAAACATCTAAACTTTAAATGTTCAAATATTAATACTTTAA
>ERZ1673962.858-NODE-858-length-17596-cov-8.251240_pt1 | contig 17596 bp, 9 predicted proteins | sample MGYA00580188_ERZ1673962 | MGnify/ENA primary metagenome ERZ1673962 (study PRJEB41334, sample SAMN05608104) | rock metagenome | biome: terrestrial subsurface; feature: shale formation; material: shale | place: USA: Pennsylvania ... | reverse complement strand
CCGTTGCTGCTGAGGAAAACCTTAAAATACTGTCCGGGATTAGTTGACCACTACACCTCATGGAAGGACGATTATCAAAAAGGTCCCTCAAAGACCCTTAAGCGTCTGGAGAAATCTATTTCTGAATATTCTGAGCCAATTATGTCCATGGTTGAATCTGAGGACCTGGAGCGGCAGTTCAGAACAACTCATGAATGGCGCAGCATCATTGAGAGCCAGGTTAAAAGCAGGCTCAAGCTTTATCCTGGCTCCATCAAGAAATAGCTACGAATTTAGCACTTTGTGTGGAAAATAGCCGCTAACTAATTAATTTATGGTTTTGAAGGTTTAGTACTTTCTGTGGTCGTCCAATTAGATAGACGACCACACAAAGTTCCAAGACTCTCCAACCTAAACTTAATCAATTTCGCCACAATGGCTTTTCCCGGCAACCGGGGGTGAATGGTTATGATTAAAGTGACCACACCCCCTGATCAGAAACAAAAAATAAGCCTGCGAACCGATAGGCGGATCCATGTGACAGTTCTGCATAACTCAAATTTTGCTTACGACTCAACTCCTTCATCAACAGTTTGGTCTACCCGAGATTCATCGCGGGAAAGGTTCAAATGTTCGTTTAGCACCGCATCCAACTCCTGAATTGCCTTGTGCTTATTCGTCCACCAGTCGGTGGACCACACTCTAAACAGCGTCCAACCAAGCCCTTCCAAAACACCTTGACGAATCTTGTCACGTTCACGGGCATAGGCCGAGCTGTGATACATCGCACCGTCACATTCGATGCCCGCCAAGTAGAGACCAGGTTTGTCTGGGTGAACAATACCCATGTCGATGCGGTAGGCAGAGACACCAATTTGAGGATGCACTGTCCAGCCTTTTTCCTGCAACGCTCTGGCCACAGCCACCTCGAAAGGAGATTCGAAGTCGCCCATGGAACCATGTATAGCCGCTCCCAAGGCAGAGGCTCCACGTTCGGCATATTCCAAGAAGTGTTTGAGGTCGGCAACGGCACGAGCCTGGGTGCGAGCCAGATCAATACGCTCCGGCGGCATAGTGGAGAACACTACCATCTCGGAGCGAGCGCGGGTCATGGCTACGTTCAGTCGGCGCTCTCCACCCGTGCGGTTGAGCGGGCCAAAATTCATGGTGACATGACCAGCTTCATCCGGCCCATAAGTGATGCTAAACAGAACGACATCTCGTTCATCACCCTGTACGGTCTCCAAGTTCTTCACGAAAACAGGTTCCAACTCGTCCTCGGAGAATGCCCACTCAATGCTTGGATCTTCCGCTCTGGCTGTGTCCAAAAGATCCTCAATCAGGCTTTGCTGCTCCGTATTAAACGTGACCACCCCTATGGACTGGTTACGGACAGCAGGATCATCTGATGTCAGGCGGCGGACAATCTCCGCCACGATCGCCTTGGCCTCCCCTTGGTTATGGCGAGCCTTGCCGCGCGCGTAGAAACCCTCCGGCTTCACCAATGACACGCCCTTGTCCGGATGCACTGGCGCCGGGAATGTAACCAAGGAGCTGTCATAATACCGGCTATTAGAGAAGGCGATGAGGCTTTCCCGACGAGAACGATAATGGAGGTTCAGCAGTCGTTGAGGGATACTGGCTCCGATTAATTCATCTAGGATACTTTCGAGATCCCCTTCGCCATCGATCTCACCGTCAGGATCATCATCCGAACGTCCGAAGAAATTGGTTGGCGGCATCTGTTTTGGATCTCCGGCCACAATCACCTGTTTACCTCGTGCCAGAGAGCCTACTGCGTCCCACACGGTGATTTGGGAGGCTTCATCGAAAATAACCACATCGAATTGGGCTTGACCAGCGGAAAGAAACTGGGCGATCGACAGGGGTGACATCATCAAGCAAGGTGCGAGCGTTGTGATTACATCCGGAATGGTTTCCATCATTTCCCGCACTGGCTTATGACGCATCTTCTTCTGAAGCTCATGGGCCAACACACCCCAGGACGAGTTTTTCCTGGTGGTTTCCTGGTCCGGGATCTCTCCTGCCAGATTGGCAGCAATATACTGCGCCGTTAGATTGCTGAACTGGGTATCCAACTCCCGGAAATTTTGAATGGCTGCTTCGTGCTCTGGCGAGGAAAAGGTGCGTAGTACTTCATCTTCACCGATTACCGCCGAGGACCACCAACTGCAATAGGCTGCCTCAAAGACTTCTTCGACTTGGTCTGCAGATACAGAACCATTTTCTATGGCTTCCACCAGAGGACCGAGCTGAAAATCCAGTGCTTCGGAGCGACGGCGCACCCAGGCGCACCAGTCTCTCAAGGCTACATGATTATCCACAATCTCCTGGCATTGTCTGGCGAGAGAATCAAGGGCTGGCAGATCTTCTGGCAATCGCTTATCTAGCGATGCACCGATCAGCCCCTCAAAATTTTCCTTCTCGGTATTGAATGACTCAAATGCAGCCTTGAAGTCATTGATGGTTCGCCCAACTTGAGCATCTGGTGCCAGCAAATCATTAGCATCATAGAGCAGAGTTCGGATCTTTCCGCGCAACTTGGCGAGCGATTCCGCATCATCCGCTAGCTTGCCGACTGCAACGCGAGCACGTGAACCAAGCGTTTTCAGAGCGGCCATCGCGTTAGGGTCTGAATCGTAGGATTTCCACTCCCGTAGCCCCCTCAGCTGGCCGTCCAAGCGGTTAATATTTCCACCGGTTTCGCTCAATTGTTTCAGGACAGGAATATCATTTGTTGGATCCGGATTACCCTGTGCCCCGCCCTCACGCATTTGCTTGACTACCTTGCGTTTTGCAAGCCAGCTCTTGGGCCACCATGAGTCGTTGGCTTGCTTCCAGGCTTGTTCTAACAGAAGAGCGTCCAGTTTTTGCCAGGCCAAAGGCGAATAGACGCAACTCAGCTTCGATTGCGCCTCAATATAGGCTTTTAGTTGAGTAACAGCTTCTTCTAGCGCATCCAATCGATCCGCTGCATCCGGCTCAAGCGCAAATGATGCTTGCTGACGGTATGCATCCAGCAACACTTGGCCACACTCTGCTGTGGCCGCCAGCTTCGGTAAGGTCACTATCCCTAAGCTGATTCCCAAGGCTTTCTCAAGAGCTAGTAATTTCTCTGCCAACTGCGTCCCGCTTGTCTTCAAACGACGGGCCGCTGATATGACCTCCTCTTCCCACTGAGGCCGCCACTCAAAATTGCTGATAACTCCCAAAGGGTGGTCAACCAGATTACCGACAGCCCTTGCCTGAACAGAAAGCAACTGAGCCATTTCACGCAGCTTCGCAAGTTGGCTCTCATCGTGATAGGCCATATTCGGCCAGCTCAGTTTTACCTTAGCGGCTAGATCAGCATCACGAACCTTCACACCAATTGCATAGTGTGCTGTCAAGCCGTTGCGATGGCGTTGGTGTAAGGCATTCACCACCCGGTTTAGGCGATCGCGCAATGATTTAAGCCGTTCTCCCTCGGCTTTCCAGTCACGGACAGTGGACTGGGAAACACTGTTCCAAGATGTCCGTAGCTGATCCAGCACATCTGCTTTTCTTGCCTTGTTGGAGTGGAGCTCCAGACAAAACTGTCCCAGACCAATATCTTTTAGACGCCGGTAAACAACTTCGAGCGCTGCGGTCTTTTCAGACACGAACAGCACTTTCTTACCCTTACCCAGCATGTGCGCAATCAAGTTGCCGATAGTTTGGCTCTTGCCGGTACCGGGCGGGCCAATAATCACAAAATCCTTGCCTCTATCTGCCGTAGCAATAGCCGCCATCTGAGAGGAGTCTGCCGGCAAAGGGGTCAGAAGATCTGCGGGAGTGTATTCACGATCAATGTCTTTCGGGTCAACAAAACGAATGTCGCTCTCGTATGCCTCACGAGGCGTGTCCAGCAAATGGCGCACTACCGGGCTCTCTTTAAGCGCCTCAGAGCGATCCACAAGATCTTTCCACATCAGATACTTGGCGAAGGAGAAATGGCCAAGCACCACGTCCTCCACCACCTCAAAGCCTGGCACATCCTTGACGGCATGGCGCACCCGGTTCCAGATACCAGCAACATCTACACCGCTATCATCTTCCGGTAAAGCACCGCTAAGACCACGAATTTCGATACCGAAATCCTTTTTCAGCAACTCCAGTAAGGTGGTGTTAAAGCGGGGTTCATCGTCATTGGCCACCATCTTCACACCACTACGAACAGACTTCCGTTCCAGGGATACAGGTAACAAAATGAGCGGTGCGCGATAGCGACGATTGTCTTTGTCCTTGGGTTTCCAAGACAAAAAACCCACGGCCAGGAACAGAGTATTGGAACCACCCTCCTTCAGTGATGTTTGCGCTTTGCGGTAAATCTCCACCGCGCGCTTATCCAAATCTTCTTGGCTCAGCTCCACCAACACTTGTTTCTTGGTCAGCGCATCACGGGCATATACTTCTTTTAGCTCTTCACCAGTACGCTGCCGGTGAATATCCGAATCCTGATCCTGAGTTTTTAGTTGTGGAAAGGGAGCAATGGAAATTCGAGCTCCCGTTGCCAGAACATCCTCCAACGCACCCGGATCATCGCACACCAGCGTCAAATTGCTCTTACTGGGCTTCTGGTTCAGCAGAGGGTTGCGCGCAGACAGATCTAGAAGCTTGCGCTGCCAACGCTCCAAACGACCGTCCGGCGTATCGTCTGGCAAATCCGCTTCCACATGCACATTTGCTGAGGGCAAATCTTGCGGGGCCTCCTCCAACCCAGGCTCGATGGCCTCCACCAAATCCGCAGATTCGCGCCCCCCTGCAACCTGTGTCTTAAGGCCAATCGGATTAATGCGATGTGCCCGAGCCCGGCGAATATCAATGGCAGCAACAAATTCGCTGTCCTTGTCCAGTGCTACCTGCTTATTCCCGTCCTTCACCGCCTGGGAGAATGGCGGTGCGGGGTGATTGGTCAGGAAGGTGGATTCAATTAGGATCAGCTCTTTCAGGGGAATGCGCTGACGCAGGGTTTCCGCTTCATCGGCCACCACACTGGAAAGGTCTTCCTTATCCAGCCATAGACCGACCAGTGCATGCCCCCGAGTAAGAATCACTAACGGGTTCAGTTGGGCCTGTTCCAGTGCGGCCGCAAACATCAAAGTGGTATCCAAGCAAGTCGCCACTTTTGCGCTTTCAATTTGGCTGGGCAAGCGAATCTTCTGGCCATTGCTCTCGAAGCTGGCCGGCGGCAGTGCATACCCCACCTGCATTTTCGCGATGGCAGAATAAATAGCCGATGCCATCAACCACACTTGCTCTCTGCTTCCGGATTCATAGCCGTTGATACTGCCGGACTTGCCTGCCTTACGAAGAATCTGACTGGCCTGTCCCAACAAGCGGTCCACTATAGGATCGTTCGGCGTGCAAAAAGCGGCCAACAATTCGGGGATGTAGGTCGCACCGCCCCACTCGTTATGAGCCAACAAATCCACCGGAATCGCACATTCGGCCAAGCACTGTTCGCCCTGGCAGACTCGAATCGTCACCATCCCTCGCATCGATTCCGTTAGACCGAGCAGGAAACCTCCATCCAACTCCAAATCACGATCCCTGATGGCAAGCAGACCACCCGCTGCTAGCCGATCCAGCGTCCAGCTCTTGGACTTCACAAAGGTCGGGGACGCCTCCAAACTCACCGTCAGGTCTGAAAGGTCTTGCTCGTCATCCAGATTCTCGACCTGAAGTTCGCGCATTACGGCGAATGCACTCTGGTGACAGGCGAAGTTGATCTTTTCCACCAAGGTGGCGTGGATTTTTATTTTTGACGTTTCCTGGTCAGACATACCTTTCCCTAATATATTCCTAACGGTTACAACGCAGCCCTATACACATAAACCGATTCCTCGCTTCAGAAGCAGTGGCCCTCTGACTCCCGTAGACTTCAAAAAACAGTACCTTATGCGGTAGTCAGATGTCTAAGAAATCGGGGGCTTGCTACTGATTACAGGAAATCCTCGTTGTTAATGTATTCGTAATAGGTTCAGAATCCTAATGTGAGTTTCTAAACTTGACCACAGATCAGGGTGGGTAGTAACCGTCAGCTGGCAAGCCCCTTTCCAGGCGTTAGTACTCAAGTCCAAGCTAAGGTGGTTTCAGTACATATGTCCATACACATCGGAACGGGTGCGCGAAATGAAAGCTTCAGACCTGCTGGTAAAGGCTCTCGAAAACGAAGGTGTTGAGTATATCTTCGCGGTTCCGGGAGAAGAAAACCTCGACCTCCTGAATTCACTGAAAGATTCCAGCATCCGCCTGATTGTGACCCGTCATGAACAAGGTGCCGGCTTCATGGCCGCTACGATTGGCCGTATCACCGAAAAGACCGGTGTTTGCCTGGCAACACTCGGCCCGGGCGCCACCAATCTCGTAACGCCGGCAGCCTTTGCCCGGCTTGGCGCCATGCCGATGTTGATGATCACGGGCCAGAAACCCATCAAATCCAGCAAACAGGGTCGCTTCCAGATTCTGGATGTGGTGGATGTGATGCGCCCGGTCACGCGTTTTACCCGGCAAATTGTTAATGGCAACACCATCGCACCCCTGGTTCGGGAAGCCTTTCGCCTTTCGATGGAAGAAAGGCCGGCCTCGGTGCATCTCGAGTTGCCGGAAGACATCGCAAGAGAAGATTGTGATGAGACGGTTTTCGAGGTGGTTGGTCACCGCATGCCCGCCGCCAACGACGAAAGTCTGTCTGAAGCGGTGGCCATGGTCGAAGCTGCGAAGTCTCCTTTGGTGCTTATTGGCGCCGGGGCTAACCGCAAGCGGGTCTGTTCAGCCCTGACGGATTTCGTGGATGCGACCGGTATTCCGTTCTTTACCACGCAGATGGGCAAAGGCGTGATCGATGAACGGCATCCACTTTATCTCGGTACAGCCGCCCTTTCCGCAAACGACTTTATTCATTGCGCCATTGATCACTCAGATCTTGTCATCAATGTTGGTCACGATGTGGTGGAGAAACCGCCCTTCATTATGGAGCATGGCGGCAAAAAGGTTATACACATCAACTTCTGCCCGGCCGAGGTGGATGCCGTCTATTTCCCCCAGCTCAATGTTGTGGGCGATATTGCCTTGTCTCTGAAAAATCTGGGCCAGCAAATCCGCAAGCAGGATCACTGGGATCTCTCCTATTTCGAAGCCATGAAAAAGGAGGTGGACACTCACCTTTCCCGCTATTTTGAAGACGACCGCTTCCCCATGCTGCCCCAGCGCCTGGTCAATCTACTCAGGAGCAAACTGGACGACGATGCCATTCTGAGCCTGGACAATGGCATCTATAAGGTCTGGTTTGCCCGCAACTATAAGTGTTACAAGCCAAATACCATGCTGCTGGATAACGCCTTGGCCAGCATGGGAGCCGGCCTGCCCTCGGCCATCGCTGCGAAAATTGCTCGTCCTGATTCGCAGGTGGTGGCCATCTGCGGCGACGGCGGCTTCATGATGAATTCACAGGAACTGGAAACCGCAGTGAGGCTGGAGCTTGATCTGGTGGTTATTGTACTGAACGACAACGCGTTTGGGATGATTAAGTGGAAACAGGAAGGCATGGGGTTTGATGACTACGGACTGGACTACAGTAACCCGAAATTTGTTGATTATGCCCGCAGCTATGGCGCCAATGGTTATTTGGCCACCAGTGACGACCACTTTCAGGAAACGCTGGATCACTGCCTGGCAAGCCCTGGCGTTCATCTGATTGAGCTGCCTGTCGATTACTCACTCAATCACCGGATTCTGAACGTGCTGCTGAAGGAAAAGGCCTGCCAGGTTTAGGGGGTTACCAGTGCAGTTCGAGAATGTTGTCGCCTTTGCTGCGCACGTCAACGCCGCTTTCACGGCTGGCCTCCGCCATTCGCTCCCGTAGCCAGCCGACATCTTCAGGAGCGGGTCGGTGCAGGGTAAAACGCGCAGTGTCCAGCACCGCCATGTCCAAGCCCTTCAAGTCACCGTGCTGGTTCAGCAACGGAAAATAAAGCACCCGAAGGTCGGGGCGGAACTGTTCATACCCTGTAATTCCTTCGTAATCGTTGATCAGGTCGCCGCACCCATAGAGGATCAGCTTCTTGTTATAGACTTCCATGCCCCTGGGATGATGGGAGGAGTGACCGAAGACCAAGTCCACACCGGCTTCATCTATCAACATCCGCGCGAACGCCTGGTGTTCTTGGGAAATATCGTAGCCCCAGTTGCCGCCCCAATGGATTGAGTAAACCACCACATCTCCGTCCCGGCGCTGGGCCTGAATGGTCTGGGCAATGCTGGCAACCGTGGAAGAGGAGAAATCCCGCAGCAACCGAACACCGGGGCGACTGGCGGTAGCGGCCCAGCCGGGTTCAATACCACTGTCTGGGTGGCCTCCGGCAAATACCAGCACTCTACCCTCGCCTGTTTGGTGTATGGCTGGCGCCTTAGCCGCATTCAGGTCCAGGCCTGCGCCGGCGGTTTGAATCCCGGCATTTTGCAGAACATCCAGGGTTTCCCGAAGGCCCTGTTTGCCCCAGTCCAGCACGTGATTGTTGGCCAGGGTGCAGACATCAAGCTCTGCCGCCTGCAGGCAGGTGACATTGGCCGGGTGCATGCGGTAGTTGATGCCTTTTCGCTGGCGATCATCACTGGTGGTAACGGCAGTTTCCAGGTTGGCAATGCGTACATCGGGCTGCACCTGCTTTATTAACGGCAGTGCATCGCCCCAGATGTAATCGGGTTCAACGTTGCGTGGAATGGTCCCGTACCGCTTTTCCGCCAGGGTGACGTATTCCTTCGCGGAGCGTACTACTGGCTCAAAAAGAGCTGGATCCGACGATTGGGGCATAATCTGATCAATGCCCCGCCCGGTCATCACATCGCCGCACAGCATCAATCTTAAAGTATGCATTCTGCCCTGCCTTGCTTGATCAATCGCAGGTGTAGCCATGCAACTCCAGCCCTTCCTGCCAGTAATCGGCCACCAGCGGCGTGCCAATCAGGTAACTGGCGGTATGGGAGGTGTGGGAATCCGCCGCCTGGGACAGCGCCTCTTGCCACTCTTCCAAGGCAAAATCCCCTCGTCCCAGCCACATCAGGGCGACCAATTCGAGCAACTGGTCCGGATCCAGGTCATTGATGAGATTGACCATTTCCTGATAGGTGGCATCGTCGGCATGGTCAGCGAGGGTCTGCATTGCCCAGTCATCCGCCGGGCTGGTGGGGTTCTCGGTAATGGTCACCTGTTCCTTGGCGTGAAATTCATGGGCCTTGGTGATCAACAGACACACGGTTTCGGGATTAAGATTCAGTTCCATACGTTACCTCCTTCGCAGAAACAGAGTGGGACTCCGTTTTTGACATCGGATGGCATGTATTGGTCAGTCTAGCAGTTATTAGCTCACCTAATAGGGGGGTACTGGATAACGAAAGCCCCGGATTCCTACCACTTGAGTTGATGGCAAATTGGCAGGAATCCGGTTTATAAACAATTTGTTAGAGTCTATGTCTCAACAGACTTCTGCTTCCAGAGATAGAACAGTACCGGGATCACCAGCAACGCCAGGATAACGGCCGTGATCATCCCCCCGACCATGGGGGCGGCAATGCGACCCATCACTTCTGAACCGGTACCACTGCCGATCATGATAGGCACAAGCCCGCCCACTATGGCGGCCGCAGTCATCATGACCGGTCGTACCCGCAAGCCGGCGCCATGAAGCACGGCATGGCGAAGGGTTTCCCTCCTCGGTGTCAGGCCTTTGCGCTCACAGTTCTCCACCATTTCCTGATAGGACTGGTTGAGGTAGACGAGCATGATCACGCCTATCTCCACCGCCACGCCAGCCAGGGCGATAAAACCGACACCCACGGCGACCGAGAAGTTGTAGCCCAACAAATACATCAGCCAGATGGCACCAATCATCGCAAACGGCAGGGTTCCCATGATGATGCCCACTTCCGCGAAGCGCCGGAAATTCAGGAACAGCAGGATCACGATGATGGCCAGCGTCAGCGGCACCACATAGCTGAGCTTTTGCTTGGCCCGCAGCATGTACTCGTACTGACCGGACCAGGTCACAGAGTAACCCGCGGGCAGATCCAGTTCGCTGCTGACAATGTCCATGGCCTGCTCCACGTAGGTGCCAACGTCCATGCCGTCAATGTCCACGAAGGTCCAGCCGTTAAGGCGGGCGTTTTCGCTCTTGATGGCGGGTGGGCCGTCTTCCACGCGGATGTCCGCCACATCCGACAAGGCAATGCGCTGACCGGAAGCGGTCACAATCGGCAGCTGTTCCAGTTTTTCCGGAGAATCGCGGTAATCCGCCGGGTAGCGGACGTTAATGGGGTAACGTTCCAGCCCTTCGATGGTTTTGGAGACGTTGATCCCGCCAATGGCGGACGCCACGACCTGTTGCACGTCGGCAATGTTCAACCCGTATCGGGCGGCGCGTTCCCGGTCAATGTCGGCCTTGATGTAGCGCCCTCCGGCTACTCGCTCGGAGTAAACCGAGGCTGTGCCGGGAATATCGACCATGATTTCCTCTAGCTGCTTGCCGATGTCCTGGATCACAGCCAGATCCGGGCCGGCCACTTTGATGCCCACCGGAGTCTTGATGCCGGTGGCCAGCATATCGATTCGCGTGATGATGGGCATAACCCAGGCATTGGTCACGCCGGGAAAGCGAATCAGGTTATTGAGCTCTTCCTTGAGTTTCTCGGTGGTCATCCCCTCGCGCCACTCATCCCTTGGTTTGAGCTGGATGAAGGTTTCGATCATGGTCAGGGGCGCCGGGTCGGTGGCAGTGTCTGCCCGCCCTACTTTGCCAAAGACGGTTTTCACTTCCGGCACGGTGGCGATCAGTTTGTCCGTCTGCTGCAGCAGCTCCCGCGCCTTGCCGATGGAAATGCCCGGGTAGGTGGTGGGCATGTACATCAGGTCGCCCTCGTCGAGCGGCGGAATGAACTCGCTGCCAATTTTACTGGCAGGCCAGACACCGACGACCAGCGCCACCAGTGCAGCCAGGACCGTGGTCTTCGGGAAACGAAGAACCAGCTTCAATACCGGCATGTAGGCGCCGACCAGCAGCCGGTTTATGGGGTTCTTGTGCTCCGGAAGCACCTTGCCACGAATGAAATAACCCATGAGCACCGGCACCAGCGTGACCGCAAGCGCCGCACTGGCGGCCATGGCGTAGGTTTTGGTAAAGGCCAGCGGAGCAAACATGCGCCCTTCCTGGGCCTCTAGTGCAAACACCGGTACAAAGCTGACGGTGATGATCAGCAAGGAGAAAAACAGCGCAGGGCCGACTTCCGCAGCGGACCGTGCCACCACCTCCCAGCGGTTTTCCGGGGTCAGGGGTGTTCGCTCCATGTGTTTGTGCATGTTCTCGATCATCACGATGGCGCCATCTATCATGGCCCCGATGGCAATGGCGATCCCGCCCAGAGACATGATGTTGGCGTTGATGCCCTGCCAGTGCATGACGATGAAGGCCGCCAGGATGCCGACAGGCAGGCTGAGGATGGCCACCAGGGAGGAGCGCACGTGGAACAGGAATACGATACACACCAGGGCAACGACGACAAACTCCTCGAGCAGCTTGAAGCCCAGGTTGTTAACCGCCCTTTCGATCAGGCCGGAACGGTCGTAAACCGTGACCACCTCAACGCCTTCAGGGAGGCTGGATTTCAGGGAGTCCAGCTTGGCCTTGACGCCGTTGATGGTGGCCTGTGCGTTTTCGCCAAAGCGCATCACCACCACGCCGCCCACGGTTTCGCCGTTGCCGTTCAACTCCGCAACCCCACGGCGCATCTGCGGCCCGACTTCCACAGTGGCAACATCCTTGAGCAGGATTGGCGTGCCGTTGTCATCCAGCCCCAGCGGAATGGAAAGCAGGTCTTCCCGGGACTCGATGTAACCGGAGGTACGGACCATGTATTCAGCCTCGGCCATTTCGATCACCGAAGCGCCTACTTCCTGGTTTCCCCGCTTGATGGCATTCTGGATGTGAACCAAAGGCATGCCCAAGGCACGCAGTTTTTCAGGGCTGACCTTCACCTGATACTGCTTCACCATACCGCCCAGAGCTGCGACCTCAGAGACACCGGGTACGGTTTGCAGTTCGTATTTCAGAAACCAGTCCTGCAGGCTTCTCAATTCACTCAGATCGTGGTTGCCGGTGCGGTCTACCAGCGCATACAGGTAAACCCAGCCCACGCCCGTGGCGTCAGGGCCTAACTGGGGGCTCGCGGAATCCGGCAGACTGGGAGCCACCTGAGACAGGTACTCCAGCACCCGGGAACGTGCCCAGTACATATCGGTGTCTTCATCGAAGATCACGTACACGTAGGAATCCCCGAAGAACGAATAGCCGCGAACGGTTTCAGCCCCCGGTACCGAGAGCATGGCCGTGGTCAGTGGGTAGGTGACCTGATCCTCCACCATCTGCGGCGCCTGGCCGGGAAAGCTGGTTTTGATGATGACCTGCACATCGGAGAGATCCGGCAGCGCATCAACCGGGGTTTTCTTGAGGGAATACAGGCCGAGCCCGGTGATCAACACCGTGGCCAGCAGCACCAGGAAGCGGTTGCGGACGGACCAGTGAATAATGGCTGCAATCATTACTGGCTGGCCTCCCCGTTCATGGCGCTGTGATCCATGTTGCCATGGTCCATCGGGGCGGATTCCGAATCCATTTGCATGCCTGGCATGGTGTGTCCGGAGTGGTCCATCTCCATATCCATGTTGTCAGCAGGCCGTGCTTCCATACGTCTGAAATCGGACGTTTTGCTGGACTCGGAGTCGATAAGGAACTGAGCCGAGGTGACCACCGTATCGCCAGGCATCACGCCGTCCAGGATTTCGGCGTACTTATCGCCAACACGCCCCACACTGACGTTAACCGACTTGAACGCGCCTTCTTCCAGAGCCAGCACCAACCGGTCGCTTTGCCCGGTTCGTATGATAGATTCCCGCGGCACCAGGAACTGACGGCTGCCCCGTTGTCCTTGCACGTTGATACGCGCAAACATGCCAGGCATCAGCGCGCGGTCACTGTTGTCGAAACGCATCCGCACTCGTGCCGTCCGGGTTTCCGGGTTGATCTCGGGATAGACATAATCCACCCGTCCCTTCCATTCGCGGCCCGGCATGTAGTCCAGGGTCATTTCCACGCGATTGCCGGCCTCGACGGCCGACAGCTGGCTCTCGAATACCTCGCCAATCACCCAGACCTCATCAAGCGCGGCAATGGACAACACCCGGTTCCCCGGCTTGATGAACATACCTTCCCGCACGTTGAGGTTTTCAATCACCCCAGACGCTGGCGCATACACTGTAATGGTTCGCTGGATCTTTCGACCGTCCCGTAGCTGACGTATCAGGCCAGAAGGCACGTTCAGGGCTTCCAGGCGCTCCTGCGCGGCACTGACCAGCCGCTGATTACCTCGATTCAGTGCCATCAGCAGTTCTTCCTGAGCGTTAACCAGGGTGGGAGAATACAGGGTGTACAATGGAGTGCCCTGCTCCACCGGCTCCCCTTCGGATTTCACGTAAAGCGACTCGATCCAGCCTTCGACCCGTGGATGTACATGGGCCATGCGGTCTTCGTTGTAATGCACATAACCAACCGTGGTGATGTTGTTGGGCATACGCCCCTGAATCACAGGTTCAGTCCTAACACCAAGGTTGTTAACGACCGTCGGGGAGATGCGAACGGTGCCGGGGGAATCCTCGGCAGAACCGCCTTTCTCGTAAACCGGAATCAAATCCATGCCCATAGGCGACTTACCGGGTTTGTCGCTTTTGAAATTGGGGTCCATGGGCGCCACCCAGTAAAGTGGCTCTTTTTTGTCCGATTCAGCGCTCTGTGACACAGCGTTAGGGGTTGTATCTGGTGCCAGCCAATAAGCGGCCGCCGCTCCGGCGATACTACCGAGCACTACAAAGCCCAGCGGGCGAATAAAATTGGCCATGAAGTCAGTCCTGATAGTGAGTCAATGAAGAGATAGGGGCGTCAGTGGTTGAAGTCAGGTAGCGGAAGTCCGCCAGGTGTTTGGCTCGTTGGGCGCGCATCTGGATAAGCTCAACGTTGGCATTGAGCTGGTCAATGCGGGCCCGTACCGCCTCGGCAAAATCGCCGTCATCGTTGTTGTAGGCAGACAGCGCAGCCCCCGCCTGTTCCTCCATCTGTGGCAGCAGGGTTTGCTGATACAGTCGGATGCGCTCATCAAGGCGATCTATCCGGGCGAGAGCGGTTCGTGCCCCGGCCTGTAGGGTGCGAACCTGTAACAGTCGCTGGCTCTTGGCGGCCTCCAGGCGGGATGTTGACGCGCTCACTCGGCGGTCCTGTCGGTTGCCGGTGAAAATCGGAAGGTCAAAACCGACCGCCACCGAGAAGAGATCTGCTCTGTCCTGGCCGTTGGGGGCATCCTCCCGATAACCGTACTGGGCAGAGATGGACCATTCGGGTTTGTAAGCCTGGCGGGCAAGATCGAGATCTACCGTACGGGTCTCAACCAGCTGTTCGGTGGTGCGAACCTGTGGGTGCTGCCGGATCGCATCTACGGTAGTGAGCTCCCAGCCGTTTGCCACCGGGCCTGAGAATTGCGCAGGCAATTCACGGCTGACACCCGCGCCGCCTACTTCGGCCTGAACCCACTCCCGCAAGCCTTCCTGGCTTGCCGCCAATGTCGATTCCAGGGACGTCAGTCTGTCATCAAGCCGTGTCAGCTCAAGTGAGGCACGAATGACATCCTGTTGTCTGGCTCCCATTGACGCTGAGGCATACCCGGCTTCGGCGACGTCCACCAACTGTTCGAACAAGCCCCTATTGGCTTCAATCAGCTCAATGCTCTGTTCGGAACTCCAGATGTCCAGCCAGAGATTGGTCACGGTTCTTTCAATCTCTGCCTTTCGATTCTCACGGCGAAACTTCTCGACCACTGCCAGTTGGCTTTTCTTTTCACTGGCCAGCTGCAGTGTATTGCCCCGGGGAAAGCTCTGGGTGATCCCAATGGTGGTCTGGGTCATGCCCTCCTGTCCGGTATCAAACGTGTCGGTCGGCAAGTTGGCGGCACCAAGCTTAAGGCGGGGGTCTGGAAGGGTCCCCGCGGCGATGGATTCTTCCTGAAGTGCATCCTGAATCTGGACACTCTCAAGAAGCCAGGGGTCATTCTGGATAGCCAAATCAATGGCACGGTCCAGCGCAAGAGGCCCAGCCGCTGCAGGCAGACTCGTAAGGAGAGCAGCCCCCAAAGCTGTTGACTTTATAAAACGAGATAAGGTCGGCAAATTCAATACTCCAGAAAAATAACATCGGCGCGGGAATTCTATGGTGCCAACCTGAAACCAACCTGAAAGTAATACATTTCCACCCCTAAAAAGTTTGTTGATTAAAAATAAATATTAAGCGTTTTTTCAGAAATATTTCAGGAAAGCGTGTTTAACTTTAAACGTTGACCAAACAAACAAGGAGATATTGCAGTGAAAAAAACGATGTCATTTATTTTTGCAGCTTCCCTTTCCGGTACTGTTATGGCGGCTGATATAAATAGCAATCAGGATTTAACAACGCTTACGGAAGCAAGCCTTAAAGATGAGGCAACGAATGAATCCATCCTGAACAATGAAAAGATGAAGCGCCTTCACTGGGATATGACCGTCTCTGGCATGTCCGAGGCGGGCATGGAAGCCCGCGTTCAAATGATGAGCCGAGAAGGCAAGGCGTATCACGAAGCGTTGGAAGAAAAGGAGAAAAAACCGCAGGATAACCCTGCGGTAAACAGCTGAATGAAGAGGTGTCCGCCAGCAGGGTCCTTGTGGCGGCTGGCGGAGCCGACATGGCCAATAAATCATGAAAATCTGAAACCTACCTGAATTCCATTAAGTAGTTGGAGAATTCCATGAAAAAATACTTTGTTTCTGCAGTCTTGCTTTCAGTTCTGTCCACCGGTGCATACGCCGAGTCAGGTTACGCGGATCGTATAAACGAGGCACGAACCTATCCCAACAAAACAGTTGAGGCGAAATCCGCCGAAAAGACCTGCTCCCGCCACGTTGATAGCGATGAAAGATCCCAGTCAAAAACCATCGCAACCAAAAACTCGAAAACCAATAAATCTTAAAGAGCATTTCTAGCTTTAACCATAATAAAAGAATGACAAATATCACCTGCTATAAGCCTGATAGCCTCATAGCGGGAAAGGGCTGCTTTTATAGGTAGTCATTAAAGCCTGGCTCATGCATATTGCCGCAATATTTACATTGCGGTTTTTTTTGCGAAAAAAAAGCCGCAGACGAATCTGCGGCAATAATATTACTGAGAAAACGCAAATGGAAAACTAATGTGCTTACCTCTGCGGAATTGAATTAGACCATACGAACCTTAAACATTCCTGAAATTTTGATGGTTAATTTTATTTATAATATCGTTCCACAGGTTGAGGGAAATCGGCCCCGGGTTGTTCACTGGCCATCAATCGATATCTGGTGACCAACCCCCTCAAGGGTAACCTCCTTGAGGATAGTGAGCGACTCAGGGTCAAGGATCCAGAGCTTTGGCTCACCACGACTGGTAACCAATAGACTGCCATTAACCGGAGAGACGGCCAGGTGATAGGGAGCAGGGGCTAACTGCGCGCTTGTGCGGGAATTGTTGTTGAGTCCCAAGCGAACGATTCGTTCATCACCGCGGCTTGTGGCGAAAAGAAATTCCCCATCAGCGCTGAGATCCAGGCCATGGGGCGCATCGCCAATTTTGTATCGCGCTGTCACAGTGCCGTCAGCAAGCTTGAGAGCCGCAACTTCACCAGAGGCAGCGTCGTTGACGTAAAGGTGGTCCCCATCGGCAGAGAGCACCATGTGCTCGGGTCCTCCGCCTATGCGCATATTGCGCTTCACAAACCAGTTTCGAGTATCAATTTCGCTAACGGTGCCATTGCCGGTATTGCTGACAAATAACGTCTTCCCGTTATTAGCCGTCGTAACGTAGTTGGGAGATGGACCGGTGGCGATCACTTCAACAACCTCCCCCGACACCAGGTCGAGAACGCTGATTCCACCGCCCATGGGATGTGTGGAGACCGCGTAACGGCCATCGGTTGTTACCAGAACGTGGTGGACCGGGCCCGGTACTTCGAGTACCCGATCAACAACGTTGGTATTGGTGTTCACAACAAAAATCCGGCCAGTGGAGGCATCCGGCGCTGCGCTGCTGCCGCCGCCGTGGTGGGCAGCGTGGTCGTCTGCGCTGACCCCAGCCGGCCGGGCAGGCATCTTTTTACTGTCATGAGCCGTTAAACTGCCAACAATGAGAAAGCGGCCATCGGGCGTCAGTGCCGAACCGTGGGTGTTAACGGTGCCAGCAATTGTCGACGTCAAACGGTTATTCTCCAGATCCATCACGCCTACCGAGTCTGCCATCCCCATCGGAATGAACGCCCGATTGCCAGCGGCTGACACCGTTAGCGACAGACTCATCAAAAATACGGCAGTCGGGCCCGCAAACCACTGCTTACGTGAACGGTATTTCATTGGGGTCACCTTGTCTTCAGAGTACATGCGTCTGTGCGAGTTGAGCATGCCGAGCTGAAACCGGGCTGAAAACGC
>ERZ1673962.855-NODE-855-length-17640-cov-112.117600_pt1 | contig 17640 bp, 13 predicted proteins | sample MGYA00580188_ERZ1673962 | MGnify/ENA primary metagenome ERZ1673962 (study PRJEB41334, sample SAMN05608104) | rock metagenome | biome: terrestrial subsurface; feature: shale formation; material: shale | place: USA: Pennsylvania ... | reverse complement strand
GGCGCGCCTGCTGGTTGAGGTCGTCGGCCTGGCGGTTCACCTCGGCGGTGACCTCTTCCATGATCGTTTCCAGCTCGCCGCGCACGTCTTCCGGCAGGCCGTTCCAGAACTTGGTGTTGGTAATCACCATGTAGTCGATCAGACCGTGGTCGGAGGCGGTCATGTAAGGCTGGACCTCGTGCACCTTCTGGCTTTCATAGTTCGACCAGGTGTTCTCGGTGCCATTGACCACGCCGGTCTGCAAGCCCTGGTAGACCTCGGCGAAGCTCATCTTGCGGGGGTTGGCGCGCACCGCCTTGAACTGCTCGTCGAGCACTGCCGAGGCCTGCACGCGGAACTTCAGCCCACGGGCATCCTTCGGCTCGCGCAGCGGCTTGTTCGCCGAAAGCTGCTTCATGCCGTTGTGCCAGTAGGCCAGGCCGGTGATGTTCTTGTCCTCCATCGCGCGCAGCAGTGCCTTGCCCTGCGGGCCGCTCTGGAAACGATCGGCTGCCGCCAGGTCGTCGAACAGGAACGGCAGGTCATAGATCTGGATGGCCTTGGCGTAATGCTCGAACTTGGCCAGCGACGGCGCCAGCATGTGCACATCACCGAGCAGCAGGGCCTCCATTTCCTTGCCGTCGCCGAACAGCGAGGAGTTCGGATACACCTCGACCTTCACCTTGCCCGGCAGGCGTTCCTCGGCGAGTTTCTTGAACAGCAGGGCGCCCTGCCCCTTTGGTGTGTTGTCCGCCACTACATGGGCGAACTTTATGGTCACGGGGTCGGCATGCACCAGCCCGGCGACGGTGAAAGAAAGCGCGCAGGCGAGTGCCTTGAGCTTGTTACTCAGCATGGAAGTACCCTCTTGTTTTTGTCGGTTGGTACGTTTCGCGGGCAAGCGTTGCGGTCAGGGCACCGCTTGCCCGGCACGTTGCAGCAGGCGACGGGCACGGCCGATGACGGGGGCGTCGACCATCTGTCCGTCCACCACGAAAACCCCATCGCCGGAAGCTCCGGCGGCGAGGATGCGTTGCGCCCAGTCCAGCTCCGCGGCACTGGGCATCAGGGTTTCGTGCACCACGGCCACCTGGCTCGGGTGGATGCACAGCAGGCCGCCAAAGCCCATGTCACGCGCATCGGCAGCGGCACGGGCGAGGCCCTCGAGGTTCTTGATGTCGGGAAAGACGCTGTCCAGCGGTGCTGCCAGTCCGGCCAATCGCGACTGCAGCAGCAGCGCATAGCGCGCCTGGTCGAGCATGCGCTCGGCGCCGGCGGTGCCATTGGCCAGGCCGAGATCGAGGCCCAGGTCCAGCGCGCCGAAGGACAGCCGCTCGACACCCTGGGCGTGGGCAATTTCCGCCAGATTGGCCAGCCCGCGGGCAGTTTCGACGATTGGCCAGACCGGCTTGCCGTAGCTGGCCGCCAGCGCAACCTGCACCGCGCTTTCGACCTTCGGCAGCAGCACGCCGGCGACGCCGGCATGACGGGCACAGAGCGCCAGGTCCGCGGCCTGCTCGGCATGGGTTGGCGCGTTGATGCGCACCAGCAGGCGCGCCTCCGGGTTGGCAGCGAGGAAGGCATCAAGGTTGCCCCTCGCCTCTGCCTTAAGGTTCTCCGCGACCGCATCCTCGAGGTCGACGATGACCGCGTCGGCGCCCGTCGCCAGCGCCTTGGGAATGCGTTCCGGACGGGTCGCCGGGACGAACAGCGCGCTACGGATGATCGATGAGTTCATGGGCTGGCTCCTGGGTGCGTTCATACCGCGCCCTGCTCGTGTAGCCGCTTGATATCCGCGGGGGCGTAGCCCAGCTCAGCGAGCAAACTATCGGTGTGCTGGCCCAGCGCGGGGATGGGGTCCATGCGCGGGGCGAAGGCGCTGTTGCGCCCCGGCGGCAGCAGCGCAGGCAAGCGACCGGCCGGGCTGTCCACCTCGCTCCAGCGCTGGCGGGCCTCCAGCTGCGGATGCGCCCAGACACCAGCCATGTCGTTGACGTGGGCATTGGCGATGGGCGCGGCATCCAGGCGCGCAATCACTTCGTCGGCACTCAGCTTGCCGAACACGTCGACGATGATCGCGCGCAGCGCCTCGCGGTTGTCCGAGCGCTGCGAGTTGCTGGAGAAGCGCACGTCGCTGGCAAGCGCGGGTTGCAGCAAGACCTTTTCGCAGAACAACAGCCACTCGCGCTCGTTCTGCAGGCCGAGCATCACCGTGCCGCCGTCACCGGTGGGGAACGGGCCGTAGGGGTAGATGGTGGCGTGGGCGGCGCCGGCACGCGGCGGCGGCGGCGCGCCCTTGTAGGCGTAGTACAGCGGGTAGCCCATCCACTCCACCAGGCTTTCGAGCATGGAAACGTCGACGCGGCTGCCCTCGCCCGTCTTGTCGCGCAGCATCAGCGCCGAGAGCACGCCGGTGTAGGCGTACATGCCCGCGGCGATGTCGGCGATGGAGCAGCCGGCCTTGGCCATCTCGGTCTCACCCGGCCCACCGGTGACGGAGAGAAAGCCGCCCTCGCTCTGGATCAGCAGGTCGTAGGCCTTCTTCTGCTCGTAGGGGCCGCCCTCGCCGTAGCCGGAGATATCGCAGACGATCAACCGCGGAAAACGCTCGTGCAGCGCGTCGAACGACAGCCCCATACGCGCCGAGGCGCCGGGCGCGAGGTTCTGCACCAGCACGTCGGCACCCGCCAACAGCTGGTCGAGCACCTGCGCGGCGGCATCCTGCTTCACGTCCAGGGTCAGGCTCTCCTTGGAGCGGTTGGTCCAAACGAAATGCGAGGCCAGGCCATCGACCCGCTCGTCATAACCGCGGGCGAAATCGCCGGCACCGGGCCGCTCGATCTTGATCACCCGCGCGCCGAGGTCGGCCAGCTGGCGCGTGCAGAACGGCGCGGCGATGGCGTGCTCGAGGCTGACCACGGTGATGCCATCGAGTGGGCGGGGTTTGACTTGGCTGTTGTTCATGTTCGGTTCCTGCAAATTCGGCGTTGGGTGGAAAACGGCAACGCCTTTTCCACGCGTCTGTTCAAGCCCCTGGGGACTCTGGCGCCACTTTGGTGGATGAGGCTTCGCCGTCATCCACCCTACGATTGAGTTCAGGCCAGCTCGTCCAGGCGCTCCAGGTCGCGCAAACGCCAGACCCTGTCGATCAGCACGCCCGCCTCGTCATCGCTACGCGCCGCGGAGAACTGCACCAGGCGGCGGAATTTGTCTTCCAGCTCGGCGCGGCTCAGCGTGTTGCCGGGGTCGCCCTTGGGTTCGTCGATGGCGCCGTGCAGCGTGCGGCCATCGGCAGTGGTCACTTCGACACGACCGAGCCAGCGCGCCGGGTAGGCGCCGTCGACCTCAGGATCGAGGGTCATCGAGACCCTCTCGCGAAACTCGCCGACGCGCGGGTCGCTGAGCGCATGGCTGTGGAATTCGGTCAGGCCGGCCTTGCCGTACAGGGCGATCAGCCCCAGCACGGTGCCCATGGAGAACTTGGCCTGATGCACCGTCTGCGGCACCGTCACGCGGCCGAGCACGTCGATCGCGCCCTGGTGCACGCGGGTGGTGACCGAGGCGATGTCATCGGACCCGAGCCCTTCGCGCTGCACCAACGCCAGCAACGCATCGGCGGCCGGGTGGGTATGCCGGCAGGAGGCGTGGAACTTGAAGGAGGTTTCCGCCAGCGCCCAGCGGGTGCCGAGGCGGTCGGACAGCTTGCTCGGCTCGGCATCGCGGGACATACCGGCAGCCATGCCCTGCTCGCCTTCGAGGATGTTCTGCGCGCCAGTCAGGCCATCGGCGGTCAGGTAGGCGGCGAGCAGACCATCGGCAGCGGCCTTGGCCGTGTGCAGCTGCTTGGAGTCGGCCGCGTCACGAAGAAACTCCCACAGCCCCGCGGCCTGGGTGCCGGCGCTGCCGAGCAGGTGGGTGAACTGCTGCTGGTCGAAGTTCATCAGCTTGCCTACGGCCACCGCGGCAGCCAGGGTGCCGACGGTCGCCGTGGTATGGAAGATGCGGTAATGCGAGCGGCCGAGGAATTCGCCGATGCGGATACCCGCCTCGTAACCGGCAACCGAGGCCATCAGAAGCTCGCGGCCGGACTTGCCCAGATCCTGCGCCGCCGCCAGCGCGGCCGGGAAGACCACCGTGGCCGGGTGCAGCACGGAGCTGTTGTGCAGATCATCCTGCTCCACCAGGTGCGAGCTGGCGGCGTTCACCAGCGCGGCGAAATAGGCGGAGCTGCTCTGGCCGTTGACCAGAATGCGCGCCGGTCCGTCGGCCGGGCCCATCCTCTGCGCGTAACGCTCGAACAGCGGAATCGGATGCGAGCCGGCGCTGGCCAGGGCCGAGCCGAGCCAGTCGAGAAAGAGGTCTTCGGTGCGAGCGAGCACCGGCTCGGGGATCTGCTCGTAGGTGAGCCCGGCTAGGAATTCGGTCAGCGCCTGGGTGTGTTGGCTCATGCGCGAGACTCCATTGAGTTGGACAGTTCGATGAGGTTCAGATCGGGGTCGCGCACATACACCGAGCGGATCGGGCCGGTGGCGCCGGTGCGTTGCACTGGGCCTTCGATGATCGAGACGCCCTGCGTTTCCAGATGCGCAATGACTCGATCCAATGGTGTGGCGACGATAAAGCACAGGTCCGCCGAACCCGGCGTCGGCCGCTCGGCCTTGGGCTCGAATTCGCGCCTGGCCTGGTGCAGGTTGATCTTCTGATTGCCGAAGGCCAGCGCCTTGCGCCCTTCGCCGAAGGTCACCACCTGCATGCCGAGCACGCGGGTATAGAAGTCCACCGTCGTCTCGATGTCGGCGACGGTGAGGACCAGATGGTCGAGGTGGCTGATATTCATGACGCACTTTCCTTTTTCGTAGGGTGGAAATCGCGAAGCATTTCCACCACCTGTTTCGCCTGTTCGATACGCCTGGAAAAGGCTTCGCCGTTTTCCACCCTACGTTTGTCTCCGTTAGAACGAGCGCGGCAGCTCGAGCAAGTGCTCCGCCACGTACGACAGGATCAGGTTGGTTGAGATCGGCGCCACCTGGTACAGCCGCGTCTCGCGGAATTTGCGCTCGACGTCGTATTCGTTGGCGAAGCCGAAGCCGCCGTGGGTCTGCAGGCAGGCGTTGGCGGCCTCCCAGCTGGCCTTAGCCGCCAGGTACTTGGCCATGTTGGCCGCCGCTCCGGCGTTGCGCCCGGCGTCGTACTCGTCGCAGGCGCGCCAGCGCATCAGGTCCGCGGCCTCGATCTCGATGTGCGCTTCGGCAATCGGGAACTGCACGCCCTGGTTCTGCCCGATAGGCCTGCCGAACACCACGCGGTCGCGGGCATAGCCGGCGGACTTCTCGACAAACCAGCGGCCGTCCCCGATGCACTCGGCGGCGATCAGCGTGCGCTCGGCATTCAGCCCATCGAGGATATAGCGAAAACCCTTGCCCTCTTCGCCGATCAGACTGCTGGCGGGAATCTCCAGATTGTCGAAGAACAGCTCGTTGGTCTCGTGATTGACCATGTTGGCGATCGGCTGCACGGTCAGGCCGTTGCCGATGGCTTCACGCAGATCGACCAGGAAGATCGACATGCCCTCGGACTTGCGCTGCACCTCGGCCAGCGGCGTGGTGCGCGCCAGCAGGATCATCAGGTCCGAGTGCTGGATGCGTGAGATCCACACTTTCTGCCCGTTGATCACGTATTTGTCACCCTGCTTCACCGCGGTGGTCTTGATCTTGGTGGTGTCGGTGCCGGTGGTGGGCTCGGTGACGCCCATGGACTGCAGGCGCAATTCGCCGCTGGCCAGCTTTGGCAGGTAGTAGCGCTTCTGTTCTTCGCTGCCGTGCCGGAGCAGCGTAAACATGTTGTACATCTGCCCATGAACGGTGCCGGAATTGCCGCCGCAATGGTTCACTTCTTCGAGAATCACCGAGGCTTCGGCCAGGCCCAGGCCCGAGCCGCCGTACTCTTCCGGAATCATCGCCGAGAGCCAGCCGGCCTCGGTCATGGCGGTGACGAAGGCTTCCGGGAAGCCCTTCTCCTCGTCGATCCTGCGCCAGTACTCGGCGGGAAATTCGGCACAGAGGGCACGCACGCCTTCACGGATGAAATTGAGTTCTTCGTGCCTGGCGTCCTGATAGTTGTGATTCGTCGTCATCTCGATACGTTCTCGTTGTTAGAGAGGTCGCCCCTCTCCCCAGAGGGGCGAGGGAGCTATCCGGTGTACGGTCGGAAGTCATGCCTTGGCAGATGGCATCGCGTGTACACCGATCTAGAAACCGGACACCGACCAGTCCCCTCGCCCCCTTGGGGAGAGGGTTAGGGCGAGGGGGCAGAGTCCCGCCATACACCTCAGTCGAATTCCACTTCGGCTTTCTGTGCCAAGCCGTTGTGATCGCCGGCCCAGAGTTCGGCCTTGCCCGGCGCGATGATGCGACCGCCGACCTCGAACGGCTGCGGTGCGATCAGCGGGCGCAGGCCGCGGTAGGCAAAGCGCCGCAGGCGGGCGTCGGGATTGGCGCGGCAAAAGGCGCGCAGGTTCAGCGTGGCGATCAGCGGGCCGTGAACGACCAGACCGGCATAGCCCTCGGCCTCGGTGACGTAGGGCCAGTCGTAATGGATGCGATGGCCGTTGAAGGTGACCGCCGAATAGCGGAACAGCAGCGTCGGCGTCGGCGTTACCGCCTCGCGCCAGCCACCGGCAACCATGGGTTCGCCGCTGCTGGTCTTCGGTGGGCTGGGCTCACGGTAGACGATGTCCTGCTCTTCGCGGATGGCCAGACGACCGTCCTGCAGGTAGTCGTGCTGCACGGTGACGAACAGCAGCGCACCGGTGCGCCCGTGTTTTTCCTCGATGTGCTTGATGGTCGATACCCGCCGCGCCTCGCCACCGGCCTCCAGCGGACGAAGAAACTCGACCCGGCCGCCGGCCCACATGCGGTTGCGGTTATCGGCCGGGGGCAGGAAGCCGCCGCGCGCCGGGTGACCGTCCTCGCCCAGGCCGCTCTCGGCGATGGGCTCCTGAAAGAAGCACCATTGCCACAACGGCGGCAACGCCTCGCCATGGGCGGGGGTGGTTTCGCCGAAGGTGGCGGCGATGCGCATCAGCAGGTTGCGGCTGAGCTGGTCGTGCACTTCTTCGCTGCGGCCAATCCAGGCGGAGATATCGGTCATTGCGGCTTCCGGTCGTTGTCTTTGTTTCGCTGGAGAATGCTACGACGGCGGCGTTCCGTGAATTTGTATTTACCGACACCAGCGTTCGGCTAAGCTGAACGCCGTTCCAAGTACCGGTATCAAGCATGCATTTCGATCTGGCCGACCTGCGCCTGTTCATCCATATCGCCGAATCCCCGAGCCTGACCCAGGGCGCGCGCCGTGCCCATCTGTCACCGGCAGCGGCCAGCGCTCGCATCAAGGCGCTGGAAAGCCAGCTCGACAGCCGCCTGCTCTATCGCGACAGCCGCGGTGTCGAGCTGACGCCGGCCGGCCACAAGCTGCTGCAGCACGCACGGCTGATCATGCGTCAGGTCGATTATCTGAAAAGCGAGTTCACCGAATACGGCACCGATTCGGCCGGACATATCCGTATCTTCGCCAACACCACCGCGGTGACCGAATTTCTGCCGGAAGTGCTGGCCGGCTTTCTCGCCGAGCGCCCCGGCGTAAGGGTTGACCTGCAGGAAAGGCTGAGCCGCGACATCGTCCGTGGCGTGCTCGACGGCAGCACCGACATGGGCATCATCGCCGGGCCGGTACGCGCCGAGGGACTGCAGGTGCTGCACTTCAGCACCGACCGCCTGCTGCTCGCCGTGCCGATCGGCCATCCGCTGGCAGGCGAGCAACAGCTCACGCTGCGCCAGACGCTGGCCTATCAGCACATCGGCCTGCACGAAGGCAGCACGCTGCTGACCTTCCTGCGCGATCAGGTGGAAAAACTCGGTGGTCAGCTATCGCTGCGCATCCAGGTCTCCAGCTTCGAAGCGGTGTGCCGGATGATCGAGGCCGGTGTGGGCATCGGCATCATTCCCGAATCCGCGGCAAGGCGGCACAGCCGCACCATGCAGCTTGCGCTGGTGGCACTGGACGAACCCTGGGCGGTGCGCGAGCGCAGCATTCTGGTTCGCGAACTGGACGCGCTGCCCGGCAGCGTGCGTGCGCTGATCGCAACCCTGGTCCCCACGCAATTCTGAAATCCCGGCCCACCGAACATTTGCCCGTCAGCACTGCCGAAACCGGTACGCACCGCAATCCGGAATCCTGCATGGACACGTCGAGCAACCGGCTGTTTCGCCTCTACCAGCGCATCGTCAGCAGCATCGCCTTCTACCCCGCGCTGATAACGCTCGGCCTGGTGCTGCTGTGCATCGTCAGCATCTGGCTGGAGATGACCTACCTGCAGGCCTACAAGGAGGACATCAAACTTGGCCTGGTCAACAACGCGGAAAATGCCCGCCTAATCCTCGGCACCCTGGTTGGCGGCATCGTCTCGCTGATGGTGTTCAGTTTCAGCATGGTGATGGTGGTGCTCAACTCGGCGTCCTCGACACTCTCGCCGCGCGTCATCCCGAGCCTGATCAGCAGCCGCAACCACCAGTTCATCCTCGGAATCTATCTGGGCACCATCATCGACTCGCTGCTGCTGATCCTGACTATTCAGGAAGGCGACGACATAAACATCCCGAGCCTCGGCATCTTTCTCGCGCTGGGGCTGGGGATCGTCAGCCTGTGCCTGTTCATTACTTTCATACGCGGTATCTCGCAATCGATTCAGGTCGATTACATCCTCAATAGCCTGTTCAAGAAGACCCTGAAGGAACTGCAGGTGCAGCAAGGCAAGTTCGGTCAGTTCAGCGAACGCCAACAGTGGCCGGATGATCAGGGCTGGCCGGTTACCCGCTCGACCCGTGCTGGCTACTTCAAGGCCTTCAACAGTGAGGCGGCCAAGGCGCTGCTGCAGAAGCACGACCTGCGCATGACCATTGAGGTGCACAACGGCTTTTTCGTGATGCCTGGCCACCCACTGTTCAGGCTTAGCCGCCAGGTCGATGAGGAAGTGACCGAGACGCTACTCGATGCCTTCGACTTCTATGTCGAGGAGTACGCGAATCAGCATTATTTCTTTGGTTTCAAGCAGATATCCGAGATCGCCAGCAAGGCACTAAGCCCAGGCATCAATGACCCGGGCACGGCGATAAAGGCGATCGACATGCTTGGTGTGCTGTTCGCCGAGCGCCTGAAGCTGCCGGATTTCGACGTTGCCAGCGAGCCCGACGAACCGCCGCGGCTGTACATTCGCGAGCTGGAGCTGCAACAGATGCTCCTGGCCGTACTGGGGCCGCCACGGCACTATGGCGGCGGCGATACCCAGGTCGTGCTCAGCCTGTTGCAGTGCTTCAAGAACCTCTTGTTCTGCGATCCTGAGCCCGAAACCGAAGCCGTTCTGCTGGCGCATGCGCAGGCAGTGCTCGACAAGGCGAAGGAAAGCATCGCCCTGCGGCCAGACCGCGAGGCAATAGACGCTGCCGTGCAGCAGCTCAACGAGGCCATCAGCCACAATGCTCCGCTGGAAAATCCGATGTGCGCGGAATCCTGAACGGGAAAAACTGCCCAAGCAACCGGCGGCAGAGCCCAGCGGAGCACATCGTCCGCACATAATGTTTCACGGTGGCCCGCAGACAAGCAGGTTGCCATCACCGTATTAGTTGCCTAGGGTTGTTCGACATGAAGTCCTTGATTGCCCCCATCAGTTCGTTGCTGGGCGGAGTAGCTTTGCTGCTGCTCGGCCACGGGCTGCTCAACACACTCCTGACTCTGCGCGGCGTTGCCGAAGGCTACTCCACCGGCATGATCGGTCTGCTGATGTCCGGCTATTTTGCCGGCTTCCTGATCGGCACCTGGCTGGCGCCCTCGCTGATCCGCCGCATCGGCCACATCCGCACCTTCGCCTTCTATGCCGCGCTGGCGGCGGTCGCCGTACTGGTGCACGTGCTGATCGTCAACCCGTGGGTGTGGCTGGTGCTGCGGGTGCTCTACGGGGTGTCGCTGGTCACGCTGTACATGGTCATCGAAAGCTGGCTGAACGCGCAGGTCAGCGGCGAGAAGCGCGGCCAGGTGTTCGCGCTGTACATGGCGGTCAACCTCGGCGCGCTGGCGGCTGCCCAACAGCTGTTGAGCCTCGACACACCGATGAATTTCACGCTGTTCGCGCTGGCCGCCATCCTCATCAGTAGCGCGCTAATGCCGATCACCCTGACCCGCCAGGCGCAACCCGCGCTGCCGGACATGCCAGCCACCGACTTGCTGCAACTGGCGCGCATCGCCCCGCTGCCGTTGATGGCGGCCGGTATTTCCGGGCTTACGCTGGGCGGCTTCTGGGGCCTGGCGCCGGTATATGCGAGCCAGGTCGGTTTCGATGCCGCTGGTGTCGGCCTGCTGATGAGCATCACGATTCTCGGCGGCGCGGTGCTGCAATGGCCGATCGGGCTGTTCTCGGACAAGCATGACCGGCGCGTCGTGCTGCTCTGGGTGGTAGCGATCGCCGCGGTCCTGGCGCTTGTGATCACACCGATCCTGTCCGGCTCGCTGCTGCTGGGGCTGATGTTTCTCTGGGGCGGGCTGGCATTTTCGATCTATTCGATCGCCGTTGCGCAGATGGTCGATCAGTTGCACCCGGACGAAATTCTTTCGGGTTCCAGCGGCCTGTTGCTGGCCAACGGCTTCGGTGCGGCGTTCGGCCCGGTGGTCGCCGGTGGTCTGATGCACCTGTTCGGCCACATCGCCCTGCCACTGTTCTTCGCCGTGTCGCTGGGCATCCTCGCGATCTACTCGTTCTGGCGCCCGCGCCGCGTTGTGGATCTGGTAACCGAGCCGCACGGTCATTTCACTCCGATGCTGCGTACCAGCCACACCGTGCTGGAGCTGATGCCCGACACCCCGGAAGTCGAAGCAACTGCGGCACCGGCCAACGAGGCGGAGATGGTCGACGAGCATCCGGTCGCGCAGGAAGAGCCGATTCCACCACGGACCGGCACCCTGTAGCCGGATGCTCCGCGGGCGGCGTAGCGACATAGGCCGATCAGAAGTCGACCTTCCCCCGCCCTGCCTTGATCGCGCCGCGCTTGGTTTTGCCTTCGAGCCGGCGCTTCTTCGAGCCGAGCGTCGGCTTGGTCGGGCGGCGCGCCTTCTCCACCTTGGCCACGCTGCGAATCAGTTCCGCCAGTCGTTCCAGCGCATCGAGGCGGTTCTGCTCCTGGGTTCGATACCGCTGCGCCTTGATGACGACCACGCCTTCGCTGGTGATCCGGCTGTCGCGCAGGGCCAGCAGCCGCTCCTTGTAGAACGGCGGTAATGACGACGCCTGGATGTCGAAGCGCAAGTGCAACGCGCTGGAAACCTTGTTGACGTTCTGCCCGCCCGCACCCTGGGCGCGGATGGCAGTCAGTTCGATCTCGGCATCCGGCAACTGCACGGCATTGGAAATTTCCAGCATGAAAGCTCGCGGCGGACGATGGGTGTCGGTGATTGTCCTATGACCTGCGCGCCACCGACACACTTTTTAGAAAATTGGCCGTCAGCTGCCGGCAGCCGTTCGGCTAAGGTAAACGCCCGCCCCAACGGATCTGAACATGGACTCGATCACCCAGGCTCTACTCGGTGCCAGTGTACAAGGCGCTATGCTCGGTCGCTGGCAGGGTCGCAAGGCGCTCGCTTACGGCGCCGTGCTCGGCACCCTGCCGGACCTCGATGTGGTCATCGACTACGGCGATGCGGTCGCCAACATGACCTATCACCGTGGCTTCAGCCATTCGTTGTTCGTGCTGAGTCTGCTCGCCGTTCTGCTGACCTGGCTGATCAGGCGATTCCGCCCGGACGAGCGATACACCGGTACACGACTGTTCCTCAGCATCTGGTTGGTGCTGATCACTCACGTCCTGCTGGACGCCTTCACCAGCTACGGCACGCAGCTGCTCTGGCCACTGACCACGCCTCCTATCGCCTGGTCCAGCGTGTTCATCATCGACCCCCTGTACAGCGTGCCACTGCTCATTGCGGTGCTGGCGGGTCTGCTGTTTGGCCTGCGCGGACGCAGGGCCAGATGGCCCGCCTACGCCCTGGCCATTTCCACCTGTTACCTGGGGTTCACCCTGGCCGGCAAACAGATGGCCGAGCACCGCGTGCAGGCGACCATGGCTAGCCAGGGGATCCAGGCGGAGCAAATGTTCAGCACACCAACACCCTTCAACAGCCTGCTGTGGCGGGTGATCCTGGTGGATGGCGAGCACTATTACGAAACGCTGGTCAGCTGGTGGGATGCTGCACCACCCAGCCTCGTGCGGCTTCCACGCAACGCGCAGCTGGCCGCGGAGCTCAATGGCTCAGAGCAGCACGAACGCTTGAAATGGTTTACCGGAAACGTGCTGCGCTATGACGTAGATGGCGATCAGCTACTGGTGACCGACCTGCGGCTGGGCATGACCGGCTTTCATCCATTCCGCTTTCCGCTGGCAGAGCGCTCTGCCGAAGGCTGGCAGCTTATCGCGCAACCCGAACGACTGCCGGCCAACCGGGGCGACATGAGCCGCCTGGTCAGCCTGTGGCAGCGCATCTGGCAGCAGGAGCCAGCGCTGCCTCTGGCCGCCTGGGCCGCTGAACTGAACGGCGGTCGCTGAAGAAAGCGGCTCAAGGAGTTTGAGCCGCATACACCCCTACGCGGGTCAGGTGCGGAACTGACGAACCAGCTCCTGCAATTCCAGTCCCAGGCGTGCCAGCTCGGCGCTGGCACTGGCGGTGTGCTCGGTGGCACTGGCGCTCTGGTCACCGATATCCCGCACGCGGGTCACGCTCTCGGAAATGTTCTCGGCCACGGCGCTCTGCTGCTCGGCAGCTGCCGCGATCTGCTGGTTCATCTGCTCGATGGTCGACACCGACTCCGTGATGCGGCCAAGCGCGACGCCGGCTTCGTTGGCCAGATCTACGGTCCGTTGAGTCAGGTCACGGCTGCTCTGCATCTGCTCCACCGCCTGCTGCGCAACCCGCTGTAGGTTGGCGATAAGCCCCTCGATTTCCTCGGTGGAATCATGGGTACGCCGCGCCAGGGCACGAACCTCGTCAGCCACCACGGCGAAGCCGCGGCCCTGCTCGCCGGCACGGGCCGCTTCGATGGCCGCATTGAGTGCCAACAGATTGGTTTGCTCGGCAACCGCTCGAATCACCTCGAGCACGCTACCGATGCGTCCACTTTCGGCGTGCAACGCTTCGATCGCATGCGCCGACTGATTCACCTCGCCGGCCAGGTTGCCGATCTGTCCGACGGCATCCTGCACCACCAGATCGCCCTGCCGCGCCTGCTGATCCGCCTGGCGCGCGGCAATGGAAGCCTGCTCGGCATTGCGTGCAACCTCCTGCACCGTCGCAGCCATCTCGTGCATCGCGGTGGCCACCTGCTCGGTCTCGACGCGCTGAGTCTGCACGCCTGCGCTGGTTTGCGCGGTCACCGCGGAGAGCTGATCGGCGGCTGCGGCGATCTGGCTGACGCTGCCACCGATACGACCGATCAGATTGCGCAGGCTTTCGGTCATGTCGTGCATGGCGTTCTGCAGTTGCCCGACCTCGTCACGACGCGCGCTTGCCGCGGAGTACGTCAGATCACCGCTGGCGACCCGCTGGGCCTGCTGGACGGTGCTGCGAAGCGGGCCGACGATCATTCGCGAGATCACCGTGGCGGCCAGCATGCCGACGAAAATGGCCAGCGCGCCAATCACGCCGAGCAACATGTAGCTGCTGCTTTTCTGTTGCTGCATGGCGCTGCTGGCATTGGCCAAGGCCTCGTCGGCAGCAGCGATCACGACTTCGGACTGCTGGGCCATCGACTGTTCCAGCGCGAGGCGCTCACTACGATTCTGACGAAACTCGTCGAACGCCAGCCTGTACTGATCCAGCTCGGCCAGAGCCTTGTCCATGGAAGCCTTCTGGTCATCGTTCAGCCAGATCTTGAGATTGCTGCCGATGGTGGTCACGTTCCCGTGCAAGTCGCTCCAGCTGGTGGCTGCTTCATCCGAGCTGTTGGCAACGTAGACATTCTCCAGGGTACGCATGTCCAGGATCTGCTTGGTCAGGCCCGAAGTCGCCTCGGCGACGGTCAGCGGATCGCTTCCCTTGAGCCGATCTCCCTCCAGCCGCAGCGCCCGTACCGCGTCGTACATGTCCAGCTCGATGAACTCGAACTCCTCGCGACTGACCTGAGCGGCCTCCTGCATCCGCGTACGTAGCGCCACGCCGCGCTCGATCAGCTGCATGTAGCGGTCGAACTTTTGCGCGTATTCATCCGCAGCCTGGCTGATCCGCGTCAGATAGGCCCGCTCGGCGGCATCGGAGCTGGTGGTCAGGCCAGCGAGCTTCTGATTCAGTTGCTGCAACGAGCCATGCAACGCCTCGGCCGAAGACGACTGACGGGTCAGCGCGTAGTCCCGCTCGGCACCACGCGCCGCCAGAATGGAGGCGTTGACGCTGGAAAGCTGCTCGATCTGCCGGGCCCGGCCAAGGATTTCATCGACGGCAACGAACCCGGTACCGGCCACTCCAAGCGTGAGCAGCAGTACCAGGCCGAAACCACCGATGAGCTTTTTGCCGACCGAGAGATTAGTGAGTGAATTCAGCACTGGTTCCATCAGAGAAGTTCCACAAAAGAGGCACGAACGGGAAGTCGGCAGAGATTACTAATAGTTGAGCGTTGCGGCTGGATATTTTTGGCGCCTTAAGACTGACGGTAAGTGCCAACGACCTTCCCCTGTCGCGGGCGACGCCAGGATGTCTACCTATGGGTGCGGATCAGCTGCGGCTTTCGGCCAAGCCCCAGCGGCGAACTCGGTGACCCGCTGCGGGTGAATGACGTGCCTGCGACAGCTAGTGCTGCAGGTGCCCATAGAGCCGAGCGTAAAGCCCACCCTCGGCGATGAGCTGCTGGTGGCCGCCGTCTTCGGCGATGCGGCCACCGTCGAAGACCAGTACGCGATCCGCCTGTTTCACCGCCGACAGGCGATGGGCAATGATCAGCGTCGTACGCCCCTGAAGGAAACGATTGAGGCCTTGGTGCAGGGCATACTCCGTCGCCGCATCCAGCGCAGAGGTGGCTTCATCGAGAATCACGACCTTCGGCTCGGCCAGGATCATGCGTGCTACGGCCAGGCGCTGCCGCTGACCGCCGGACAGACGCACGCCGGAACGGCCGACGATGCTGTCCAGACCGTTCGGTAATTGACGAATGGTATCGGCCAGCTGAGCGATCTCCAGCGCCCGCCAGCAGGCGTCGTCATCTCGCTCGCGGCCCATCATCAGGTTGGCTCGCACGCTGTCGTTGAACAACGCAGGATGCTGCAGCACCACTGCAACGTTGTCGCGCACAGTGCCCAGCCCGATCTCTTCAAGCGCCACGCCGCCGAACTGGATCTGCCCGGCCTGCGGCTGATAGAGGCCCAGCAGCAGTTGCACCAGGGTGCTCTTGCCGCCACCGCTGGCCCCGACGATTGCGACCTTCTCGCCCGGCGCGATGCTGAGATCAAGCCCTTCCAGAATCGGTTCATCCTGATAGGCAAAGCGCAGACCTCGAACATCGATGGCCACCGTCGTCTGGCCGGCGAAAGGATCGCGTCCCCCGGCGTACTGCGGCTCGTCCGCCCTCGCCAGCAGCTGGTTGATGCGGCCCAGCGCACCACCGGCCGCGTAGAAGGCGTACTGCAGGCTCAACAGTTGCTCCACCGGACCGATCATGAACCAGAGGTAGCTGAAGACCGCCAGCATCTGGCCGATCGACAGATCGGAAAACAGCACAGTGAGCATTGCCGCGGCGCGAAACACGTCAATGCCGAACTGGAACAGCAGGCCACTGGCACGGTTGGACGCGTCGGTCTTCCACTGCGAAGCAACCGCGTAGTCGCGTACCTCCCGCGCGCGCAAACCCAGGCGACCGAGGAAGAATCCCTGCCGGTTGCCGGCGCGCACTTCCTGGATGGCGTCGAGGGTTTCCGTGAGCGCCTGGGTGAAGCGCGACGTGCTGTCGTTCTCCAGCTTCTTCAGGTGCTTTACGCGCTTGCCCAGCTGCACCGTGGCGTAGATCACCAGCGGATTGAACAGGAGAATCAACAACGCCAGCTGCCAGTGCATCCATACCAGAATGGCCGCCGTGCCGAAAATCGACAGCACGGCCACCAGCAGACGACTGAGCGTATCGCCGATGAACTTGTCGATGGTCTCCAGATCAGTGACCAGGTGCGCCGCCACCGTGCCGCCGCCGAGGCTTTCGTATTCCGCCAGGGCAATGCGCTTGAGCCGCTCGATCAGGCGCACGCGAATGCGATAAACGATATCCTTCGAAAGCCGAGCGAACAGGCGCGCCTGCAGCACGTTGAACACCAGCGCAGAAGACCGCAATACCAGGGTCACGCCGAGCATGAGCCCGATATAGCCGACAGCGGTTTCCCAGCTGGCAGGCAGAAAGCGATCCATGATCTGCAGCGCCGAGTCGCCCGCTCCGAGCAGCACCTCGTCGACCAACAGCGGCAGCAGCAACGGAATCGGCACACTGCAGAGCGTCGCCAGCACGGCAACCAGATTCGCCAGGATCAGCGCTTTGCGATGGTGCAATGCGAGCCGGCGTATCTCTGCCCAGCTGAGTTGGTCAGGCATGGGCGTTACGCTCCAGCCAGCGTTCCAGTAGCGGGCTTAGTGCAGGCAGCGGTTGATAGCCGTTGGTGACCAGCGCCAGTTGCCCTTCGTGCTCGGCCAGCAGTGTGGGGAAGCCGGCAATGCCGAGGTTCTCGACCCAGGTGAAGTCAGCCACAGTGGTTGCCTTGGTGGCCGGGTCGTCATAACGCTCGGCGAACTGACTCCGCGAAAGACCTGCGGTCTCGGCCAGGTCCACCAGCACCGCTGGCAGGGTCACATCGAACCCGTGCTGGTAGAACGCCTGCTGAATCGCCAATGACAGCGACCAGACGCGAGATTCATCGAGGCTGCGAGCAGCGACAAGCGCACGGCAGGCGGGCTCCGTGTCGTAGATCAACGCGTCAGGCAAGCCCTTATCCAGATTGAACGACTGACCTGTCGCCGAGTGCACGGCCTGCCAGTAGGACAGCGTGCGCTGCCGCCCTGCCTGATCCATAACGCCCTGCTCGCGACGCAGCCCGCCCACCCTCAGCTCTAGCGATACGCCCTGAGCCGCGGCTTGCTCGGCCAGCGCCGTCATTACCGGCGCGAATCCCCAGCACCATGAGCACATTGGGTCCATCACATAGATCAGTCGGGCCACTTCGAGACTCCACAACTACCTGGTGGGCCGACGCACGGCCAGTTGGCTTCAGCGATCCAGTTCTCGGAGGTCGCGGCCGATGGGATGCGGCTGATTGCGCTGACGTGCCAGCTCGATCTGTTTCTGCCGCTCACGAGCACCTGCGCGCGTTTTTTCGCTCAGCGTATTCCAGCAATGAGGACAGCTGATACCCGAAGCGTAGTGCTCCGACTGCCGGTCTTCCACGGATAGCGGGGCACGGCAGGCATGGCATAGATCGAACTCGCCGACACTGAGATCATGTCGCACGGTCACGCGGTTATCGAACACGAAGCAGTCGCCTTGCCAGCGACTTTGCGTCTCCGGCACCTCCTCCAGATACTTGAGGATGCCGCCCTTGAGGT